>Ga0209344_10002134_pt1 | contig 22982 bp, 19 predicted proteins | sample Cruoilmetagenom6_FD_187293 | JGI IMG/M metagenome (GOLD analysis project Ga0209344, IMG submission 187293) | Oil polluted marine microbial communities from Coal Oil Point, Santa Barbara, California, USA - Santa Barbara Oil Seep Sample 6 (SPAdes)... | ecosystem: Environmental > Aquatic > Marine... | reverse complement strand
TATATTCCATTTATCCACACTTATAATCCTGCTATTATTTCTATGGGGGCCAGCAAAGGCACAATCGTCCCCCAATTCCAACCCTAAGGTTACATTAGCGGGTATTGACCGGGAACGACTAAATAGATACGATGAATTCTTAAAAAACGAAATAGAGGAAGGAAGGATGCCTGGAGCCGTTTCCTACATAATGCGGAGAGGGGAAATTGTGCACGAAGTGGCTTATGGATACAGCAGTTTAAAAGACAAAACTCCAATTCAAAAAGATCAATTGTTCCATATTATGTCCATGACAAAGCCCATCGTAACGGTAGCTTTTATGATGTTGTTTGAAGAAGGACATTTCTCCCTAACCGATCCGGTCTCCAAATATTTACCACAGTTCAAGGACTTAAGGGTAGCCGAGGATGTTGGGCAAGGTGCAAATGGCCAAACCCAACCTGCCAATAAGGAAATTACCATTTCCCATCTTTTGACACATACGGCCGGCTTTTCACATGGTCTGGGAGGTACAAAATTGGACAACGAGATTGCCAAAGCACTTTACTCAGAACCCCATAAGAATATAGAAAACAGAGTAAACACCATGATAAAAATGCCCTTGGTAGGGCACCCGGGCGAACAATGGTACTACAGTGCATCCCCGGATGTTCTATCGCTACTTATTGAACATTTCTCAGGGATGACCACTGCGGGGTTTTTAAAACAAAGGATATTCGACCCATTGGAAATGGAAGACACTGGGTATAATATATCCAAAGAGAATAAGGGAAGATGGATGCCCGTTCACCATATGGACAAGCAAGGAAATCTGATCAATTCCGCTGCACAATTACCTACAGAGGGCAATACTATTTTTGGCGGCACCCACGGCCTTTTTTCCAGTGCCCCCGACTATATGAAATTCTGTCAAATGTTGCTTAACAAGGGAGAATACAAAGGCAAACATTTACTGAGTCCCAAAACCGTGGATATCATGACCATGAACCAAGTTGACGACCTATACCAGGCGCCAGGGCAAGGTTTTGGGCTAGGGTTTGGGGTAACCACTAATGTGGCAGCCAGCAAAACCTTAGGTTCCGTTGGTCAATATTATTGGAGCGGTGCTTACTGCACCTACTTCTTTATCGATCCTAAAGAAGAAATGATTGTAATCCTTATGAGTCAACTACAACCTTACAGTAATTATTACGGGGAAAAAATGAGACAGTTGGTATACCAATCCCTCGTAAGGGAATACTAACCCATTTGTTAATTAAGAAGATTATTTCTATTCTTGGATGTTCTTTGAGGCAACTGTAGCAACGCTGCCTTATGCAAATATTATAGGGATTTACAAGTGGTATGTTCACAATACGTATGGTTACATACCATCAAGATTACTACAACACCAACTAATTAGGGATATTCCCGTTAGCGAACAAGCAATGTCCCCGGTCGAAAATTATTTGTCAGGAACAATATTTATTATAATTTAATCCTTTAATTTAATTGAATTGAAAAAGCTTACTTATTTATTCCTTTCCATAACGCTCCTAAGTTTTGGCCAGAAGTCACCTGCCTTTCTAAATGAGGTGAAGGACATTCAGAAAAAATATGATTCCATTTGGGATTCTTCAAAGGAAACTATAGTATTTACAGGTAGTTCCAGCATTAGGATGTGGAAAAACCTGGAATCCATGTTTCCCGACCACCAAATAATCAATTCAGGTTTTGGTGGTTCCCAATCCTCCGATCTGAACCGGTATTATAAAGAACTTATATTACAATATAATCCTAAGAAAGTTTTTATCTATGAAGGTGATAATGATATTGCTTCCAAAAAAAGGATCAAAGATATTATAGCGAACACTAGGCAAATTGTAACGAAGATCAAGGACAGCAACAAAGCCACACAGGTGGTAATTATTGCAGCAAAACCGAGTATCGCCAGATGGAACCTAAAACGAAGATACCTTAGATTGAACAGGGCCTTCGAAAAATTATGTAAGGAGGACAGTGGCATGGAGTTCGCCAATGTATGGGATGTGATGATGGACGGAAAACAAGTAAGAAAGGATATCTTTATAGGAGACGGACTTCATATGAACAGCAAAGGGTATAACCTTTGGTTTTCGGTCATCAAACCCTATATGAATTGACCCTAAGGATAGGAATAACCAAATAATACTAATACAATCAAGCTAAATGAAGAAATCAATTCTTATTAAATCACTGGTAGTGTTGATAGTTTTTACTGCTTTCGTTGCCTGTCAACAGGAAAAAAAGAAGGTAATCAATTTTCCAATGACAGATCTTAGTACGGAAAATCTAATTCCGAGGCCACTTAAGATAACGCCTACCAATAGTGCCTTTGGGTTGGATAAAAACACAATCATCTATACTTCCCAAAATGCGGCCGGCTTCCCTGAGGTGGGCAAATTTTTATCGGAAAAGATAAAATGGCAGACCGATTTGGACCTGGCAGTAAATTCAACCACCAAAGCTACCACCCAAAGGATTATTTTTATCAATCAATCGGACAGCACGGAATTTTCATCCAAGGAAGGTTACGATCTCTACATAAGCCAAGACTCCATAATCCTAAATGCAAAAACTGCCGAGGGTGCCTTTAGGGGCATTCAGACCCTTAGGCAAATTATTCCGGAGGTTAGTAATGACACCCTTTCCGAAAATAAGATGTGGTTGATCCCCACCGGTAAGATCATAGACTATCCGAATTTTGAATATAGAGGGTCCATGTTGGATGTGGCAAGACACTTCTTTAGTATAGATGATGTTAAGAAGTATATAGACGTATTGGCCTATTACAAAATAAACACCTTGCACTTACATCTGGCGGATGATCAGGGTTGGAGGATAGAAATAAAATCATGGCCCAAGCTAACAGAAATTGGAGGAAGTTCTGAAGTGGGTGGTGGACCAGGTGGATTTTACACCCAAGAGGAATATAAGGACCTTGTTGCCTACGCAGCTAAACATTTTATCACCATCGTTCCGGAGATAGATATGCCAGGACATACCAATGCGGCATCAGTGGCCTATCCCATACTAAATGGAAATGGCAAAACACCCAAAATTTATACTGGAACCGAAGTTGGCTTTAGCACTTTTGACACCCGTAAGGATACGGTTTACTCATTTATAGATGATGTTGTAAGGGAAATATCGGCCATTACACCTGGCCCGTATTTTCATGCCGGTGGCGATGAAAGCCATGTTACCAAGAAAAAGGATTTCATTTATTTCGTTTCCAAAGTGGACAAGATTGTAAAAAAATACGGCAAAAGAATGATAGGATGGGATGAAATTGTGCACGCGGACATAGACACCACTGCCATTGCACAGTTTTGGGCCAACGAAGACAATGCTAAACTAGCCGTGGAAAAGGGATTAAAAATAATATTATCCCCGGGAAAAAAGGCCTATTTGGATATGCAATATGATACCTTGTCCAAATACGGACTGCATTGGGCGGGTTATATACCTGTGGATACCGGATATGTTTGGACCCCTGAAAGATATGTACAGGGAATTAATAAAGAAAATATTTTAGGGGTTGAAGCCCCGTTATGGTCCGAAACAATAAGCAATATGGACGAATTGGAATATTTGGCATTTCCTAGGATGATTGGTTATTCCGAACTAAGCTGGAGCATTGAAGAAAACAGAAATTGGGACGATTATAAAGTAAGATTGGGCAACCAGGCGCCCTATTTGGACAAAATGAATGTGAAATACTACCCTTCCAAACTAATAGATTGGAAAAAGAGCAAGTATACCTACAAAACTATTAATAAGGACTAAATATTCACTGAACAATACTAGCGGCTATAATCTATAAATTTAATATATTGTAAGGCCCTAATTATCAGTGCTTGCCTGTTTAGCTATTTAACCCAACTTAAATACTGAACATATGAAGGCCCTTATTTTAGTAATTACCCTGCTTTTGGGACAGTTGTGCTATCCCAATTTTAATAACGATTCAATACCCAAAGCGGAGGTAGCTACAACCATGCAAAGTGTTACCATAAATGGCAGCACCATCTATTTAACGGCAAAGGCCGGTACTTTTGAGGTAAAGGATGAAACCAACAAGCCTATTGCCTTAATGGGTTTCACCTATTATGCCAAGGATTCCAAAAGAGGATTGGCAACGCAAAGACGACCAATTGTTTTCGCGTTTAACGGTGGTCCCGGATCTTCCTCTTTTTGGTTGCACATGGGTATTTTGGGGCCCAAAAGAATTGTAGTGGACGACCCAAAACCAACCCCTGCCGCCCCCTACAAAATTGTTAACAACAACTACTCTATTCTGGATATAGCAGATCTGGTAATGATCGATCCCGTAGGGACCGGTTTAAGTATTCCAACAGGAAAAGCCAAGTATAAAGATTTTTGGGGGGTGGACCAGGATATCCGTAGCCTTTCTTTGTTCATAACACAGTTTTTAATACACAATGACCGCATGAACAGCCCAAAATTTCTATTGGGCGAAAGTTATGGAACCTTTAGAAATGCGGGTCTAATGAATACTTTGCTCAACCAAGGTGTTGCGATGAACGGAGTTATCATGGTATCCGCTGTTTTTGACTTGCGTACCCTGTTGTTCCCTCCCAATGACGACCTGCCCTATATTGTTCATTTCCCCACTTATGCAGCAACAGCTTGGTATCATAACAAAATAGCGGATAAACCAGAGAATGTATACGATTTCCTTGAGACAGTTAGGTCCTTTACCGAAAACGAGTACACTCCCGCCCTTTTTAAGGGAGACGGACTTTCTGAAAATGAAAAAAGTAATATTGCATCAAAATTGGCCTATTACACTGGTACGGATACCAACTATTGGCTGAAAGCCGATCTAAGGGTTACGGCAAGCGAATTTTTTGCTGAATTCTTAAGGGAGCAAGGTGAAATAATTGGCCGGTTGGATTCTCGCTTTACTGGAATAAACGAAGATCTCTTGGCCCAAGTGGGCAGTCATGACCCACAAAGCCTTGCCATTTCCCCGGCCTATATTAGTGGATTTTTAGATTATTTTTACGGCGACCTAAAAGTAAACAAAAACCTATTATACTCCATTACTGCCGGCAGAAGGGACGGATTTAAATGGGATTGGTCCCACAAAGGGAATGAAAGATGGGGTACTACGGCCGCAATCAACACCGGGATTGACATGGCCACTGCCCTATCCAGAGATCCTAACATGAAGGTCCTGATCTTAAATGGCATCTATGACCTTGCCACTGTTTTTTATGGTGTAGAACACAGCATCAATCATTTGGGCCTTAAAAAGGAGATCAAGGATAATATAATTATGGAATATTATGAGGCCGGACATATGATGTACACCCACAAACCTTCCATGGAAAAATTCAAAAAAGACGTATCCACTTTTATCCTTAACACCTCAAAATAATACTTAGGGAATCGTCCAAATAAAAAGGCCAAAAGATTTTAAATTAACCTGAAGTCTTATTTACTTGGACGATACCAACCTATTTCCATTCAAAATCCCCTTTTTCAATAGTCCAATCATTTCCAAAGAATCCAGCGCATTTTACTGCAGAAGTTCCTTGGGTCAAAACGGTTTCATCAAAAAGCAGCAAATCTGGAAAAGTAGTTCCGTTTACCAAATAATGGTTGGCATAGGCCGCTTTCATGCCAAGAATTCCCGTTGCAGTTACCACTCCAACACTGGCCACATCACTATCCGCTCTCGGAACTATAAAATACAGTCCCCAGTTGTTACCACTGATACTTCTGCTTCCAAAATTTAATTTATTATTGAATACTTGAACCGGACTATCTTTTAACAATTTGTCCCATGCGTCATTATTGTTTTTATTACCATACACAACAACATTTCGGTTAGGATAGTCCTTCAGGGAAAAATCGGTATCCGCAACCAATTCAATATTGCCATTGGCCTTGTACCAAAAGGTATCCGCATCAAATCTTGCCTTATTGTAATACCAATCATTTTCGGCTTGTGACCCTTTGGTTGCATAAACAAAAACCACGTCGTTTCTAAAGGCATCCTTAAAGCCTCCATATCTATGGGGTCCTTTTTCTTTTAAAGTGGGTTTGTCCACTATTTTCCATTCCCCGTCCAATTCCTTAAAAAATGTACTTTTTTTAACAGGAATTTTTACAGCCAATCCGTCAATTTCAATATTATTGATATCCCCTGGCAATTGGGTAAAATCTATTTCCAACAAGGACACATTTTTGGTATCTACTTTAAGAACGGTATCCCATGAGAAATCAAATGAACTAACCTCAAAAGGAATCTGTTGCTGATGGATAGCAATAAAATGTGAGGATGCAGATACCCCCGGAGAACCTGTACTAAACTCCAATTTTTTAATATCCTTGGCCTGAGGAATGGTCCGTTGTTTAAATAAGTTAAAAATTGGTTCCCAATCCACACTGTGGTCTCCATACCAATGGGTACCACCTGGATATTCATAATAGGTGAAATCTGGATGGAATTGCCCCAAACGCTCTCTCATATCACGGGCAATTGAAGTTGGAACCACATTATCCTTTTCACCATGCAGCACGTACACCCCATGATGCAGATAATTTCGAATCAATTTTAGGGTTCTACTAGGTGTTCCAGCCCTTTCCACAATATTTTCTACCGCATTAGGAACATATTCTGCCGTCATACGTTCGAACATTTTAGGAGTAATTCCATATCGGTTTCTTTGTTCCTCGGTAAGTTCGGCTATTCTCTCGGACCGTCCTCCTCTGTACAACAGCAAATCCGGATATCCGGCACAGGGCGCAATTGCAGCAAAGTGATCGGGGTAGGTAGCTCCCAAATACCATGTTCCATGACCGCCCATTGAATGCCCGGTCAAATAAATTTTACTATGGTCTGGTTTAAAGAGTCTTTTGCTCTCTGCCAGCACTTCCAAGGCATCCAATCTGCCCCAATCCTCCCAGGCAAATCCAAATGGCCGTCTATTGGTTGGGGCAACCAAATTCCCCCAATCTTTTTGTTTATAGGCATTGGCCTGATTTACCGCCTCAACAGAAGCCCCGTGCACTGAAAGAAAAAGTGCCGTACCCTCCTTATAGCCACTTTTGTTCGGAGCTACACTATAATATTGTACACTTTTATCTATATCACTTATAAAAGTTCTCTTATGATGCTTATATTTCGATTTCACGTTTAAAGTCAAGGTTTCGGCAGAAACCTGCTGTCCGTTGCCATGTAGCAATTGTAGATCAACATTTACCTTTTCAAGGTTAGTGTCCAAGGGGGACGAAGGAATGGAAAAAGGGACCTTATAGACCGTGAATGGTGGAATGTCCATAACCTGACTTTTGAGTTCTTTCCCATTCACCTTGGCCACAATGGCGTGCTTCCTGACCCACTTATCAGAAGCATTTATAATCCTTATGGCGGCCTTATATTCCATATCCTCCTCCAATAAAAGATCGGGAACAGTTACATCGCGTGTAGTAAATTGTACCTCGGCTTTAGGCTCCAGTATGCGTGCCCGGATCCTAGGAAAACGACCTACCTTTAAAACAATAGTATTGATCCCTTTTTTTAACCTCATGGGAATTAGGTTCCAACCAAAATCGTAGTGATCGCCTTCATATGGATATCCGTTAATGGATGCCAAAGAATGTCCGGAAGCTTCAAATAGAACCGTTTTTTCAGATCCCGAATTATAGGTAAGATATACGTAGCCCGATCTTAGTCCCCTACCCGAAAAACTATTGGTACTATCTACCTTTATTGCTGTCCATTTTATTTCATTTCCCGAATAATCAATATCAAACACCTCCCCATCCGAAACTTTTTTCCCAGGGTTCATCAGGAATTGATCAAAAACCGGATCCACAGGAAATGTGGACGATTCAAAACCGAAACTGGGTATGGTCAAAGCGAGGGCTTTGCTGAATATATGAACCACCTTTCCTTCATGGATCTCCTCCACCTTTTCCTTTCCGAAATACTCTACAATATTTCCTGTTCGTTGTTGCCCGATCAGAAAAAAGGGGAGGACAAGGAGCATTACAAAAACAATAGCACTTTTCTTATAAAATTTAGCCATGATAAAACTTATTAAGGAATTAAAACATTAATTTCCATAATTAGTAGGCCGCTGCCCAACAATTTAGACCAATAACAAATGCCCGAAGCTAAATGGAGAATAAATGTATAGTCGGGGCTATTGCCCCACTCAATACTGGAGGAAAAAACTAAAATATGGGATATAAAAAAACCTTCGTAAACGAAGGTTCAATTCATATAAATATATTAAATCTATTCTGCTTCCTTGGAAGCCTCTTCCTTTTCTTCCTCGTCCGCAAATTCCGTAATTCCATGCTCATGTAATAAATTATACCACTGAATGATTTTTTTGATATCACTGGCATAAACCCTGTCCTCATCATAGTTGGGCAGCACCTCGAACAAATATTCTTCCAATTTAATCTTGTCGTCCTTATGGCTTACCGCTGTTTTTCCTCCCTCTTCCTTTTCTTTAATCTTTTCGAAAACCACTTTTAATGGCACTTCCTCCTCCAAGGTATAGATTGCAATCTCAGATAAGACACTTACATTGTTTTTAAAACTTACGGTAACTTTTTTCCCATCCAACAAGGATTCGGCCACAAAACCTGAACGGGTTTGCGTTAATAATTTAAAAAGTCCCGGCTTACCCGCAATTGATAAAATTTTATTTAAACCCATCTGTTATTTTAGTTTCAGCGGCAAATATGCTACTTTTTGTTTATAATAGAAATAGTTTTAACGTGCTTTTTTTATGTTGGGAAAACGCATTCTATATTCCACCTTTATTTTTCCTTTGGAAATATTGGCCAACCTACCCTTTAAAAGACGTTTTTTTAAGGACGATAATTTATCGGTAAACAATATACCCTCTATATGGTCATATTCATGTTGGATTACCCTGGCCAAAAGACCATTATAGGTTTCCTTATAGGATTTAAAATTCTCATCCAAATAGGATATGGTAATGGTATCTTTTCTAGAAACATCTTCCCTGACATCCGGAATACTAAGACAACCTTCGTTAAAGGCCCATTCCGTACCGGTCTCCTCCTCAATACGCGCATTGATAAAAACTTTCCTAAACCCTTTTAATGCACTTTGTTCTTCTTCCGTAAGATCGTCGTCATCCGCAAATGGAGTGGTATCCACTAGGAACAACCTAATCGGCAACCCAATTTGGGGAGCGGCCAAACCTACACCATTGGCATTGTACATAGTGTCCCACATATTGGCCACCAGTTCTTCAAATCTTGGAAAATCCTTGTCTATATCATCCGCTACCTTCCTTAGTACCGGGTCTCCATAAGCAACTATTGGTAAAATCATACTACTATTTTCTATTTAAATACGCCTGAAGGATAATGGTGGCACTAATTTCATCGACCAAGGCCTTATCCCTTCTTTGCTTTTTATTAAGGCCACTGTCAATCATGGTCTGAAACGCCATTTTGGAAGTAAAACGCTCGTCCTGACGTTCTACAGGTATCTTTGGAAAGACACCTTCCAAGGTTCTTAAAAAGGGCTTGATCAATTCCTCGGATTCAGAAGGAAGGTTATTCATTTGCTTTGGTTCCCCGATCACAAATTTTTCAACTTTCTCTTCGCTGACATATTTCCTTAGAAAATTCAAAAGTTCCTTTGTATCAACGGTAGTCAGGCCAGAAGCGATTAATTGCAACTCGTCCGTAACGGCAATTCCCGTTCGCTGCTTTCCATAATCCAATGCTAAAATCCTTCCCACACAAATTTTTTGCAAAAATAAGGGATAAATTGTTATAAGTGCAAAAACAAAAGGTTAATTACCAACTAGCCCTTATATTTGCTAAAATTTGAATTATTAAAGATGAAAGAACTAAGAAAAACAATAGAAACAGCCTGGGAAAATAGGGACCTACTTAAGGACATTCCAACTCAAACCGCTATACGGAAAGTCATAGATCTTTTGGATAACGGTACCTTGCGTTGTGCAGAACCTATTGCCGACGGTTGGCAAATAAATGAATGGGTAAAAAAGGCAGTGGTACTATATTTTCCAATACAAAAAATGGAAACCTTGGAAGCGGGTATCTTTGAATATCACGATAAAATGCCACTAAAAAGGGGGTATGCCGAAAAAGGCATTCGCGTTGTACCCAATGCAGTTGCCAGACATGGATCATATATTTCCGCAGGTACTATTTTAATGCCCAGTTATGTTAATATTGGAGCCTATGTGGATGAAGGTACCATGGTAGATACTTGGGCCACCGTTGGTAGTTGTGCCCAAATCGGTAAAAATGTACACCTTAGTGGCGGAGTAGGAATTGGAGGGGTTTTGGAACCCTTACAGGCGGCCCCGGTAATTATTGAAGATAATGCCTTTATTGGATCCAGATGTATTGTTGTGGAAGGTGTGCGTGTAGAAAAAGAAGCCGTGTTGGGAGCCAACGTGGTCCTTACCGGCTCCACTAAAATTATAGATGTTACCGGGGACAAACCTATAGAACGTAAAGGATTGGTACCTGCAAGATCGGTCGTTATCCCAGGAAGTTATACCAAAACTTTTCCGGCCGGGGACTATCAGGTTCCATGTGCCTTGATCATTGGTACCCGAAAAGAGAGTACCAACAAAAAAACCTCCCTAAATGATGCGCTAAGGGAATACGACGTTGCTGTTTAAAGCCAGAAAATGAAAACAATTCTTGTAGATGCTTGGAATACCTTTGTTACTGAAAAGGGAATGGATTACGATCTAAAAAAATTATTGGACACTTATCCCAATCCCAAAATCATCTTGACAAATGCCAGCAAACAGGAATGTATTAGCTTTGGAATTGTAAATATGCCTTATCAAGTTTTTAGTTTGGATCATAATCCCAACAAGACCGATAAGGCATATTATCTAAAAATGTTAAATCATTTTAAATTAAAACCCAATGAGGTTGTCTATTTTGAACATCATGTAGAAGCTATAAATTCTGCCACCTCCGTTGGTATAAAGACCTTTCCTTACAACAAGGAACATAATCTGGATGGACTCCGAATTTTCCTAAATAACAATTTAGACCAAACATTCCCGCATTATGGCATATAACATAACCCTAGAAGGAAAAAATAAAGTTATAGCCGAAAGAATGCTCAAAAAAATGGCTATTATTTTCGACCGATGCAATATTGACTATTGGATTGAAGGTGGAACATTATTGGGTATTAAAAGGGAAAACAGATTGTTGCCTTGGGATAACGACGTGGATATGTCCATGAACCATGATCAATTGGATAAACTGGACTGTTTTTATTCAGAATTAAAAAAGGCTGGTTATAGGACAAGAACAAGGTACTTTGATAAAACTTCCGATTTTTTTACCAAGGGCAACATCAGAATGTTAAAAATAAGGGAACGCCGATTTTTTGGATTGATCAAAGGAGCTGTTTGCCTGGATGTTTTTATTAAGTATGAACATGGGGGGAATAGTTACTGGGAAATTGACAATAAAACAAAATTTGTCCCTAGCAAGTTTTATCGCACCTTTGACCATATTACATTTAAAGGTTTCGATTACAAAATACCAGCACTGACAGAAGAATATCTTAGCTATAGATATGGAGATTGGCAAAAACAGGTGAAAAATTGGGATACTTCCAAAGATGACAATGCAATAGCCTAAGTGGCTTGGGGCTGCAATTGTAATGTTTCCTTTAAGATAGTGCTACTAACATTTTCTGTATAGGCAACGTATTCCACAGGGCAATTCGTTTTTGGGAATTTGCCCTTCCAATCGTCCCCAACGGAAATGGCGTCTATATTATACTCATCCACTATACGTTGCTTATTTTTATCTGTCTGGGGTATAACTTCATCCACATAACCTATGTCCTTTTTTTTAGGCTTAATGGCATAATTCCTAGTATTGGCTTATAATGTGTAAAAGCCGTCAAAGGTATCCTACAAAATTTACTATACCTTAATTAGAAGGTATTGACCCAGTCAACTCCCCTATTTATAAAATTATCATAACAAAAGCCTCAATAAATTACCAACTCCACCAGACCCACATAGCTATGCACTGCCAATGCCCTTGTAGAAAAGTCCAATTGTTTCAAAGAAATTCCAAGTAACAATTAGCCTTTTGTTGTTCCATCTTATGTAAACTACTTGTAATTTGATATACTATAATTGTTTTTTTTTTGTTATCTATTGAGTAAGATCATTATGGATTTTAGTGATTTCAACGCAACTATTTCTAATATTACTATCTAATAAGTGGTACAAATTTCGAATGCATGATAGATCAGAGGGAAAAAATATCGGCCTTAATAATCACTTATAATGAGATGGGATATATTGAAAAATGTATCGATTCCATAGCGTTTGCAGATGAAATTATTGTGGTGGATTCGTATAGTACGGATGGCACCTATGAATATCTAAACAATCACCCCAAGGTTAGGGTTATCCAACACGAATTTGAAAATTACACTGCCCAAAAATCCTTCGCCCTAAAACAGGCTTCACACGATTGGGTTCTTTTCCTGGATGCCGATGAAGTTGTTACGGACAAGTTGAGGAAGGAAATAAAATGTAAGGCCAAGAAGGATTCCGAACATTGCGCATATTGGTTCTATAGGAAATTTATGTTCAAAAACAGCCGCCTGCGCTTTAGTGGATGGCAAACCGATAAGAATTATCGCCTTTTTAGAAAAAGTAAGGCTCAGTTCAGTAAGGAAAAAATAGTGCATGAAACGCTTATTGTAAAGGGTTCCACTGGAATATTGAAACAGAAATTAATGCACTATTGCTACAAGAACTACGAAGATTATAGATATAAAATGCTAAAATACGGGCGACTAAAAGCTAAGGAAGCCCACCAGAAAGAAAAAAAATTCAACTACCTTCTTTTAATTTTCAAGCCGATTTGGAAATTTTTCAACCACTACATAATTAGATTGGGAATACTGGATGGAAAAAAAGGTATAACCATATGCTATTTGAATGCCCTGGGCGATTTTGAAAGGTACAGGGAATTACAGCGTTTGGGTAAAAAAGAAAAAATGGCCTATTTTTTAGTAGAATCATAATTGTATATAGAATTCCTCAGGAGATTATTTCCCCGTATCCACATAAATATTCCTCCCATATCAATATCCCTTAATCAAGGCATTGTTCACTTATTCCTTATTTTGATTTACCTTGATCCAGTTGGTTCCTGATCCTATCAATCTGCGGATGATCTGTGCCAAGGGTCAAATCCCTTGAAGACTTCCTGCTATCTATCCTTAAAAATTATAAACCATTATTTACATATCTTTGCCCCCACCCTTAACTTTGCATTAAGTTATAGTTAAAAAGTATAGGACCTGTCTTGTTCTGGACTAGTCATTTAAAAAATATAAAAATCATGAAAATTGTCATTTTAGCAGCAGGTATTGGATCAAGACTTGGAAACCCATTTCCTAAACCACTAACCCCTTTAAAAAATGGAAAATGTATCATGGAGATGCAGGTCAACAATCTGGATGATGCTTTCGACTTAGATGACATTAACGTTGTAGTTGGTTTTAAAAAAGATTTAATAATGGAACGCTTTCCCGAACTAACCTATATATACAATCCATTTTTTGATCAGACCAATACTTCCAAAAGCCTTTTACAGGCTCTAAGAAAAAATAGGGACAAATCCGTGCTTTGGCTTAATGGCGATGTTGTTTTTGACGTAAATCTTTTATCGATCCTAAAACCATACATTACTAACAATCAATCGTTTGTTGCCGTAAATACCAGTAAAGTGGCAGAGGAAGAGGTTAAATATACATTAAAGAACAATTATATTGAGAAATTGTCCAAGACGGTAAAAAATGGGTTAGGGGAAGCAGTAGGCATCAATTTTATTGCAGCCCAGGATATAAAGAGTTTTATCACCCGGCTTGAAGAATGTGATGACAATGATTATTTTGAAAGAGGTTTGGAAATAGCCATAGAAAAAGACAATCTTAAAATTAGTGCTGTTGACATTTCCGATTATAATTGTATGGAAGTTGATTTTAAAGAAGATTTGGAAAATGCCAATACCCTATTTCAAAAATGAAAGTAATTTTATTTTGCCAAAATGCATATGCCTTTGGTATCCTAGCTCCCATTCGGGATGTACTACTGGAACAGGGACACGACTTTCTTTGGTACATTTCCAGGAAACTTTTGGACAATTTTCCGTATAAAAATGAAGATTACACGGTTAGCACATTAGACTTACAACTCTATAAAAGTGATGCCATTTTTGTGCCTGGCAATGAAGTACCTTATTATGTTCGGGGACTTAAAGTCCAGGTTTTTCATGGTCTTGCCGGTGAAAAAAAAGGGCATTTCAGGATACGGCACTACTTTGATCTCTATCTTACCCAAGGCCCGTATTTCACGGATAAATTCAACGAGCTAAAAAAAATACACAAGAATTTTGATGTGATTGAGACAGGCTGGCCAAAATTGGATGTATACAGCACGGAAAAAAATAAATACGATTTTGAAAAGAAAGCCATACTACAGCAATTTAACACGGATAAAATTGTTCTGTATGCCCCTACCTTTTCTCCCAGCCTTACCTCTGCCCCATATCTCATAAAAGAAATAAGAAATCTTGCCGAGACCACTGGGTATGTAGTCCTCATAAAGTTCCATGACCTCATGGACCAAAAATGGATAAAGGAGTACAAAAGATTATCCAATGAAATACACAATGTACTTTTCAAAGAGGACAGAAACATTATAAAGTCGCTGTTACAGGCAGATATATTGGTTAGCGACACCTCTTCTGTAATATACGAATTCATTCTCCTGAACAAACCTGTAATATCCTTTAAGAATATTGCCGAGAAGGTATTGTGGGACAACTCAAAAGCATACACCGGGCTTACCGAGAAAGTTTTGGATAATTTTCACTTTGATCCCCACGCTGCGGAAAGGGCATACATAAACATGCAATTTCACCCTTACCAGGATGGAAATTCGGCACTTCGCATGGTAAATGCGGTAAAAGAGCATCTAGAAATCCATGGAGTGCCCGAAAAAAGAAAACTATCCCTGGCCAGAAGGCTCAAAATAAATTCCATGTTCGGTAAACCAACCAAGAACATCTATGTTGGTGAAAAAAGAAATAAAATTTCTGCTATTCTCATTACGTATAACGAGGATATCCATATCAATGCCGTTTTGGAAAACGTAAAATTTGCAGATGAGATTATTGTTGTGGATTCCTATAGTACGGATGGCACTATCGAAAAGATAAAGGAGCATCCGGAGGTAAAATTGATCCAACGTACATTTGTTAATTATACAGATCAAAAGTCCTATGCCCTCGAACAGGCAACAAATGACTGGGTACTTTTTCTGGATGCGGATGAAAGGGTTCCGGATCGGCTTAGAAATGAGATATTGGAAACCGTTAATTCCGGCAAACCAACAGCAGATGCTTATTACTTTTACAGAACCTTTATGTTCAAAAATAAGGTTTTGCGTTTTAGTGGCTGGCAGCGGGATAAGAATTATAGACTTTTCAAGAAAAGTAAAGTACACTTTACAGAAGATAGGATAGTACACGAAACATTGGTGGTGGACGGACAATCCGATGTGCTCAAAAACAAGCTAATTCATTACTCCTATAAGAATTACGAAGACTATAGGGGGAAAATGATAAAGTATGGACAAATGAAGGCAGTGGAGGAACTTAAGAAAGATTACGATCCCAACTTTTACCACTTTGTATTCCGCCCATTTTACAAATTTTTTAATCATTATATTTTAAGATTTGGCATCCTTGACGGCAAAAAAGGGATAATCATATGCTATCTAAACGCCTTGGGAGTATATTCCCGGTACAAGGAATTAAAGAGATTAAGGAATATAAGACAATAGACAATTATGAAAGATTTGCTTTCCGAAGTAAACCAATGCTGTGATATACTTACAAAGGGAGGTCTAATTCTGTACCCCACGGATACCGTTTGGGGTATTGGCTGTGACGCAACAAATGTGGCTGCCGTAGAAAAAATTTATACCCTAAAGCAAAGAGCCAATTCCAAGACCATGATCTGTTTGGTGGCCAATGATTTTATGTTGGAACAGCATGTTGAAAAAGTACCGGAGCTGGCCTATGATATTATGGATCTTGCTACCAAACCAACCACCATTGTATATGAATCCCCTAAGGGCGTCGCTTCAAATTTAATCGCCAATGATAACACTTTGGCCATTAGGGTAGCTTCTGATCAATTTTGTCAGTACCTGATAAAGAAATTTAAAAAACCGATCGTATCCACTTCTGCCAATATAGCGGGGCAGCCAACCCCCATTTCTTACAAAGAAATATCCGATGGGATTTTAAAAGGTGTGGACTATATAGTAAATTTGGACCGCGATAAAATTAATAGTACCCCATCTTCCATTATTATGCTCGGTAATGATGGTACCGTAAAAGTGATCCGAGAATAAGAATGACATATAGACAGCACGAAGAAGCCTTAAACAACCCAGTATTTTCTATCATTTCCGACGCAGCCAGGGAACTTTCATTGGATTCTTACGTAATCGGAGGCTTTGTTAGGGACTATTTGTTACAAAGGGGAACCCCTAAGGATATAGACATTGTTGCTATAGGCAGCGGAATAGAATTGGCAAAATTGGTCGCCAAGAAATTACCCGGAAGTTCGGAAGTTAGCATCTTTAAAAATTTCGGAACCGCTATGATCAAATTTAAAGACACCGAAATTGAATTTGTAGGGGCAAGAAAGGAAAGCTACCACAGGGACAGTAGAAAACCTGTTGTTGAAAATGGAAGTTTGGAAGATGATCAAAAAAGGCGGGATTTCACTATAAATGCCTTGGCCATTTCACTTAACCCTGAGGACTACGGACAACTTTTAGACCCTTTTGACGGAATTGGGGATTTAAAAAGACAATTGATAAGAACTCCTTTGGACCCGTCGATCACCTATTCCGATGATCCTTTGCGAATGATGCGCGCCATAAGATTTGCTACCCAGCTAAATTTTATTATTCATCCTGAATCCTTACAGGCCATTTTGGATAATAAGGAAAGAATTAAAATTATTTCCAATGAGCGCATCGTGGACGAATTACATAAAATTTTGGCCAGTAGCAAACCTTCAATCGGGTTTGCCCTCTTGCACGAAACTGGACTTTTATCTTATATAATGCCCGAATTGGTTGCGCTTCAAGGCATTGAGGAGATTGAAGGGCAACGGCACAAGGATAACTTTTGGCATACCCTGGAAGTGGTTGACAACATTTCCAAAAATACGGATAATGTGTGGCTACGTTGGGCTGCCCTATTACATGATATTGGAAAAGCCCCTACCAAAAAATTCGATAAAAAAATTGGATGGACTTTCCATGCACACGAATTTGTAGGGTCCAAAATGGTTTACAAATTATTTAAGCGACTTAGGCTTCCTTTGAACGAAAAAATGAAATTCGTACAAAAAATGGTACTTATGAGCTCTAGGCCCATTGTGCTTTCCGAGGATTTTGTAACCGACTCGGCCGTTCGAAGGCTGATTTTTGATGCAGGTGAGCATGTAGAAGATTTAATGACCCTCTGTGAAGCCGATATCACTACCAAGAATCCAAAAAAACAAAAAAGATACAGGAACAATTTTAAGATTGTCCGTCAAAAAATCGAAGAGGTCGAAGAGAGGGATCATATAAGGAATTTTCAACCCCCAATTAGTGGGGAGGAAATTATGAAAACTTTTAACCTAAGACCTTCCAAGGAAATAGGAATGATCAAGGAAGCCATAAAGGAAGCTATTTTGGAAGGTGATATTCCCAACGAATACAATGCAGCCTATACCCTAATGTTGCAAAAAGGAAAGGAAATGGGACTCAAAGCCGAATAAACCTTCCAGTGCATTTTACATTTATAAAAAACCTGTTCCTCCAGTGAAACGATATTTACCTCTGGGATAAATCCTTGGTTCCTAACCACAGGAAAGGGATATGCGTCTCGGGAAACAACCAAAATTATGGGGATGGCTCCAGTATCAACTTATAACACAATTACTACTTTTAATATAAGGGCCGTACAAATAAATTCCCCATTGCCTTAGCGGTTTTTTTAAGAAAAGAGTGGTAGTTTTGTAGGACCCTTTGAAAGATCCAAATGCAAAAAAAATTTACAAAAATCGCCAAGATCAGTCTAGTTTTGGTCTACTTGGTAATTGTGGCCGGCGCAGTGGTAAGAATGACAGGTAGCGGTATGGGATGCCCGGATTGGCCAAAATGTTTTGGTTATTATATTCCCCCTACAGATATATCGGAATTGCAGTGGCAACCGAAAAAGGAATTTAAAAAAGGACAGGTCATTATTGTAAACGAAGCCTTATGGGTAGCCAAGGGCGACTTCAGTACCTCCTCTAGTTATAATGCCAATAACTGGGCGCCTTACACTAAGCACGACTACGCTATTTTTAATCCATCCCATACATGGACCGAATTTATCAACAGGCTATTTGGTGCACTTGCAGGGCTGGGTACCTTTATAATGGCCATAGCCTCTATAACATATTGGAAGAAAAGGCCCAGTATCACTATACTTTCCTGGGTGGTAGTCTTCGGAATGGGTTTCCAAGCGTGGCTTGGCGCCACGGTGGTATATTCTGTTTTAGCTCCGGCCAAAATAACCATCCACATGGTCATGGCGCTGGTCATAGTAGCCCTTATCCTGTACTTGATCAATGCTACCAGTATTGGGAGGAAGTCTTTAACAGCTGAAAAGGTAACGAGAAACCTAATGATCTTTGTTCTTTTAACCACCTTGGTACAGGTTATTTTGGGCACACAAGTGAGACAGTTTGTAGACGTTCAAACAGACCTTTATGGTGAAGACGCCCCCAACTTATGGCTACATAATGCCACCCTATCATTTTATATCCACCGTTCATTTTCTATAATCGTAGTCCTTTTGAACTTGGTCCTTGCAATAAGAATCTATAAATTAAACCTTGGCTATTCCAAAATAAAATGGGTATTGGTCCTTCTACTCTTGGAGGTTATTTCCGGGATGGCCATGTACTATTTGGATTTTCCTTTTGCCACCCAGCCATTACATCTTGTACTCGCATCTGTTTTATTCGGATTTCAATTCTATTTGGTTTTGGAAGCTCTAAATGCTTTTAAAACCATCAAAACTTTGTAACTTTGCCACCACAAAAAAAGGAGCCGATGATTTATAAAATAAGGATTATTCTGGATGCAGAGGATGATATTTTTAGGGATATTGAAATTGAGGACAGTAATTCTATGGAAGACCTTCACAATGCCATTACCCAAGCTTTTGGCTTTTTAGGAAATGAAATGGCCTCATTTTACACCTGTGATGAGGAATGGAGACAAGATGAGGAAATTGCCTTATTTGATATGAGCGAAAATGGCTCCGATGTTCGTTTAATGAACGAGATTGCATTACAGGACATACTTACCGAACATTCTCCCAAGCTTATTTATGTCTATGACTTTTTAAGTATGTGGACCTTCTTCGTTGAGTTGGCCGATATAGTGGAAAAAGTGGATGCACAGACCTACCCCAATACCCTTTTCAGTTTTGGGGAATTACCTGACTCCCCACCAGAAAAAAAGTTTGAAGCAGATGAAGACGAATTTGATTTTGACAATACCCTTGACAATTACGAAGATTTGGATTTTGATGAAAATTGGAACTAATAATTCATGTAGCTGCAGAGAAAGATAGTGGCACATTAGCATCGGCCATTAACACAAATAACCATTAAATATTTCCCATAAATCCATGATCAACTTATATCCTACCCAAATTGAAACTATTTCCATACATCGTGTGGGAAACAAAAATAAAAGCGAAGGTATTTTTCTTTCCGAGGAACCATTCTCGCTTAACGATGAAACTACAGGGCTGTTAAAGGAGTACTTTTTTAAACCTTTTAGGGAAAAAGAGGAGAATTACTATTGTTTCTCCCATGAATCCGACCTTGAATTTAACGAAGTCTACAAAATTGTTTCCGACATTTTTGAAGAGCCCAGTAGCCTTCATGCCAATTCAAAAAAAATTGCGACACAATTATTCGACCAATCCAACCATCCACACATTAAAAGCGGTGAGGTTTATGTTGCCTATCTTACAGATTTAATGTTGGACAACGTAAAGGTGAATGCTGTGGGCATATTCAAAAGCGAACTTAAACACGATTTTCTACAATTTCAGGAAAAGGGAAACAGTTTGGATATTTTGGTGCAGCAGGGCATCAATATCAATAAATTGGACAAGGGCTGCCTCATTTTCAATACGGATAAGGAAGAAGGCTTTAAAGTACTTTCAGTAGACAGCAATCGATACGATACCAAATACTGGTTGGAAAATTTCTTAGGGGTGGATGCTTTGTCCGACGATAATTTTAAGACCAAAAACTACTTGAAATTCTGCCAGAACTTTGCCAAAGATGTAGTTTTACCGGCCGAGGACAAGCAGCAAGAGGTGTTGTTCATGAACAGGGCCGTGAATCATTTTGCCAAAAATGACTCTTTTGAAGAGACCAATTTCCTAAACGAGGTTATGGAGAACCCGGAACTGATTCCTGAATTTAAACACTACAAAGTGGAAAAAGGGCCCAAGTACAGTATCGAGGATGTCTCTACTTTTGACATTGCCAACAAAGCGGTTTCCGACGCCAGAAAAAAAATTAAAAACGTCATTAATCTAGATACCAATATCCAGATAAAACTTGATTTCATCAATCCGGAATCGGCCCAAAAATTTGTAGAAAAAGGCTGGGACGAAGAGCGCCAAATGTACTACTATCTAGTCTACTTTAACAAAGAACAGAAAAGCTAGAAATTTCCAGAAACTATCTGCCCCATATAGTTAAAAGGTATCCAGGGTTACAAAAAAAGGCCTAAGAAATATGTCTTCGGCCCTATTCTTTAAAATATATTTAAAGAGGTTATCAAAAAATATGGAGTGTGGACCTATAAATTGATCTTGTTCTCTATAATTTGTTTCATACTAACATCTTCATAATTTCTCTTAACGAAATCCAATGCAAGTGCCAGGACTTCCCCCATGGTCTTACATTTTTTAAAGTCGATATCCCCTGTAAGATCATAAATGTGCTGTGAAAGGGCCGCAATATTATCGTCATTGGATATATCATCGGTCTTGACAATCGAAATTAATCTCTTAATACGGTTCCCAGAACTCAGAATTCTTTTGGCCACAATGGAACGCTCCTCTATTTTGTATTGATCAACGGAATTACGTTGTAACTTCTCCTTGACCAACATAACCATTTTATAGTTCTCCTTAAAAAATTGGGGCCTGTACACTTTCAATTTTCCCTCGTAACACTGCTGGTCAAAATCTATAGCCCTTATTTTATATACCACATGATCAAAATCGTGGGTAGGGACAATAACATAGTTATAGGACCGCATATCCCCTAAAAGACGTATCATACATCGTTCATTGAACTTAACAAATTCCTTGGCCAACTGTGATTTTTCCGATTCCGTACATTTAGGTAAAAAATCCTTGATAAACACATCACCCGGAATACCGGCAATATGTTCCTCTATCAACGTATCCCCATATACCAAAAAGTTAAGGTTATAGGGCGATAACATATGCTCCAGTTCCAGTCCATAAATCCTGGAGGCATCGGTCCTTTTCACATAGAAATAAGTAAAATTGTCATTCAGTATATTCCTTACCTTGATCCTAAAGGGCTTGGAATTACCAAAAGTACAGTAGTCTACCGCATCTACATTTAAAAATGGAAAAATGCTATTGCTTCCATCGGAATGAAGTATGGAATATACTTTCTTAAGACTAATATCAATTTCAGTCCTGTCGAACTCACTGTAATACACCCGCACCCATAGCGTGTCCTCCTCTTTGGAATCGTAGACCACAATAGACCCTGAAAAGCGCAACAGATCCTCATAAAAAATTGGAATTTCAATTTTTCTGCTATAGTGCTCCAAATAGGCATCCAATTTACTATTGACTGGAAAGGCAGGCTTTTTCTTGGACATTAATCTTTCGGACATGGAAAAAACTTTAATTTGTAACAAAATAACGATTTCTTCGACAAGTAAGTACAAACTATCATAAAAACTATCCCATTTTGGAAACTATACTGACCGTAAACCAACTTACCAAAACATTTGGATATCTAACTGCCGTAAAAAACCTTTCCTTTAGTATTGAAAAAGGCAACGTATATGGCATCTTAGGGCCCAATGGTAGTGGAAAATCGACCACCCTGGGAATTGTATTGAATGTAGTGAATAGAACCGCTGGTAATTTTTCATGGTTCGGAGGCACTATCTCCACCCACGATGCCCTCAAAAAGGTAGGTGCCATTATTGAACGCCCCAATTTCTATCCATATATGACGGCCATCCAAAATCTGAAATTGGTCTGTAAGATCAAAGAGGTACCACAGGATAAAATTGAAGAAAAATTGGAAATGGTCGGACTACTGGAAAGAAAAAACAGCAAGTTCAGAACTTACTCCCTGGGAATGAAACAACGCTTGGCCATTGCCTCTGCCCTTCTCAACGATCCGGAAATTCTAATTTTGGACGAACCTACCAATGGTCTGGATCCGCAGGGAATACATCAAATAAGGGAGATCATAAAAAAAATTGCGGCACAAGGCACTACTATTCTTTTGGCATCGCACTTATTGGACGAGGTAGAAAAAGTTTGCAGTCATGTAATTATCCTTAGAAAAGGCGAAAAACTCTATTCGGGCCGGGTTGACGAAATGTTGACCAGTTATGGTTTCTTTGAGCTAAAGGCAACAGATGAACCTGCATTGTTGACCTACTTGCGCAACCAAGGCAGTTTTGGCCCCATTAAACAGGAAAATGGCGTGATTACGGCAATTTTGAACGAAGAAATGCAGGCCA
>Ga0209344_10002133_pt1 | contig 22991 bp, 18 predicted proteins | sample Cruoilmetagenom6_FD_187293 | JGI IMG/M metagenome (GOLD analysis project Ga0209344, IMG submission 187293) | Oil polluted marine microbial communities from Coal Oil Point, Santa Barbara, California, USA - Santa Barbara Oil Seep Sample 6 (SPAdes)... | ecosystem: Environmental > Aquatic > Marine... | reverse complement strand
CGACACGATCCTTGTCCCCAAGGTGGGCGTGCCCGGCGATCTCTACACGGTCGAAACAATGGTGTCCCAGATCGAGACCGCCTGCGCCCTGCCCCACCGCATCGGGCTTGAGGCGCTGATCGAAACCGCGCTCGGCATGGCCAATGTCGAAGCCATCGCCGCCACGCCGGGCCGCCTCGAGGCGCTGCATTTCGGCGTCGCCGATTACGCCGCCTCCAACCGCGCGCGCACCGTTGTGATCGGCGGGCTCAACCCCGACTATCCGGGCGATCAGTGGCATTTCGCCCTTTCGCGCATGACGGTCGCCTGCCGCGCCTACGGGCTGCGCGCCATCGACGGCCCGTTCGGCGATTTCTCGGACCCCGACGGATATATCCTTTCGGCCAAACGCGCCGCTGCGCTCGGGATCGAGGGCAAATGGGCCATCCACCCCAGCCAGATCACGCTGGCCAACGACGTGTTCTCGCCCCCCGAGGCTGAAGTCACCCGCGCCCGCGCCATCATCGAGGAGCTGAAGAAAGCCGCCGCCGAGGGCCGCGGCGCCGCCAGCCTTGATGGCAAGATGATCGACGCCGCCTCCGAGCGCATGGCCAACAACGTCATCGCCGTCGACGACGCCATCGCCGCGCAGAACGGCTAGGAAAGGGAGAAAGACATCATGGATATCCACGAATACCAGGCCAAGGAGCTGCTCAAGCGCTTCGGCGTGCAGGTGCCGCGCGGCGGCATCGCCTACAGCCCCGAACAGGCCGTCTATCGCGCCAGCGAGCTTTCGGGCGACAAATGGGTGGTCAAGGCACAGATCCATTCCGGCGCGCGCGGCAAGGCGGGCGGCGTGCGTATTTGCGCCTCCGAGGAGGAAGTCTGCGACGCCGCCGCCTGGATGCTCGGGCGCAAGCTCGTGACCCACCAGACCGGTCCCCAGGGCAAGCTGGTGAGCCGCCTCTATGTCGAAGAGGCCACCGCCATCGCCCAGGAAATCTATCTCGGCTTCGTGATGGACCGCAAACTCGAACGCGTCGTGGTCGTGGCCTCGGCCCAGGGCGGCATGGAGATCGAGGAAATCTCCGCCAACGAGCCTGACTCGATCATCCGCTCCGTGGTCGATCCGGCGGTGGGGATGCAGGCCTTCCAGGCCCGCGAAATCGCCTTCTCTCTGGGACTGGAACCGCCGCTCATCGCCCAGGCCGCCAAGACCATCATGGGCTGTTATGCGCTGATGAGCGACATGGATGCCAACATGGTCGAGGTCAACCCGATGGTCGTGACCCGCGCGGGCGAGATCGTCGCGCTCGATGCAAAGATCAGCTTTGACGACAACGCGCTCTATCGCCGCCCCGAAATCTCGGAACTGCGCGACAAGAGCCAGGAAGACCCGCGCGAAACCTTCGCCGAGGATCGCGGCCTCAGCTATATCGGCCTCGAAGGCGAGATCGGCTGCATCGTCAACGGCGCCGGGCTGGCGATGGCGACGCTCGACATGATCAAGATGGCCGGCGGCGATCCGGCCAACTTCCTCGATGTTGGCGGCGGCGCCAGCCCCGAACGGGTGCTGATGTCGTTCCAGGCCGTGCTCAACGACCCCAAGGTCGAGGCGATCCTCGTCAACATCTTCGCCGGGATCAACCGCTGCGACTGGATCGCCGAAGGCGTCGTGCGCGCGGTCCGGGAACTCGATCTAGACCTTCCCATCGTCGTGCGCCTCTCGGGCACCAATGTCGACGAGGGGCGCAAACTGCTGGCCGAAAGCGGCCTTGCCGTGATCGCAGCCGACACCCTCGCCGAGGCCGCCGACAAGGTCGTCACCGCGTGGAAAGACGCCAGATACAAGGAGGCTTCGTGATGGCCATTCTCATCGACAGCGACACCAGGGTGCTGGTGACCGGTCTGACAGGCCGCATCGGCAGCTTTCATGCGCAGGACATGATGGATCACGGCACCAATGTCGTGGGCGGCGTGACACCTGGCAAGGGCGGGACCACGCATCTCGGGCTGCCGGTGTTCAACACCGTCAAGGGCGCCGTCGCCGAAACCGGCGCCGAACTGGTGGTCAGCTTCGTGCCGCCCCCGTTCGCCGCCGATTCCATCATGGAAGCGGCGGATGCGGGCATCAAGACCTGCGTCTGCATCGCCGACGGCATCCCCGCCGCCGACATGATCCGCGTGAAGCGCTACATGCGCCGCTACAAATCGGATCGCCGGATGCGTCTGATCGGCCCCAACTGCGCGGGCATCATCACTCCCGGTCAGGCCTTTGCGGGGCTCATGCCGCCGCATATCTACATGCCCGGGCGGATCGGCATCGTCGGGCGCTCGGGCACGCTCGGTTACGAGGCCGCCAGCCAGCTCAAGGCCCGCGGAATCGGGGTCTCCTCCTCCATCGGGATCGGCGGCGACCCGATCAATGGTTCAAGCTTCCGCGACATTCTCGAGCTCTTCGAAGCCGACCCCGACACCGACGCCGTGGTCATGGTCGGTGAGATCGGCGGCCCGCAAGAGGCCGAGGCGGCGGCCTATATCCAGAGCACGATGACCAAACCCGTCGCCGCCTATGTGGCCGGGCTGTCGGCGCCCAAGGGGCGGCGCATGGGCCATGCCGGCGCCATCGTCTCGGCCTTCGGTGAATCGGCGCAGGAAAAGGTCGAGATCCTCAAGGAATCCGGGGTGACGATCGTGCCCACCCCCTCGGCCTTCGCCCAAAGCGTCGCCCAGATGCTGAACTGACCCGTCAGCGCGCGCCCCCGGCCAAGGCTGGGGGCGCCGCCCCCAGACCCCCGAGGTACTTCCCGCCAGATGAATGGCGGGGCTGCATTGGTGCAGCGCCCGGTTGACACAAAACGGGAACATGCGTAGAACAAAGCAAAACGCCCGACCCGTTCGGGAGAGATGCAGGGACGACATCCATGTCCCCGAGGAGCGCATATGCTGACCAAGAAACAACTCGACCTTCTCGCCTTCATCCACAAGCGCGTGCAATCCGATGGCGTGCCGCCCAGCTTCGATGAAATGAAGGAGGCGCTCGATCTGCGCTCCAAATCCGGCATCCACCGGCTGATCACCGCGCTCGAGGAACGCGGTTTCATCCGCCGCCTCGCGCATCGCGCCCGCGCCCTTGAAATCGTGCGCCTGCCTGAATCGCTTGGCGGCGACGCCAGTCACGGCTTTACCCCCCGCGTGATCGAGGGCGAAAAGCCCGACGCCCCCCGCCCCGCCAACGCACAGCCCGTCGAGGCGGTCGGCGCGATGGAATTGCCGGTGATGGGTCGGATCGCCGCCGGTGTCCCGATCGAGGCGATTTCCCATGTAAGCCACAATGTCGCCGTTCCCGGCTCGATGCTCTCGGGCCAGGGCGAACATTACGCGCTCGAGGTGAAGGGCGACTCCATGATCGAGGCGGGCATCAACGACGGCGACGTGGTCGTCATCCGCGAAACCAATACCGCCGACAATGGCGATATCGTCGTCGCCCTGATCGAGGATCAGGAGGCAACGCTCAAGAAATTCTACCGCCGCGGCAACGCCATCGCGCTCGAGGCCGCCAACCCGGCCTATGAAACCCGCGTCCTGCCCGAAGACCAGGTCAAGGTTCAGGGCCGCCTCGTGGGGCTGATCCGCACCTATTGATCGTTCCAGAGCCGCGTGCCGGTGACCTGGCGCGCGGTGACCACCCGCAGCCCGCCCACCCCGTCCGGCCAGAGCGCCACCGCCCCGCTTTGGCGCAAGCTTGCCGGATGGAACAGCTGGCAGGGCAGATCGCCCGGCAGGTCACGCGGCGGATCGCTATCGAGAACCAGCCAGTCATGGCCGCGGCAATCGCGCAATGCCCCGGCCGCCGTCTTGCCGCGCAGCACCAGCAGCCCCAGCCCCGCATCGGGCGGCAGCGCCCGCCAGCGGTCGTGCGCGCCCGCCTGATCCGTCGCGTCGCCATCATTCTCAAGCCAGTTCTGCGCCACGAACCCGCCGCCCCGCTCCCGGCTGAGCGCGCGCCCCTCCCCGGTCATCACCCCCACGAGCCCGCCGCTTTCGGCAATCAGCACCAGCGGCCGCTCGGCGGTCAGCCATAACGCGGCGCTCAACGCCACCGGCGCCAATCCCAGGAACCGCCCCCGGCCCTGCCAGAGCGCCAGCATCAGCATCCCCACCGCCAAGAGCGGCAACACCGCCGCGCCGGGGCTCACGACTGTGCCGCGCGCACCGCTCCACCCCGCGACCCAATGCGCCACGCCAAGGATCCAGTCGAGCCCCAGCCCCATCACCCAGAGCGGCAGCGCCTCGAGGCCGAAGGGCATCAGGCTCGCCGCCATGACCGCCGCGGGCATCACCAGCGCCCCCATCAAGGGCACGCTCAGCAGGTTGGCGATCAGCCCGTAATGCGCGAACTGGTTGAAATGCGCCGCCGCCACCGGCGCCGTGGCGATCCCGGCCACGAAGGACGACACCAGCACCGACACCGCGGGCCGGATCCAGCGCGGCCCCAATGGCACCGCATGATCGCGCAGCGCGCCATAGGTCAGCACCAGCGCCGCCGTCGCAGCGAATGACATCTGAAACCCCGGTCCCAGCAACGCCTCGGGGCGCAGCGCCAGCACGATCAGCGCCGCCAGCGCCACCGATCTCAGCGACAGCGCCCGACGCTCCGCGATCACCGCCACCAGCGCCACCGCCACCATCACGAAGGCCCGCTCGGTCGCGACATTGCCTCCCGAAAGCCCCAGGTAGACCGCCGCCACCGGCAGCGCCAGCGCCGCCGACAGCTTCTTCGCGGGCAGCCGCAGCCCCACCACCGGCACCGCTGCCAGAAGCAGCCGGAAGAAGCCGAAGACCACTCCCGCCAACAGCCCCATATGCAGCCCCGAAATCGCCAGCAGATGCGCAAGATTGGTGACCCGCAGGGCCTCCAGCGCCTCGCGCCCGAAGGCCGAGCGGTCGCCGGTCATGATCGCCGCAGCGAACGCCCCGGTATCGCCCGCCAGCCGCGCCTGGATACGCGACGACATCGCCATGCGCGCGCGCGCCATCCACTGCCCGCCCCCGGACGGCGCCAGCGCCAGCGCCGGAACGCGCGTATATCCCACCGCCCCGAGGCGCAGAAACCACGAATGGCGCTGGAAATCGAAGCCCCCCGGCTCGACGGGCCCACCGGGCGGCCCGAGATGCGCGCTCATCATCACCCATTGCCCCGGCTCGGGCCGGATGAAACCCTGCTCGCCATGCAGCGAGATCCGCACCCGCGCGGGCCTGCGCTCCGGCGGCACGTCGCGCAGGCTCACATGGTCCAGCGTCAGGCGCAGCGCATCCGAGGCCGAACGGTCGATCGCCACGATGCGCCCCTCGACCGGCCCGTAATAGCGCCAGCCAAGGACCGGCTCGGCCACCAGATGCGCGCGCGCGCCCGCCAGGGCGAAGCCCGCCAGCATCAGCGCCCCCGCCCATAAGAGCGGCCCGCCGACCGCTCCCGCGCGCCGTGTCGCGGCAGCCAGCACAGATGCTGCCGCCCCCGCCGCCCCGATCAGCAAGGGCGCAGGTTCGGCCAGCAGCGCAAAATATGACCCCACCCCGCAAGCCACCATCACCGGCGCCCAGGCGAACAGCTGGCCGCGCTGCGCCAGCCACGCCGCCCGCAATGCCAACAGGGGTGCCACGTCTTGTCTCCCTCACGCCGCGCCGATAGACAGGCCGCAACGCAACGCTAGGCCCAGCACGGTTACCGAAAGGTTAATTTTTCCCATGTCCCAGACAGTCGTGACCCGTTTTGCCCCCTCGCCCACGGGCTTCCTGCATATCGGCGGCGCGCGGACCGCTCTGTTCAACTGGCTCTATGCGCGCGGGCGCGGCGGCCGCTTCCTGTTGCGCATCGAGGATACCGACCTCGCGCGCTCCACACCCGAGGCTACACAGGCGATCCTCGACGGCATGGCCTGGCTCGGCCTTGCGCATGACGGCGAGGTCATCAGCCAGAACGCGCGCGCCGAGCGCCACCGCGCCGTAGCGCTCGAACTTCTGGACAAGGGCGAGGCCTACAAGTGCTTCGCCAGCCAGGACGAGATCGAGGCCTTCCGCGAGGCCGCCCGCGCCGAGGGGCGCTCGACGCTCTTTCAAAGCCCCTGGCGCGATGCCGATCCCGCCAGCCATCCCGACGCGCCGCATGTGATCCGCATCAAGGCGCCCCGCGACGGCGCCACCGTGATCCGCGACGAGGTGCAGGGCGATGTCACCATCCGCAACGATCAGCTCGACGACATGGTGCTGCTGCGCTCCGATGGCAGCCCGGTCTACATGCTGGCCGTGGCGGTGGATGATCACGACATGGGCGTGACCCATGTGATCCGCGGCGATGACCACCTCAACAACGCCGCCCGCCAGATGCTGATCTACCGGGCGATGGGCTGGCCGCTGCCGGTCTATGCCCATATCCCGCTCATCCACGGGCCGGACGGCAAGAAGCTCTCCAAGCGTCACGGCGCGCTCGGCGTCGATGAATATCACAAGATGGGCTACCCGGCGGCGGGAATGCGCAACTATCTCGCCCGCCTCGGCTGGAGCCACGGCGATGACGAGTTCTTCAGCGATGAACAGGCGCTTGAATGGTTCGACATCAAGGGAATCGGCAAATCGCCCGCGCGCTTCGACGTCAAGAAGCTCGAGAATCTCTGCGGGCAGCACATCGCCTCGACGCCCGATGCTGCGCTGCTGCATGAATTGCACGGATTTCTGGCCGTCACCGGGCAGCCTCCGCTGTCGCCGGCTAAATCCGCGCTGATGGAACAGGCGATGCACTGCCTCAAGGAGCGGGCCAAGACTTTCCCTGAACTCCTTGAAAAGGCGGAATTTGTTTTGGCGGACAGGCCGATTTCACCGGATCAGAAGGCCGCCGCGCAGCTCGATGATGTATCCCGTCGTATACTGAAAGAATTGACGCCGCATCTGCAAAATGCTAGTTGGACGCGCGACGAATTGGAGGCGGAAGCCATGCAGTTTGCCGAATCCAAGGACATGAAGTTCGGCAAGCTCGCCGGACCCCTGCGCGCCGCGCTGGCGGGTCGCAGCGTCACACCGAGCGTGTTCGACATGATGATTGTACTCGGGCGGGATGAAACGATTGCCCGGCTGAACGACGCCGCCTGCGAGAGCGCTTAACCGTCTCGAAAGGCCAAATGAAATAAGCAGCCCTTGGCGCCAGTCCGGCGTGGGCTTCAGGAGGGAGATTCCCATGGGTGAAAACAAGACAACCGCCAGGCTGACCATCGACGGGAAGGATTACGACCTGCCCGTCCTTGCGGGCACCGCCGGCCCGAACGTGATCGACATCCGCAAGCTCTACGGTCAGGCAGGTGTGTTCACCTACGATCCCGGCTTCACCTCGACCGCCAGCTGCGACAGCACCATCACCTATATCGACGGCGAAAAGGGTGAACTGCTCCATCGCGGCTACCCGATCGACCAGCTGGCCGAGAAATCGCATTTCCTCGAGGTCTGTTATCTCCTGCTCTACGGCGAGCTGCCCACCGCCGCCCAGCTCGAGGATTTCGAGGAACGGGTGACGCGCCACACCATGCTGCATGAGCAGATGATGTATCTGTTCCGGGGCTACCGTCGCGATGCGCATCCGATGGCGATCATGGTCGGCGTCGTCGGCGCGCTCAGCGCCTTCTATCACGATTCCACCGATATCTCCGATCCCTGGCAGCGCGAAGTGGCCTCGATCCGGATGATCGCCAAGATGCCCACCATCGCAGCGATGGCCTTCAAATATACGCTCGGCCAGCCCTTCGTCTATCCGCGCAACGATCTCGACTACGCCTCGAACTTCATGCGCATGTGTTTTGCCGTGCCCGCCGAAGACTACGAGGTGAACCCTATCCTCAGCCGCGCGATGGACCGGATCTTCACGCTGCACGCCGATCACGAGCAGAACGCCTCGACCTCGACGGTGCGCCTCGCGTCGTCCTCGGGCGCCAACCCCTTCGCCTGCATCGCCGCCGGCATCGCCTGCCTCTGGGGTCCGGCGCATGGCGGCGCGAACCAGGCCTGCCTCGAAATGCTGCGCGAAATCGGCAGCGTCGAGCGCATCCCCGAATATATCGCCCGCGCCAAGGACAAGGACGACGATTTCCGCCTGATGGGCTTCGGCCACCGCGTCTACAAGAATTTCGACCCGCGCGCGAAGGTGATGAAGCAATCCGCCGACGAGGTGCTCGAACTTCTCGGGATCGAGGACAACCCCACCCTCCAGGTCGCCAAGGCGCTGGAAAAGGCCGCCCTCGAAGACGATTACTTCGTCGAGAAGAAACTCTTCCCCAATGTCGATTTCTACTCGGGCATCATTCTCGAGGCGATGGGCTTCCCGACCTCGATGTTCACCCCGATCTTCGCGGTTTCGCGCACCATCGGCTGGATTTCGCAGTGGAAGGAAATGATCAGCGATCCGCAACTCAAGATCGGCCGCCCGCGCCAACTCTATCACGGCGAAACGCTGCGCGACTACGTCGATATCGAGAACCGCTGACGCCACCCCGAAAACGGGCAGGGCCGGGTTTCATCCCCCGGCCCGCGCCTTCATCTGGCTGAAAATACCTCGGGGGGTCCGGGGGGCTGGCCCCCCGGCCCTGACCCGGAAAATCCCTCAGCGTCCCTCGTAAGCCGCCTTGCGCTTTTCCAGGAACGCGACCACGCCTTCCTTGAAATCGCGCGTCGTGCCGCAGACACCCTGCAATTTCGCCTCGAGGTCCAGCTGCTGGTCGTAATCATTCGACCAGCTGGCGCGGATCGCCTGTTTCAGCTGCGCATAGGCCACGGTCGGCCCCGCCGCCAGATGCGCCGCACGCGCGTGCCAGTGCTGCTCGAAATCCTCGTCCGGCACCGCCTCCCAGATCATGCCCCAGTCGCTGGCAAGCTGGGCGCTGACCGGCTCGGCGAACAATGCCGCCCCCATCGCCTTCGCCGCGCCCATCTGGCGGGGCAGCCAATAGGTGCCACCGGCATCGGGGATCAGCCCGATCCGCGTGAAGGCCTGAAGGAAATAGGCGCTCTGGGCCGCGATCACCACATCCGCCGCCAGCGCCAGGTTGGCGCCCGCCCCCGCCGCCGGGCCATTCACCGCGCTGATGGTCGGGATCGCGCAATTGCCGATCGCGTTCAGCATCGGCACATATTCATCGCGCAACACCCGCTCCAGGTCCATGTTGGCCGCATTGCCGCTGTCGCTCAGATCCTGACCCGAGCAGAAACACTTGCCATTGCCGGTCAGCACCAGCACCCGCGCCGTCTTGGCCGCCGCGTTCACCGCATCGGTGATCTCGGCGCGCATCTGGGTGTTGAGCGCGTTCATCTTGTCCGGCCGGTCCAGCCGCAGCGTCGCGATGTCCTGGTCAATCTCAAGGCTGATGGTCTGATATTGTGTCACGGGCGCGATCCTCTGGCTGTTGCCGCTCCAGTCAAACCCGATTCCGCCTCACGGCGAAAGACGGACGGCGCGTCATTCCTTCATGATTTCGCGCAGCCGCTCCGCCTCGGCCTCGCTCAGCGCCTGCGCCGGGGTCTCGCTCGCTCGTCCCCGCCGCCGCATGTAGCTCCAGCCGATCGCACCGCCCAGCAACAGCATGATCGGCCCCGCCAGCCACAGCACCAGGTTCGACCCCGTCGCGCGCGGCTGCAACAGCACATATTCGCCGTAACGGTCGACAACGAACTCGACGACCTCCTCGTCGCTGTCCCCTGCCACCAGGCGCTCACGCACCAACAGGCGCAAATCGCGCGCCAGCTCGGCATTGGAATCGTCGATGCTCTCGTTGCGGCAGACCAGACAGCGCAACCCCGAGGAAATGTCGCGTGCGCGCTCTTCGAGGGCCGGGTCGTCAAGCACCTCGTCGGGCTGCACCGCGCGGGCCTCGCCGCTCATCTGCGCCAGCAGCGCCATGCCCAGCACCAGCGCCAATGCCAGCGCCCGCAGCATCTCTTTCGCCCTCGCGTGCGTCATTCCGCGGGCACCCCTTCGACCGGGCGTGTCTTTTTCGCCCCGGCGGCGACGCGATAGCGCCGGTCACTCAGGCTCAGCGCCCCGCCAAGCGCCATCAGGATCGCACCACCCCAGATCCAGTTGGCCAGCGGCTTGTAATAGGTGCGCACTGCCCAGCCGCCATTATCCTGGGGGTCGCCCACCACCACATAGACATCGCGCCAGAAGCCGATGTCGATCGCCGCTTCCGTGGTCGGCATCTTGGCAACCGGGTAAAAGCGCTTCTCGGGGTAGAGCGTCGCGATCTCCCTGCCGTCCTGCGCCAGCTTCACAATGCCCTGGGTCGCGTCGTAATTCGGCCCGTCGATCCTCTGCACATCCATAAGGGTCAGCTCGTAACCCGACAATTCCAGGCTCTCGCCCACCTGCAGGACGCGGATATCCTCGGTCTCCCAGGCCATCAGCCCCGCGACCCCGGCCATGGTCACGCCCAGACCGGCATGGGCCACGGCCTTGCCCCAATCCGCGCGCGGCAGGCGCCCGAGACGCGCCAGCCGGTTGCCGCTGCGCCCGGTGCGGCTCCACAGATCGACAGCCGCGCCCGAGACCAGCCACGCGCCCAGGAACAGGCCCACCGGCCCCAGCGCGCTGCGCCCCGATTGCATCGCCCAGGCCAGCGCTCCGATCGCCAGCGCCAGCACGAAGGCATAGCGCAGCGATGTGGCGACGCGCGCGATATTGCCCCGCTTCCAGGGCAGCATCGCCCCCAGCGGCAGCAACAGGCCCAGCACCACCATGAAAGGCGTGAACGCCATGTTGAAGAACGGCGCGCCGACCGACAGTTTGCGGTCAAAGAACATCTCGCTCACCAGCGGCCAGATCGTGCCGACAAAGACCACGAAGGCCGCGACACCCAGCAGCAGGTTATTGACCACCAGCGCAGATTCCCGGCTCACCAGCGAGAACACGCCCTTGGCCTGCATCGCATTGGCGCGCGCCGCGAACAGCGTCAGCGCGCCCAGCATGAACACCGCGAGGATCAGCAGCAGGAACATCCCCCGCTCGGGGTCCGATGCGAAGGCATGGACCGAAGTGATCACGCCGGAGCGGGTGATGAACGCGCCAATCATCGAGAAGCCGAAGGCGATGATCGCCAACAGCACGGTCCAGCTTTTCAGCGATTCCCGTTTTTCCACAACGATGGCCGAATGCAGCAGCGCCGCGGCGATCAGCCAGGGCATGAAGCTGGCATTCTCGACCGGGTCCCAGAACCAGAAACCGCCCCAGCCCAGCTCGTAATAGGCCCACCAGCTGCCCAGCCCGATGCCGATGGTCAGAAAGATCCACGCCGCCAGCGTGTAGGGCCGCACCCAGCGGCCCCAGGCGGCATCGATCCGCCCTTCGATCAGTGCGGCGACCGCGAATGAGAAGGTCATCGAAAGACCCACATAGCCGAGGTAGAGAAACGGCGGATGAAACGCCAATCCGGGGTCCTGCAAGAGCGGGTTCAGGTCCTGCCCGTCAAAGGGCGGCACCGCCATGCGCAGGAACGGGTTCGAGGTAAACAGGATGAAGGCGAAAAAGGCCGCGCCCACCATCCCCTGCACCGCCAGCACCCGTGCCTTCAGGGTCGGCGGCAGATTGCCCCCGAACCACGCGGCAAAGGCCCCGAACAGCGTCACGATCAGCACCCACAGAAGCATCGACCCCTCGTGATTGCCCCAGACACCGGTGATCTTGTAAAGCAGCGGTTTCGCCGAATGGCTGTTGAGCACCACCAGCCTCAGCGAGAAATCCGAGGTCACGAACGCATAGGTCAGCGCCGCGAAGGACAGCGCCGTCAGCAGGAACTGCATGTTGGCGGCGGGTTCGGCGAATGCCATCCAGCCCGGCCAGCGGCGATGCGCGCCCACAAGTGGAACCACCGCCTGCACGCAGGCGACAAGGAAAGCGAGGACGAGGGCGAAATGGCCGAGTTCTGTAATCATGGAACCATTCTAAAGCATTCGTCGTCCCATGCCACCGTGATTCGCGCGCGCCGCGGGATCACATTGTCGCGGGCGCACGCGCGCTCATCGCCCCTGTGGCCCGTCATCGATGCGCCATTGCTCCAGCGCCCGGTTGGGGTCGGGGCGCAGCGCCTCCAGCGTCAAGGCCGCATCCGCGCCGGTATCGGCCGCGCCCGGCGCCCCGGCACCAGGCCTGCCCTCCATTGCACGCAGGCGCGCCAGGTTGTTCAGAACGGCGGGGGTGTGAGCGACGCTGGTGGTGATCGACCGGCGGAATTCCTGCCCCTTGAACTGGTGGCGCGCCCCGAAATAGAAGCTCACGATCGCCCCCAGCAGCCACCACAGCGGCTCGGGCACCAGCGCGATCCCCTGCATCCGCGCGGCAAACCATAGCGGGTCCGCCATCGCCGCCACGAACAGCCCCAGCGTGCCAAGCGCCATCATCGGGCGCGGCAGCCGGTTCACCCCGTCCATGAAACGATCGAAGCCCCCGCGCGTCGGCGCCGGGGTGAATTCCTGCCCGAACTGGTCCAGCACCGCGCGCCGCCCGTCGGCCTCGCGCATGGCGCCCGCCTCGGCGTTCTCGCGAAAGACCTCGGCGGTTTCGGCCAGCAGGTTGCGCCCGTCACCGAACACGAGGTCCAGCCCCCTGTCGATCACCCCCATCGCGCGACCCTTTCCCTGAATTCGGCGTCGGTCAGGTGGTATTCGGGGGCGATGAATTCCTCGGCGCGCCGGATCCAGCCGCCCTTGCCGCCCTGTCGGGCGCGTGCGTATTTGCGGCTGGCGGGGCGGCGGTCGGCAAGGCGGAAATAGTAATTCCGTCGCGCGATTCCGTAGGCATCGGCGATATGGCCGGGGGCCGCGCGCGTGGCCGCATGGGCCGCCGCGATGGTCTGCGGCCCGATCACCCCGTCCACCGCCACCGCCTGCCCCATCTCGCGCAGCAGCGTCTGCAGGATCGTGACCGCGTTGCGCCCGGCATTCACATACATGTCGAAGACGCTGGCCCGCAGCGCCTCGGGCAAGGCGTCGATACGCGGGCGGTGAAAGTAATGCTCGACAAAAATCGCCTCGGCATCCTGCCGCGTCAGCGCATGAAGATCGGCAAGGTCGCTATCCCCGTCCCCGTCAAGATCCAGCCCGAGACGGCGCAGCGTGTGGATCGTCACGCCATGCTTCGTCGCCCCGCCCGGATCGTCGGGATCGTCGACAAAGCCGCCCTCGCGGGCGGCGATCTCTTTCGCGATATCCGAAATGCGCTGCATGGCGCCTGCTCCCTGCCGGTGATCATTCCCGGCAAGGCTGGCGACAAAAGGTTAACGACTGGCTGCCTCGGCGCGCGCCGCTCAGCTTCCGCTGTCGGGCGCATGGCCGTTATACTCGGCCTCCGGCTCCTGGTAGACGCCCTGCGCCTTGAGCGCATCCACCACCTCCTTGGGCATGTAATCCTCGTCATGCTTGGCCAGGATCTCGGTCGCCTCAAAGACACCGTCCCTGAGCGAACCCATGCCGACCATGCCCTGATTTTCCTCGAAAAGGTCGGGGAGCACGCCGCGATAGGTCACCGGCACCGCCGCCCCGCCATCGGTCACGTTGAAGCGGATCGTCTCGCCCGCGCCGCGCTCGAGGCTGCCGTCCTCGACCAGACCGCCGATGCGGAACACCTCGGTCGGCCCCGGCGGCTCGGCCAGCACCTCGCTCGGCGAGCGGAAATAGTTGATACCATCCTTGAAGGCGAAACCGATCAGGGAAACCGATGCGACCAGCGCCAGCGCAGCCAGCACGATCACCTGCACCCGGCGTTTCTTCTTCAGCGATTTCATGGCTTCACCCGTGCTAGCTCAAGGAAAGACCGGGGCCATCATCAGACCTTCGGTTTCCTGAATATCTAGCATCAGATTGGCATTCTGCAATGCCTGCCCGCTGCTACCTTTTGTCAGGTTATCGAGCGCGCCCACCAGGATCGTGCGCCCTTCCCGACGGTCCGCGACCACGCCGATATGGCAGAAATTGCTGCCACGCACATGGCGCGTGCTCGGCGCCTCGCCCAGCGGCAGCACCTCGATGAAAGGCTCGCCCGCATAGGCCGCCGCCAGCGCAGCATGCACCTTCGCCGCATCGCCATGCACATAGCCCGTGGCCAGGATCCCCCGGTTCGCCGGGATCAGGTGCGGCGTGAACTGGACCTTGACCTCGCGCCCCGCCAGCGCGGTGAACTCCTGGTCGAACTCGCCCAGATGACGATGCGTGCTGCCAAGCGCATAGGCGTGATAGCCCTCGCTCAGCTCGGCATGAAGCAGGTTCTCCTTCAGAGACCGCCCCGCCCCCGACACCCCGCATTTGAGGTCGAGGATGATCTCGTCAAGGTCGATCACCCCCGCGCCGATCAGCGGGCGCAACAGATACTGCCCCGTCGCCGCGTTACAGCCCGTGCCCGCCACCAGCCGCGCGGCGCGGATCTCGTCGCGGTAGAACTCGGTCAGCCCGTAGACCGCCTCTTTCTGCAACTCGGGCGCGGCATGGGGATTGCCATACCAGCGCTCATAGGCGGCAGGATCGCGCAGCCGGAAATCGGCGCTCAGGTCCACGATCTTGAGGTCACGCGGCAGGGCGCTGATGACTTCCTGGCTGGTCTTGTGCGGCAGCGCGCAGAAACAGAGGTCGATATCCGCGAAATCGATCTCGTCGATGGTGACCAGCACCGGCAGGTCCAGATGCCGCAGATGCGGAAAGACCTGCGCCATGTCCTGCCCCGCCTTCGAATTCGCCGCCAGCGCCGCGATCTCGAGGCCCGGATGCGTGGCGATCAGCCGGACCAGCTCGGCCCCCGTGTAGCCGCTGGCACCCAGAATTGCGATCTTGTGGCTCATGTCATTCCCCGGTTTTCAATCGGCATGTGCCTACATGCTGGACGCGCGCTTGCCAAGAGCACGCAAGGCGCGACGGCGGGGGTAAGGAAGCGCCATCATCGGGCCGGGGTCTGACGAGCCGACGGTGGATGACGGCACTTTATCCTGGCCAATTCCCTCCACCCCCAACACGTCGCGCAATCCATCCAATCGTCAGGCCGCCGGACGGCCCGACGATGGCGCGGCGGCCCAAGGGCCGCTATTCGCGCCGGGGGAAGCGCTGGACAGAAGTGCGACCGATCAGACTAGGATATTACCGCATCGCTCCGTGATGGCCGTTCAGCGCAGGGAGCGGAGTTTGCAAAGTTTGGCGGACGGCCCTACAGCCCACACGCCGCCGCATAAGCGAATGCGCCCCAAGCCGCCGCCAAGAAAACGCACGGCAAAAAAGCCAAACATAGCATAGCTCCCTGCCAAAGGCGGCTTTGCACAAAGCTCAGCATCAGGGCGCTCACACCCAAGAAGACGCCGCAGATTGCGGCGTTGGTGATCGAGTCGCCTGCGAACATAAAGTACTGCGAGTTCATCACAGGCGCGTCAAAGGAAAAATGTGTGTTTGGCACGACTTGATATAGCTGTGCAGTGAAAATCCCGATCATCACTGCCCCCGCGCCGAGGGCCAAATATGTCACCTTGCGCTGCCTTTTTCTGGCCCATGACGTTATTGCAAATCCAATGGCCCCGCTCGCCGATCCAAGGCATAACAAAGGGACGAGCCAAAAGATGACAGGAACGGCAAATGCCACGCCTGCGGGAGGCCAGACCGTAGCATCCGTGGCCGCCGGTTCGACACAAGATGACACCCACCAATAAATCCATCCTGGAAGCGCGAAGAAATCCGTCATTTGAACCCAATTCTCATAAAGCACGGCACTCCGCACGAGGCCCGTCATTTGATGACGTTATCAACTGAAACCGTTCGCATAAAGGCGGTCTTTTGAACACGCGGTGCTTGGCGGGTATCTCATAATCAGTAGTCTCGTGATGCCGGTGCCGTCGTGCCGCATCATGTCCGCTTCGGGCTGAAACCAGTCATCACTCTCCCCCGACACGCACCACACCCCATCCAATCGTCAGGCCGCCGGACGGCCCGACGATGGCGCGGCACCTCCGGTGCTATTCGCGCCGGGGCAGCAGGCCCCGAAACCCCGCCAAATCCCCAAACTGTACAGAACACATCCCACCGGCCCCGGTTTCAGTACAAAACCGGCGTACAAAACGGACGTTCTGTACGCTCCTTCAGGCGGCGGTGAAGGTGATCGGGCGGCGCAGGAATTGCGTCGCGCGGCTCGACACGCGCCGCGGATCGCCCGTGGTCAGGTAAGCCCCCTCGCCCCCCTCGCCGCGCATCTTCGGGTGGCGTTCAAGGTAGTCGGCAAGGCTCTCGGCGACCAGATTGGCCTGGCTGTAGACCTGCACATCCGGCCCCAGGGCCTCCTGAAAAACGTTTTGCATCAAGGGGTAATGGGTGCAGCCGAGGATCGCGGCCTCGGGATTGGGCATCTTGCGCTTCAGTGCATCGACATGGCTGCGCACCAGCGCCTCCGCGAGGATCATGTCGCCCTCCTCGATGGCGTCGACCACCCCGCCGCAGGCCTGCGCCTCCACATCCACGCCCACCGCCCGGAACGCCAGCTCCCGCTGAAACGCCCGACTGCTCACCGTCGCCGGCGTCGCAAACAGCGCCACATGCTTGACCGCGACCTCTCGCGGGGGTGAATTGTCGCCCCATTGGCGTTCTGTAAGTGCTTCAATCAATGGAACAAAAACGCCCAGCACCCGCTTGCCGGGCGGCACGCCCTTTTCCTGCATCCGGCGCAGGGCGGCGGCGCTGGCGGTGTTGCAGGCGAGGATCACGAGGTCGCATCCCGCACCCCAAAGCCGCTCCACCGCCCGGGTCGTGAGGTCATAGACATCATCCGCATCGCGCACCCCGTAAGGCGCGTGCGCATTGTCACCGTAATAGATGAAAGCCACGTCTGGCAGCCGCTCCTGCACCGCTTCCAGAACCGTCAGGCCGCCCAGCCCGCTGTCGAAAATCCCAACCGCCATGTCCGCCCGCGCCCCGGCGCGCCCCTATTCGAACTCGAAGCCGACCGCATCGGGATCGACCGGTCGTGGGCTAAGCTCATACGTCTTGTGACGCAGGAACGCCATAAGGGATTTGCTGTCCGACACCCGCGCCGCCAACGCCTCTCGCGCGATCGGTTCGCCCAGAACGACCCGCACGGGGGTGTCGACCCGCTTGCCGAATTCCTTGATCAAAAGCCCCATCCGCAGGGTGTAATGCAGGTGGCTCGCGACCTGAAAGAGGCGGCTCGTATGGCCATCGAAGAACACCGGCACCACGGTCGCGTCCGATTTCGCGACCATCCGCGCCGTAAACCCGCGCCAGCCCGGATCCATCGGCTGCGCAAAGGGTTTGACGGCGGTGCTGACGGTGCCGCCGGGGAAGATCCCCACCGCGCCGCCCTGCACCAGATACTCCAGCGCGTTGCGGCGGGTCTGAAGATTGAGCGCCATCGCCTCCCGGGTGCCGTCGAAACTGACCGGCAGGATCACGCGGCGCACGTCCTCGGCCTTGCGAAACACCTCATGCGCCATGATGCGGAAATCGCTCCGCGTGCGGCTCAGGATATGACCCATCATCAGCCCGTCGAGGATACCGTAGGGATGGTTGGCGATCAGGATCAGCGGCCCCTCGCGCGGGATGCTGTCAAGCTGGCCCGCCACCACATCGAGCGTCAGCCCGTAGCGTTCGGTGATAACCTGCCAGAAATCGCGCCCCTGCGCGATCTCGTCCTCGTAGCCACTGGCGCGCTTGATCAGCCGGATACGCCCGGTCAGGTTCTCCATGGTGCGGATCATCGCCCGCCCGCCCCGCGTCTGGGCGGCGTGGGCATAGCTGATGTCGCGCGCGATGTGGCGTTGCTGGTCCATCGTCACCTTTCCGGCTTCCGAACATGTCGTCATGCCGTCGCGCTCTGCGCGCCGTGTGACGGATGTGCCTGAAACGCGTTACGGTTTCATGACAATCACTCGGCCGCGCGCGCCATCGGCGTGCCGCCATCCCGGATCACGGCCAGCAATTCCTCGCGCCGCCTGGCGGCTTTCTCGGCATTGGCCTGCTTGACCGGGCCAAAGCCGCGGATATCCAGGGGCAGCGCCGCCAGCGCCACGACTGCATCCATCACCGCCGCATCGGCCTTGGGCAGCACCTCCTGCATGTCCTTCTCATATTGCGCAATCAGGGCACGCTCCATCCGGCGCTCGGCAGTATAGCCGAACGGGTCGAGCGGCGTGCCGCGCAGCCACCTCATCGCGGCCATCCAGCGCAGCGGCCGTTCCAGCCAGGGGCCGAACACGCGCTTTTGCGGGCGCCCGTCCTTGCCGGTCTTCGCCAGAAGCGGTGGCGCCAGGTGAAAGCGCATCCCGAAATCGCCATCGAACTCGGCTTTCGCCTTGTCGCGGGTGCCGAGCAACAGCCGCGCCACCTCGTATTCATCCTTGTAGGACAAGAGCTTATGATAGCCCTTGGCTACCGCCTCGCGCAGCGCGGGCTCCTCAATTTTCTCCAGCATCCGCATATAGCGCCGGACCAGCCCCTCGCCCTGATAGGCGGCCAGATGATCGGCGCGATAGGCGATCCTGTCCTCCAGCGTCTCGGGCATCGGCGTGACATCGGGCGTGATATGGCGCTGCACCTCCTCGGGGAAGGCGGCGGCCCATCGTCCGATCTCGAAGGCGCGCAGGTTCTTATCAACCGCTGCGCCGTTCAGCGTGATCGCCCCAGCGATGGCGTCATGGCCAAGCGGCACAAGACCGCGCTGCCAGGCCGCACCAAAGACGATCATGTTGGAAAAGATCGAATCCCCCATCGTGACCCGCGCCAGATCATGGGCATCAAACAGCTGCACCTTGTCGCGCAGCCGGGCCTTCAGGGACAGTTCCAGTTCTTCCGTCGGCAGGCGGAATTCGGTGTTGCGGGTGAACTCGCCGGTGATGATCTCGTGGCTGTTGACCACGCCACCGGCGCCATCCCCGCGCATCAGGCCAAGGGTAGAAGGCCCGGCGCTGACCACCAGATCGCCGCCGATCAATGCATGCGCCTCGCCGGTGGCGACACGGATCGCACTGATATCACTTGGCTTTTCGGCAATCCGGCAATGGATATGCACAGCGCCGCCCTTTTGCGCAAGCCCGGCCATCTCCATCATGCCCGCACCCTTGCCATCCAGCTGCGCCGCCTGCGCCATCACCGCGCCGATGGTCACGACGCCCGTGCCCCCGACGCCGGTGATCACCACGTTATGGGTGCCGTCAATGCGCGGCAGGTCAGGCTCGGGCAGGTCCGGCAATACGAAATCGCTGGCCTCTTCCTTGCGGATCTTCGCACCTTCCAGTGTCACGAAGGAAGGGCAGAACCCCTTGAGGCAACTGAAATCCTTGTTGCAGGCGGATTGGTCGATGGCGCGTTTGCGCCCCAGTTCGGTTTCCAGCGGTGTGACTGCAACGCAGTTCGACTGCACCCCGCAATCACCGCAGCCCTCGCAGACATCGCTGTTGATGAAGACGCGCTTGTCCGGGTCGGGAAAATTGCCGCGCTTGCGGCGGCGGCGCTTTTCAGCGGCACAGGTCTGGACGTAAACAATGGCAGATACACCACTGATTTTAGTGAACTTTTCCTGCACTTCAGGCAGTTCGTCACGGACGTGCCAACCGATATCGTCGGGAAAGTCGCTCCGCGCGGGTTCTTCCTTGGGGTCAAAGACCAGCGCGATGTCGCGCACCCCCATGGCGCGCAGCTCGCGCACGATCCGGTCCGGACCAAGCCCGCCCTCGTTGCTTTGCCCGCCAGTCATCGCCACGGCGTCGTTGTAGAGAATCTTGTAGGTCATGGTGACGCCCGCCGCCACCGCCGCCCGGATCGCCAGCAGGCCCGAATGGTTGTAGGTGCCGTCGCCCAGGTTCTGGAACACATGGCCGCGCGTCGAAAACGGCGCCTCGCCGATCCAGTTCGCGCCCTCACCGCCCATATGGGTGAAACCGCTGGTTTCGCGGTCCATCCAGAGCGCCATGATATGACAGCCGATCCCGGCATAGGCGCGACTGCCCTCGGGCAGCTTGGTCGAGCTGTTATGCGGGCAGCCGGCGCAGAAATAGGGCAGCCGCGCCGCCAGGGTCTCGGTATTTTCGGCCTGGCGTGACTCGGCGATCCGCTCCAGCCCGGCCTGCACACGTTCGGTGCCGCGCCCCTCCTCGGTCAGGATGGTGCCGATCTTCTCGGCGATCATCACCGGATCAAGCGCCATGCGTGTCGGGAACAGCTCTTCGGAATGCATGCTGCCCGCACCGCCCTTGTACCAGCCATAGACGCGCCGCCCGCGCCGGTCGTCAAAGATCGCCTCCTTGATCTGCACCTCGATCAGCTTGCGCTTCTCCTCGACCACCACGATCAGGTCCAGCCCCTCGGCCCAGTCGTGAAAGCCCTTCATGTCCATCGGAAATGTCTGGCCGATCTTGTAGGTGGTCAGCCCCAGCCGCTCGGCCTCTGCGCCGTCTATCCCCAACAGGTCCAGCGCATGCACAAGATCCAGCCAGTTCTTGCCAGCCGCGACGAAACCGATCTTCGCACCCGGCTTTCCCCAGACCCGTTTGTCGATCTTGTTCGCGTGCGCAAAGGCTTCTGCGGCGAACCTCTTGTGGTCGATCATCCGCGCTTCCTGCGGTATCCAGTGATCGCCGAGGCGGATGTTCAGCCCGCCTTCGGGCAGGTCCAACTCCGGCGTGACGAACTGCATCCGGTCGGGACTGCCGTCGACCACGCTGGTCACCTCGACCGTGTCCTTCATCGTCTTCAAGCCGCACCAAACGCCCGCGAACCGGCTCAGGGCAAAGCCATAAAGCCCATAGTCCAGGATTTCCTGCACCCCTGCGGGCGACAGCACCGGCATATAGGCATCGACCATCGCCCAGTCGGACTGATGGCAGACGGTCGAGGATTCCCCTGTATGGTCATCGCCCATGGCCATCAGGACGCCGCCGTTGCGCGATGTCCCGGCCATGTTGGCATGGCGCATCACGTCGCCCGAACGGTCCACGCCGGGGCCCTTGCCGTACCAGAGCCCGAACACGCCGTCATGCGTGCCTTCGCCGCGCAGTTCCGCCTGTTGCGTGCCCCAAAGCGCTGTCGCCGCCAGATCCTCGTTGAGACCCGGCTGAAACAGGATGCCCGCCTCGCTCAAGGACTTCTGCGCGCGCATCATCTGCATATCGACCGCCCCCAGGGGCGAGCCGCGATAGCCGGTGACGTATCCAGCGGTGTTCAGCCCCGCGGCGCGGTCGCGTGCGCTCTGCATCAGCATCAGGCGCACCAGCGCCTGCGTGCCGTTCAGCAGGACTGGCGATTTACTCAGGTCGTAACGGTCACTCAGGGATACTTCTGGCTTACTCATGGCGCGTCTCCCTTCCGGTGCTGGGCACCTTGCCTATATATATACCGATATTAGGTCATAATTAGTGACCTATAAAGCGAAATTTCCGGAAAAAGCCCCGGCGTGCGGTGGTCACGAAGGGTTTTTCTGGTATTTCAACGGCGGGTGGATGTTGAAATTGAAAGTTGCGCTTATGGATTGGGATAAACTCAGAATCTTTCATGCGGTCGCGGATGCGGGCAGCCTCACCCATGCGGGCGATCAGCTGCACCTGTCCCAGTCGGCGGTATCCCGCCAGGTACGCGCACTGGAAGAATCACTCAATACCACGCTTTTCCACCGCCATGCCCGCGGACTGATTCTGACCGAACAGGGTGAGCTGCTGTTCGATGCCACCCGCGCCATGCTCAAGCGTCTCGACGCGGCGACCGCCCGGATCCGCGACAGCGAAGAAGAGGTATTCGGCGAACTGCGCGTAACCACGACGACCGGTTTCGGCACGCTCTGGCTGGCCCCGCGTCTGGCGCATCTCTATGATAAATACCCCGACCTCAAGATCGACCTCATGCTCGAGGAACGCGTGCTTGACCTGCCCATGCGCGAAGCCGATGTTGCCATCCGCATGAAGGAGCCCAGCCAGGCCGATCTGATCCGCAAACGGTTGATGACGGTGCATATGTGCCTTTATGCCTCGCGCGATTACCTGGCTCGGAACGGCACCCCCGAAGAGCCCGAGGACCTGCGCAATCACCGCCTGATCTGCCAGAATCCGCGCTCGGCCCAGGTCGGCGCCAGCGCCACGCTCATCAACGAATTGATGACCCATGATGTGCCGTCGCTCTTGGCGGTGAACAATTATTTCGGAGTGCTGCAGGGTGTGCTGCACAATCTGGGAATCGGCGTGTTGCCGGATTACCTGACCCATGACTTCCCCGACCTCGTGCGCGTCCTGCCCGATGTGCAGTCCAACGAGGTGCCGGTGTTCCTCGCCTATCCCGAAGAGCTGCGCCACTCCAAACGCATCGCCGCGTTCCGGGAATTCGTCCAGAACGAGATCATCAGCTACCGCAAGAAGCTCAGAGAACAGGCAGCAAGCTGAATTTTCGGGCATCTTGGCAAGGCCTTAGAGGCGCTATGCACACGACGCATAACAGGCATGCTGCACCTGCGGCAATATTGCTCTTGAACGGCGCATCCAATCCTCATATTTCCCCGTTGTGACGATGGCCGCCTGGCGCGCCATCATCATACCTCCCTGTTGGACTTTGGCCGAGCTTAGTGCTCGGCCTTTTTTTTGGGCGCTTCACGTCCAGCCATCCGCCATGCGCCCAAGATTTCAGCAAAGCGCCCTGCGGCAGGACAGCTCGCTATCCGATCACGGGCAGGTCCGGCCCCGCCAGCGGCGACAACAGGCGCGGCGCGCCCTCTGTGATCACAATGTTTTCCTCATGCACCATGATCCGCCCCGGCGCGACCACCAGCCCCGGCTCCAGCGTGATCACCATACCCGCGCGCAGCACTGTGCGATCCTGCGCCGTCAGTGACAGCCCCTCGGTCAGCTGAATCCCCAGCCCATGCCCCAGCCGTCCGGCGCTTTCACCGACGCTCAGGATATCCGCCATCACCCGCCACAGATCGCAGGCACGCGCGCCGGGGCGCGCCGCCTCGAGCCCCGCAAGAT
>Ga0209344_10002132_pt1 | contig 22991 bp, 22 predicted proteins | sample Cruoilmetagenom6_FD_187293 | JGI IMG/M metagenome (GOLD analysis project Ga0209344, IMG submission 187293) | Oil polluted marine microbial communities from Coal Oil Point, Santa Barbara, California, USA - Santa Barbara Oil Seep Sample 6 (SPAdes)... | ecosystem: Environmental > Aquatic > Marine... | reverse complement strand
CCATTTTCCTATTAAAACTATTGAATACTTCGGGTCTGTTGAGCGTAATACGCGCCACGTTGTTTTCAATTTTTAAAAGAATCAAATTATTACTCATACCTATTTTTTATTCTTTGCCTACTTAAGGCACTTAAAATAGTCAAAAGGTTCTTGACAGTCTTCACATTTAAATAATGCTTTACAAGCTGTTGAACCAAACTGACTTACTAATTTTGTATTTTGCGAACTACAATTAGTGCATTTTACAACACGTTTTCCATTTAATAAAACATCTTTATCAGCTTCTGCATCTAAAGGTGCTGCTATTCCATATTTTTCTAGCGCTTGACGCCCTTTTTCTGTAATCCAATCGGTTGTCCAAGCGGGAGATAGAATTAATTCTACCCTCGAATTATACCCTGCTTCTTGTAATGCTTTTTTTATATCATCTCCAATCACATCCATAGCGGGGCAACCGCTGTAAGTTGTTGTTATTTGCACTTTTACACTATCATTTTCTATAATAGCCGAACGCACAACTCCCATATCTATGATAGATAATACGGGAATTTCAGGATCAAAAACTTGCTCCAGTATTGGAATTAACTCTTTATCGATATGCGGTTCCGTAATTATCATTTTACCATTCCATATTTGGATAGGTTCTTTGCATATATTGTAAATCGCTTAATAAATATCCTAAATGCTCAGTGTGAATTCCTTCTTTACCTCCTTTTTGAAACCATTTAGATTCTGGAATTTCAATGGTTGCTTCTTTTAATAATTCAGAAACATGTCGATAATAGTTGTCCTTTAGTTTTGAAGTATCTATACCAATACCTTCAGCAATCATTACTTTATCAGATTGCGTCTGATAAAATAATTCATCTGTATAAGTCCACAAATTATCTATGGCATTTTGCATTTTTTCTTTACTTTCATCTGTTCCATCACCCAAACGCTTCACCCAATCAGATGAAAAGCGCTTATGATAGCTTACCTCTTTAATACTTTTTGTTGCAATTGCTGATAGTGTTAGATCTTTACTTTTTTGGAGTTCATGCAATAGCAACAAATGATAAACATCAAACAGAAATTGCCTTCCAATTGTGTAAGCAAAGTCAGTATTTGGTTGTTCTACCAATAAAACATTGAAGTATTCACGTTCTTTGCGAAGCAAGGCTATTTCATCTTCTGTTCTCTCATCTCCGGCAATCTTAGCCGCATACTGATAATAGCTACGAACCTGACCTAGTAAATCCAAAGAAATATTTGTACAGGCTATATCTGTTTCTAAACTTGGTCCATGACCACATAGTTCTCCTAAGCGCTGTCCAAGAATCAATGAATTATCGGCAATTCCGAGAATGTATTTGTATAGATTTTCGTTTTTCATATTCATTTCCCTTGAAAAAGGGAGTCTGTTTTAATTGAACATTTAGTTCTTGTCAATTAGATCCCGAAACGAGTTCGGGATGATAGCAAGTTATTACATATGTTTTACTTCGTCTGGTAAATCATAAAATGTTGGATGACGATATACTTTGTCTTGAGCTGGTTCAAACAACTCACCATTGTTTTCTGGATTGGAAGCGGTAATATGTTTAGATTCTACTACCCAAATACTCACACCTTCATTACGTCTTGTATAAACATCTCTTGCATTTTCTAAAGCCATCTCTGCGTCAGCAGCATGTAGGCTTCCAAAATGCCGATGTTCTAATCCGTTTTTACTTCTTACAAAAATCTCCCAAAGAGGCCAATTTTTCTTCATATTAAACAGCTTTATTTAATTTCCTATTTTCTTTTTTTTCTGCGTATACCATGGCGGCATCTCTAACCCATTCGCCGTGTTCCCAAGCTCCAACTCTCGCATTCATACGTTCTTTGTTACATGGACCATGTCCTTTTACTACTTGCCAAAATTCATCCCAATTAATCTCTCCAAAATCATAGTGTCCAGTTTCTTCATTCCATTTTAATTCTGGATCTGGAATTGTCAATCCAATTAAATCTGCTTGTGGCACAGTTTGATCTATAAACTGCTGACGCAATTCATCATTAGTTTTGCGTTTTAATTTCCATTTCATAGATTGTTCAGTATGAATAGATTCTGCATCTGGAGGCCCAAACATCATTAATGATGGCCACCACCAACGATTCAAAGCATCCTGAGCCATTTCTTTTTGTTCAGGTGCTCCTTTTGTTAATTTTAGCATGATTTCATACCCTTGACGTTGGTGAAAACTTTCTTCTTTACATACGCGCACCATTGCTCTTGCATATGGTCCAAACGAAGTACTACATAAAGGCACTTGATTGATAATTGCTGCACCATCTACTAACCAGCCAATAGCTCCCATATCTGCCCATGTAACCGTTGGATAATTAAAAATACTTGAATATTTTGCTTTTCCAGTATGGAGCTGTTCATATAACTCATCTCGTGAAATACCTAAAGTTTCGCACGCGCTATAAAGGTATAATCCATGACCAGCTTCGTCTTGTATCTTGGCTAATAAGGCCACTTTGCGACGTAAAGATGGTGCTCGTGTAATCCAATTACCTTCTGGAAGCATTCCAACAACTTCAGAATGTGCATGTTGAGACATTTGTCTTATATGTGTTTTCCTATACTTTTCAGGCATCCAATCTTTAGGTTCAATTTTTTCATCACGTGCAATACGCGCTTCAAATTGCTTCTCTAGGTTTTTAATTTGCTCTTCGCTCATAGTTCTAGTCATTAAATCTTTTTAAACATCAAAATCTACCACTACCATATCAGTCGTTGGCACGGCCTGACAACTCAATACAAAATTTTGTTCTACCTCATTGTCTTCAAGAGCATAATTTACTTTCATTTCTACAGATCCTTCTACCACCTTACACTTGCATGTACTACACACACCACCTTTGCAGGCAAAAGGGAGGTCAGCTCCGGCGGCTAAGGCACCATCAAGTATATTGTCGAAATCATCATCCATAATAAAATGGAATTCTTTTCCGGCATCTATAATAGTCACTTCCGTACCTTCAGTTTTCTGTTCTAAAACTTCAGCGATATGAAGCTTTGAGGCTTTGTTATCTCCTGAGAAAAACAATTCGAAATGTATTCTATCTTTATCTAAACCTGCTGCTTCTAAATGATCACGTATCAAGAAAATCATGTCTTGTGGTCCACAAATAAAACAATGGTTTGTATCTTCTATATCAATGAATGTCTTTGTAAGAACGGCTAGCTTTTCTTTATTGAAACGTCCATTTAAAAATGGAATATCGCGTTGTTCTTTAGTTAAAAAATAAAAGACTTGAAAACGTCCAAAAAATTGATTTTTAAGGTGTTCTATTTCTTCTTTAAAGATAATGGATTTTACAGTTCTGTTCAAATAAAATAATTTGAATGTACTGTTTGGTTCTGAAAGTAAATGCGTTTTTATAATAGATATCAAAGGAGTTATTCCACTTCCGGCAGCAAAAGCAATATAATTATTTGAAGCTTCAGCATTAACAGCAACATAAAAATGACCTGAAGGTTGCATAATTTCAAGTGTATCTTCTGTTTTTAGCTCCGTATTTGCATATGTAGAGAATACACCTCCCGGAATTTGTTTAATAGCAACCTTCCACTGTTTATCTAAAGGACTAGAACACAATGAATATGAGCGACGTAAATCAGCACCATTTATTATTTTACGCAATGTTAAATGTTGTCCTTGTGTGAAGCTAAACGTATCCTGTAGTTGTTTTGGAATATCAAAGGTTACAACAACAGTGTCCTTAGTTTCCTTATATATGTCTGCTATTTGTATTTTATGAAAATCTGTCATTCATTATTTCATTATTCAAACTAACACTTGTTAGTTTAATCAACAAATATACAAAAATAATATGACAACTAATTGTTAATTCCGTCAAGCAGGACTTCAATTAAGTTAGCTGTTAACTGCTCCTTTTGAATATCTTCTTTTTTTGGCAGCCATAAATAAAGTGATCGGAGTGTTGACAACATAGAAAACAGTGCAACTTCAGCATTGACATTATGAAGTTCATTGGTCTTAATTCCTCTGTTAATGATCAATCTGAAATCATCTTCATAATCGCTACGTAATTTCAGATAATAGTCAAGTTGTTCTTCTAGATGCATCCAATCATTATTTAAAGATGCCATTCCATAAGCATTTTGACTTGTGATCTCAACATGAAGTGTTACGATTTTTTTAAGCTTTTCAATACTATTATCATTAGATGCTTTAATAGACTCCATACCATTAGTAAATGTTTCAGCTAAAGAGATGATAATACTTTTTAAGATGTCTTGTTTAGAGTTAATATGGTTATAGAGGCTTGCTGCTTTTATTCCCATAGCTTTTGCCAAATCTCTCATTGTCACTGCACTGTAACCTTTCTCCGTAAAAAGTTTTGCAGCAGTTTGAATGATTTCTTGTTTTCGATTTTCGCCTTTCATGAAAGCCTAATATAGGTTAAAAATTTATGTTATAAACTTATTTTATAAATTTGGTATAAAGTATATCTATGAAAAAAATTGAAAGCAATCCAAATATTGATAGGTTACCTTCACATTTAAAGCAATTTATTAAACAACAAAATTATGATGATTATTCTCCAATTAATCAAGCAGTGTGGAGATATGTTATGCGTAAAAGCATTATTTATTTAAGTAAAATTGCTCATGATTCATATTTACGAGGCTTAAAAGAAACAGGTATTTCTATTGATTCGATACCAAGTATGTATGGAATGAATCGAATTTTAAAAAATATTGGTTGGGCTGCTGTTGCTGTTGATGGATTTATTCCGCCAAATGCCTTTATGGAATTTCAGGCCTATAAAGTTTTGGTTATAGCTTCGGACATTAGACAGTTAGAGAATATTGAATACACACCAGCTCCAGATATTATTCATGAAGCGGCGGGACATGCTCCAATTATTGCAAATCGTGATTATGCAGAATATTTAAGAAGATTTGGGGAAATAGGAGCCAAAGCAATTTTATCTTCTCATGATAATGAAATGTATGAAGCTGTGCGTAACTTATCAATTTTAAAAGAAGCCTCAAATATTGATAAAAAGGAAATAATGAAAGCTGAAAGAAGAGTACAAAAACTTCAAAATAAAAAAGTTCCTTTATCAGAGATGGCTAAAATCAGAAATTTGCATTGGTGGAGTGTTGAATATGGAATGATTGGTTCTTTAGACAGCCCGAAAATTTATGGGGCAGGTCTATTATCATCTATTGGCGAGAGTGAGTGGTGTATGTCTGACAAAGTTAAAAAAGAGCCATACAGTATAAAAGCTGCGGATCAAGAGTTTGATATTACAAAGCCTCAACCTCAATTATTTGTTACAGAAGATTTCGCATATTTAATGGAAGTATTAGAAGAATTCGCAAGCGATATGGCTTTAAGAAAAGGAGGTTTTAGGGGTTTACAAAAATTAATTGAATCTAAAAAAATAGGTACAATAGAATTAAATACTGGCCTACAAATTTCAGGTGTTTTTATAGAAATGATTACAGATGAAGACAATAGTGTTGTTTTTTTTAAAACTGAAGGTAAATCGGCACTTGCATATAGAGAAAAAGAATTGGTCGGACATGGTATTAAAACCTATACTAATGGATTTAGTTCTCCATTAGGAAACCTTAGAGGAATTAACTTAGCTATAGAAAATATGGGTCCAAAAGATTTAAAAGCATATAATTTTTATGATGGTAAATATTTATCCTTTGAATACGAAAGTGGTATAACCGTAGAAGGAATAAACATTACAGGTATGAGAAATGTTAATGGTAAATTAATTTTAATTCAACTAAAAAACTGTACCATATCTTATAATGATGAAAAATTATATACTCCAGAAGATGGTATTATTAACTTAGTTATTGGCTCTTCAATAATATCGGCTTTTGCTGGAAGTGCTGACTATAATTCATTTAGTAATTTATATAAAGTTTCAAAAACTAAGACTATTAAAAACAAAAAAACGAAGAAAGTGTTAGCTCTAGAAAAACTATATGGTCAAGTTCGTAAAATGAGAGAGCACGACAGTTTAGATATTGAAAAGGTGTCAATTATTTTTAATAAACTAAAAAAAGAATATCCAAATGATTGGTTGTTAGTATTAGAACTATATGAGCTTGTTTCTATAACAGATAATTTAACGTTAAAAGATAATATATTGAATCAATTAACCGAACTAAAATCAAGTAAAAACATTTCAAATTTAATAGAAAGCGGACTAAGCTTTATAAATTAACAACTAATCAATTTGACACACCCGTAATGTATTTACCATACCTTGAGCTTGAACAGGCATTGAAGTTAAATTAATAACGAAATCACCTGAGTTGGCATACCCTTTATTAACAGCAATTTTATTAATGTCTTCAACAGTATCGTCTGTACTGACCATTTTATCATAATACAATGCTTTAACCCCCCAAAGTAGATTCAACATAGCTAAAATTCTTCGATTTGATGAAAACGCCAAAATATGTGATTTAGGTCGCCAGGAAGAAATCTGAAACGCCGTATAGCCGCTATTAGTTAAGGTTGATATTACGGTAGCATTTATTTCGCCGGCCATTTTTGCAGCTTGATGACATACTTTTTTTGAAATAAAACGGTCATTAATACTTTGAATGAATGAACCAGGATTGACGATTAGGGGAGAGTCTTCAACACTTTCTATAATATCACGTATTTTTTGAATTACTTCTACAGGATATTTACCGATAGACGTTTCACCTGAAAGCATTACGGCATCTGCACCATCCATAATTGAATTTGCCACATCGTTTACCTCGGCTCTTGTAGGTACTTGACTATTTATCATTGACTCCATCATTTGAGTTGCAATAATTACAGGAATTCTTGCTTTTTTAGCCTGCAGTACTAGTTTCTTTTGAATTAAAGGAACTTTTTCCATTGGTATTTCCACACCTAAATCACCTCTGGCAACCATTAATGCATCACAATGCGCAGTAATTCTATTGATATTATCTAATGCCTCAGGTTTCTCAATTTTTGCCACTATCGGAATTTTATAACTCGAATTATCTTGAATTAATTGCTCTAACTTAATAAGATCTTCAGGAGTTCTGACAAAAGAAAGAGCTATCCAATCTACTTCCATTTTTATTGCAAATAAAGCATCTTTAACATCTTTATCCGTCAGCGCCGGTTGTGATATTTTTGTGTTCGGTAAATTCACTCCTTTTTTAGATGTCAACGGTCCACCACGTAGTACTTTCGTTGTAACTAACTCATTACCATCAGTATCAACTACTTCAAACAATAACTTACCATCATCAACTAAAATACGCTCTCCCTTTTTAACATCTTGAGGAAAATTTTGGTAGGTCATAAAGGCTTTTTCTTTTGAACCATCACACTTTTCTGTTGTAAAAGTAAATGTATCTCCTTTTTTAAGTCTAATTCCATCTGGCATTACACCAACGCGCAATTTAGGACCTTGCAAATCAGCTAAAACCGCAACATTATAGCCTTTTTCCTTATTGATATTTCGAATTTGCTTTATTTTTTGTTCAACATCATCATAGTCAGCATGAGAAAAATTGATTCGAAATACATTTACTCCAACTGTCATCATTTCTTCAAGTATTTCACGAGAATTACAAGCGGGTCCAAGCGTTGCTACTATTTTGGTTTTTTTACGGTTACGCATATTTAAAAAATTAAAAAATCTTTAGATTTTAAGGTTTGTGGATCTATTTTGTAAGAAGTAATTACATTATTAATGGTATTTACTTTCTTAATAATTTCATTTATTTCTAATTTGCCAAAATCACTATCAATTTTTAAAAAGAAATCGACTTGTTTTTTTTCTTGAATTAAAATAGTTGTTTGATAATCTTCTTTAAATAAATAATCTTTTTCTACACTTTTATGTGCATCAAATACATGTTTGTTCGCAATAAGTGCCCAAGAAGAAAAAGTGCGATCACAATCATATGTATATAAAGAAAAAAAACTAGTGCTTGTACCAAAATCTAAATCTGATTTATTTCGTTTTAATCTAATATTAAGAACGCTGTTTAGATAAAAAGCCAATCTATAATTTTCTAAAGTTGCATGAATACCAATTAGCGGATAATCATGCTCGTTTTCATAATCTAGTGTAAGCACTTTAGACATTTGCACAAAAATTTTAGGCTAAAATAAGTATAGTTTTAGGAATACAAAGCTAATTTTTACGAAAACGTTATCGGATTTTATTGTACAGAAATTTTATCCTGCAACTTATAATAAGCTCGTTTTGAAGCAATTTCTTCAGCTTTTTTCTTAGAAGTTGCTCTTCCTTTAGATTGCATATCTTCGTTAATTGAGAGCTTTACACTAAAGTGTTTTAAAGAATCATTACCTGTATCTTCATATACTTCATAGTTTATCTTTTTCTTTTGTTTCTGGCACCATTCAATCAAGAGGCTTTTGTAGCTTGTTATTTTACCTTCAAGGCGTTCAATATCAACATATGGTTCTATCACAACTTTATAAATAAACCGCTCACAAGAATTATATCCTTTATCTAAAAATACAGCTCCGATAAGGGCCTCGAATACATTACCATGAATATTGTCTCCAAAATTTTCTTGAGGTACATTACTACTTACAAAACGAATAAGATCTAAATCGCGTCCAATTTCATTCAAGTGCTCTCTACTTACTATTTTAGATCGCATTTGAGTTAAATATCCTTCTGTACCAAGCGGAATTTTCTTGAACAGGAAAAAAGCAATAACAGCACTTAAAATAGCATCTCCTAAGTACTCTAAACGTTCATAATTTAATGGCTTACCAGCTGAAGAAGTTTTTTTTATAGAACTATGTGTAAACGCTTTTTTATAGTGCATTAATTTAGATGGTTTAAAACCAATTACCTTTTGAATTTCAGCAAAAAAAATCTCGTCCTTTTTAGAGCGAGATTGCATTATTTTACTAAATAAACTCATTGACTATTCCTCTAATTTTTTAAATACTACACAGGCGTTATGTCCTCCAAATCCAAAAGTATTACTCATAGCAATTTTAACATTGCGTTTTTGAGCTTTATTCAAGGTGAGGTTTAATTGTGGATCTATATTCTCATCAACAGACGAGTGATTAATTGTTGGAGGTACAATACCATTTTCAATAGAAAGAATTGCGGCAATTGCTTCAATGGCCCCGGCGGCACCTAATAAATGCCCGGTCATTGACTTTGTGGAGTTTATATTGATATTTTTAGCATGATCTCCAAAAACTTCTTTTATAGCTTTTAATTCGGCTACATCGCCTAATGGTGTCGAAGTACCATGCGTGTTTATATGGTCTACATCCTCAGGTTTCAAACCAGCATTGTCTAAACAGTTTTTCATTACTGCAATAACACCTATTCCTTCAGGATGTGGGGCTGTCATATGATAAGCATCAGATGATAATCCACCTCCAATAACTTCCGCATATATTTTTGCACCTCTTGCTTTCGCATGTTCATATTCTTCTAAGATAATAGACCCAGCACCTTCGCCTAATACAAATCCGTCTCGATTAGCGTCAAATGGTCTTGATGCAGTCTCAGGACTTTCATTTCTGGTAGACATGGCATGCATGGCGTTAAAACCACCCATTCCTGCAATGGTTACTGCGGCTTCACTTCCTCCTGTAATGACAACATCACAATGTGCTAAGCGTATATTGTTTACAGCATCTATCATTGAATTAGCAGAAGAAGCACAAGCAGAAACAGTCGTATAGTTTGGACCCATAAACCCATACTTGATTGATATATTTCCTGGTGCTATATCAGCAATCATTTTTGGAATAAAGAAAGGATTAAACCTTGGTGTTCCATCACCTGCGGCGAAATTTAATACCTCATCTTGAAAAGTTTCTAAGCCACCAATACCGGCTCCCCAAATAACCCCAACTCTTAACTTATTAAGTTTATCAAGATCTAATTTTGAGTCAAGTATCGCTTCATCAGAAGCCACCATGGCATATTGTGAAAACTTATCCATTTTACGAGCAAGTTTTCTATCTATAAAATCAGTTACATTGAAGTTCTTTATTTCGCAAGCGAATTTTGTTTTGAACTTTTCGGGATCAAAATGTGTAATAGGTGCAGCACCACTTTTACCGTTTATGAGGGCATCCCAATATTCATCTTTGGTATTGCCTATAGGTGTAAGAGCACCTAAACCGGTTACAACTACTCGTTTTAATTCCATGTAAATGAGAATTGGTTGTTAAATTATAAAAACTACGAGCAATTCACCTAAGTGATGCTCGTAGTATAATAAAAGTATCTTTTCAGATTACTTTTTAGCTTCTTCTATATAGCTAATTGCTTGACCAACAGTTCCAATATTTTCTGCTTGATCGTCTGGTATTTGAATATCAAATTCTTTTTCAAATTCCATAATTAATTCAACAGTATCTAATGAATCTGCTCCTAAATCGTTCGTAAAGTTAGCTTCGGTAGTTACTTCATTTTCGTCAACGCCTAATTTGTCAACGATAATAGCCTTTACTCTTGATGCAATGTCTGACATAATTTTCTAATTTTTTAAATTTAAAATCGAGGCAAAAATAAACAACTTTATTTTAAAACATAACGTTACCTCAAAAATATGAGGTCTAATTTAAAAAAAATTGTTCAATTTTTAATTTAATAGACTTCATTTGTTAATAATAATTCTTTTTTTTGTGAAAACAATTTTTCGAGCACTTTAATGAAACGTATTGTAATTTTTGCTTCTGGTTCTGGAACTAATGCCGAGAATATCATAAAGTATTTTAAAGAAAGTGCTGTCGCAACTGTCGTTCGAGTGCTTACTAACAATCAGTATGCCAAAGTTTTAGAAAGAGTTAAGGGTTTAGATATCAAGGCATTATATTTTGATAAAAAGGCTTTCGCAGAAGATGATACTATCTTAAACTTATTAAAAAAGGAAACAGATATTATTGTTCTTGCCGGATTTTTATGGCGAGTTCCTTCAAAAATAGTAGAGGCTTTTCCAAATAAAATCATCAATATTCATCCTGCTTTATTACCTAAATATGGAGGTAAAGGAATGTATGGAATGCATATTCATAAAAAAGTTATTGAAAATAATGAAAAAGAAACCGGAATTTCTATTCATTATGTAAATGAAAATTATGATGAAGGTGCTATTATTTTTCAAGAAAGAGTTTCTGTTGAGCCAAACGATACTCCCGAAAAGCTAGCAAATAAAGTGCATGAATTGGAATACGAACATTTTCCGAAGGTTATAGAACAAGTTATATTAAAAACAAATGGCTAAAGGAAAATTTTATGTAGTTTGGAAAGGACATGAAACGGGTGTTTTTAAAACCTGGAATGAATGTAAACGTCATATTGATGGTTTTAACGGCGCTGAATATAAATCTTTTTTAAAAGAAGAGGAAGCTAACGAAGCCTTTACGAAGAGTTATCGCGATTATAAAGGTAAAAACACGAAGAGACCATCGCTAAGTGCTGCTGAAAGAAAAGCTTTTGGTAAACCTGTTTTAAATAGTATTTCGGTCGATGGTGCCTGTAATAATAAAGGAAGGGCTGAATATAAAGGAGTCTATACAGATACTCGCACCGAACTTTTTCTTGAAGGACCGTTTAAGAAAGGTACCAATAATATTATGGAGTTCTTAGCTTTGGTTCATGCTTTGGCTTATTGCAAAAAGCACAAACTTGATTTACCAGTGTATTCAGATAGTAAAATTGCCATTAATTGGGTACAAAAAAAGTATATCAATACAAAAGTTGAAAGGAGTAAGGAAAATAAAAAACTGTTTGAGTTGATTGAGCGTGCATTGAAATGGTTAAAGAGTAATGATTATAATAATAAAATACTCAAATGGCAAACTAAAGCCTGGGGAGAAATCCCTGCTGATTTTGGCAGAAAATAAAAATAATCACTTCGATTATTCGACTTGTGAAGAGCATACCATTAATTCTGCATTCTCTTTATCATAAAACACAAGCCTATTATCAATAACTTTAACCAATTTAGCTTGGCTTAAACAATTAATATAAGCTTTTTCAATTTGCATATTAGAACACATCATTTTGGTAGAAGTAACTAAACCAAAAGTAATTAAATTGTCTTTTTTGGTGAAAGAAGTACCATAATTATTACATCCGGCATTACCGGAAATGGTATTTGTTTCCTCATCAAAAATAATTGTAGGACTAACGGCTAAAGAAGCCAATCCCACAATTGATTTTACTTTCCATTTCTTTGCACATAATAAATTTTGATCAGATTTTACAGCACTAGGTTCTTGATATATGATATTATTAAGCTTATATTTTAATTTGCTACCATCGGATGGTGGATTTTTAATTTTACTAATGCTAACTTCAATTTTATGCAAATAGCCTTCTTTATATTCAAAACCTTCTATGGTATCATAAAAAAGTGTCCAATCGTCTTCTTTATTTTCTTTTATCTGTAAACATTTTTGCTCAGAAGCTCCTTCACAATCTACCATGCTATCAGCTATGTAAATGATTTTATTTTTATCACAAGAAGTGGTTAGAACTACGATAATTATTAGTGTAAAAAATTTAGACATAACGTGTTGGTTTTAAGAGAGCATACGTTTTGCACGCTTTACAGCTTCAGCTAATTTAACAATTTCTTCTTTAGTATTATAAAATGCAAAAGATGCACGAACTGTGCCAGGTATTTTGTAGAAATCCATAATTGGTTGTGCACAGTGATGACCCGTACGCACAGCGATTCCTAATTTATCGATTATAGTGCCAATATCATACGGGTGGATTCCTTCAATATTAAAGGATATTACTGAAGTTTTATTAGGTGAGGTTCCATATATTTTTAAACCTTCAATTTCAAGTAGTTTTTTCGTACCAAAATCAAGAAGCTCTTTTTCATAAGCAGCAATATTATCAAAACCTATTGAGTTCATATAATCAAGTGCAACTCCAAATGCTATTCCACCAGCTATGTTTGGAGTACCCGCTTCAAATTTATGTGGTAAATCTGCATAAGTAGTTTTTTCAAAAGTGACTTCTTTTATCATTTCACCTCCACCCTGATATGGAGGTAATTTACTAAGCCATTCCTCTTTTCCATAAAGCATACCAACACCGGTTGGACCACATATTTTATGAGCTGATGCAACGTAGAAATCCACATCAAGCGCTTGGACATCTGGTTTGATATGTGGACATGCCTGCGCGCCATCAATTAATACGGCTGCACCTATATTATGTGCTTTTATAATTATTTCTTCAATTGGATTAATGGTTCCTAGAGCATTTGAAATATGATTTACGAAAACAAGTTTGGTTTTATTGGAAAGAAGTGAATCATAAACATTCATTAGCAATTCACCTTCTTGATTGATTGGAATCACTTTTAATATAGCTTCTGTTCTCTCGCATAGCATTTGCCAGGGTACAATGTTGGAATGATGCTCCAATGCTGAAACGATTACTTCGTCCCCTTTTTTTAGGAATGAAGTAAACCCGGTAGCTACCAAATTAATACCATGAGTTGTGCCAGAAGTAAAGATGATCTCATGCGTTTTTTTTGAATTAAAATGTCGCTGAATTTTTATACGGGCTTCTTCATAAGCATCAGTAGCTTCTTGGCTTAAAGAATGGACTCCACGATGAATATTTGAATTGTAATTTGAGTAATAATCTACAATGGCATCAATAACAACTTGCGGTGTTTGTGAAGTTGCTGCATTATCAAAATAAATTAATGGTTTACCGTTTACTTTTCGATTTAAAATTGGAAAATCGGCTCTTATTTTTTGAATATCTAACATTAAAATTCTTAAAATCCTGTTCTCTACAAATTTACGAAACAAACTAGAATTCAAATGGTTTAATTTATATTTGTTTAAATAAAAAACACATTTATGAAATTGGTTAAAAAATCATTTAAATATATAATACTCATTCTTGTTTTAGCTTTGGTTTACGTTGTTTACAGTAACTACCCAAGGTTGAATATTATTTCGGGTTACTCAGCTAAAAATATGAGCTCCTCCGTCTTTGTGGCAGGGCGTGAATCTGATTTTACGGATGCAACCGATAATAATTTTTCACCTATTAATATTGCCGTAGATATTGTTGATATAGAGACTAAATCAGTTGAATCTACGGTTTACGGAATGATGAAACGTAAAGCAATTTACAGAGAGGGTTTAGGAAGCGTTTTAGTTACAGATGGATTTGATGAAAAGCAAAATTTTTTAAAGCCTAAGCGTACTAAAATTTTAAATGACTTATCATTCCCTTATGGAGATAATGAGCAAAATGACACGATATTTTCAAACATTAATTATAAAAAATTATCGAATGTAGTGGCCAATGCTTTCGATTCAATAAACAAAACAAGAGCCGTTTTAGCGATTTATAAAGATCAAATTATCGTTGAAAAATATTCAGATGGATTTGATAAAGATTCTAAAATTTTAGGATGGTCTATGACAAAGAGTATTATATCTACCATTTATGGGATTCTTCAAAAACAAGGCAAGTTAAATATCTATGATAAAGCGCCAATAGAGGCATGGAAGAACGATGAACGTGCTAAGATTACCTTAAATGATTTATTACATATGAATAGCGGACTGGAATGGGAAGAGGATTATAATAAAATTTCTGATGTCACAGAAATGTTGTTTTTAGCTAGTAATATGGGCAAAGTTCAGGAAGAAAAACAACTTATAGGCAAACCAAATGAGTTATGGAATTATTCTTCAGGTACTTCAAATTTATTATCAAATGTTTTACGGAGTTATTTTAGTTCGCATCAAGAGTATTTAGATTTTTGGTATACCAAATTGATAGATAAAATGGGCATGCATTCAATGTTGATCGAAACCGATCTATCTGGGACTTATGTTGGTTCTTCCTATGGTTGGGCAACTCCTAGAGATTGGGCGAAGTTTGGACTTTTATACTTACACAATGGTAACTGGAATGGTGAACAGATCTTTGATGAGTCTTGGGTTAGTTATGTTACAACACCAACTAATTCTTCTAACGGTGAGTATGGTGGTCATTTTTGGTTAAATGCGGGTGGTTACTATCCGGATGTACCCAAAGAAATGTTCTCAGCAAATGGTTATCAAGGACAACGAATTTTTATAATCCCTTCGAAAGATTTGGTAATTGTAAGAATGGGATTAGCAGGAGATGAATACTTTAATTTTAACCAGTTTTTGAGAGGAATTATTAATGAAATCAATTAAAGATCAAAGCCTAAATCTACCCCTAATTTTCTGGCAATTAACTTGGTGATTCGTGTTTTTAACTCAGGGATTTTAATTTTTTCTAAAGCATCATTTGCAAAAGCATATAATAATAAGCCATTCGCTTCTTTTTTAGGAATTCCTCTTGAGCGCATATAAAACAAAGCCTCGGTATTCAGTTGACCAATCGTACAACCATGTGAACACTTTACATCATCTGCAAAAATTTCTAGTTGAGGTTTTGCATTAATAGTGGCCCCGTCATCGATTAAAATATTATTGTTTTGCTGGAATGCGTTTGTTTTTTGAGCTTCTTTTTCAACAATAACTTTTCCGTTAAAAACACCGGTAGACTTATCAAAATAAATACCCTTATAGAGTTCGTGACTTTCACAATTTGGATGTTTATGCATGACCAAAGTATGATTATCAACAAGTTGTTTTTCACCGATAATTGTAATTCCATTAAGCGTAGAATCAATATACTCGCCTTCTTGAAAAAATTCAAGATTGTTACGAGTCAATTTCCCGCCAAAAGAAAAAGTGTTTACCGAAACATGACTGTGTTGTTGCTGTTTCACGTACGTATTATCTATTAAAGAGGCTGTTTTTTCATCGTTTTGTACTTTGTAATAATCGATAATAGCGTTTTTATTAGCAAAAATTTCGGTAACAGAATTTGTTAATACCACATTGTTATTCAAACTTTGATGTCGCTCAATAATTTGAACATGAGAGTTTTCACCAACCACCAGTAAATTACGCGGTTGCAATAGTATTTCAGCTTCACTACCAGTTGTAAAGTGAATGATCTGTATAGGTTTAGGAACAACCGTATTTTTTGGGATATTGATATATGCCCCTTCTTTTGAAAAAGCTGTATTTAAAGATGTTATACTACTTTTGTTCGCAGCAATTGTATCGAAATAATGGTCAATGACCATTTTGTATTTTGGTTTTTTCAAAGCAGATGAAAGCAAACAAATATCATAGCCATCATGAGACGTTTCTGATAAAAAAGAACTGTAAACCCCATCAATAAAAACAATTTTATATGAATCTATTTCATGCAAAAAAAACTTTTTTACAACGGCAAACTCAACCGCAACTTCTGTTTCAGGAAGTACGTTGTAATTATGTTTTAAAATAGAATTTAAAGAGGTATATTTCCAATCTTCGTCTTTTTTTGTCGGAAAACCATGTAGTTCAAAATGATCGAAAGCATTCGAGCGAATGTCATGAACATTGCTATCAGTATCAACGCTTACTTTGTTTTCAAAAGCAAGGAAAGAAGCAGCTAATTTATCTTTTAAATCCATTCTCAAATTATTTCAACCAATCGTATCCTTTTTCTTCTAATTCCAGCGCTAATGTTGCATCACCAGACTTAACTATTTTTCCATCATGAAGAACATGAACAAAATCCGGTACTATATATTCCAATAAGCGTTGATAGTGGGTAATTATAATTACCGCATTATCTTCACTTTTCAACTTGTTTACACCATTAGCGACTACTTTTAGTGCATCGATGTCTAAACCAGAATCTGTTTCATCAAGAATTGCTAATTTAGGTTCTAACATTGCCATTTGAAAGATTTCATTTCTTTTCTTTTCACCTCCGGAAAACCCTTCGTTTAGAGAGCGAGACAAAAATTTTCTATCAATGTCCAGTAATTGAGCTGTTTCACGAATCTTTTTCAGCATATCTTTAGCAGGAAGTTCTTCTTGTCCGTTGGCCTTTCGTGTTTCATTGATAGCAGTTTTAACAAAGTTAGTTACTGTAACTCCCGGAATTTCAACAGGATATTGAAATGACATAAAAATACCTTTATGAGCACGCTCTTCTGGAGCTAATTCATCTAGATCTTCATTATTCAAAAATATTTCTCCTTCATTAACTTCATAGTCTTCGCGACCTGCAATAACTGATGAAAGTGTGCTTTTACCCGAACCATTCGGTCCCATAATGGCATGAACCTCACCTGCTTTTACATTGAGATTTATTCCTTTAAGAATCTCTTTATCTTCTATTTTAGCGTGTAAATTCTTTATTTCTAGCATGATAATTTTATAATTTTCAATCTTCAAATTCCAAAACACAAAACTTAAACAAGCTTTGAGTATTTAGAACTTAATATTATTTGTTATTTGGTGCTTGTTTTTTGATTTTTTAATAATTCTTGCAATCGTTCAAAATCTTTTACTGAATGCTGTATGAAAACATCAGCATTTTTTTCTTTGGCAAAGGCCTCAAATGCTTCCATACTCTTCTTAGTCATAGGTATATCATAATTAAAAATAGGAGCCCTTTTATGAGTACGGTTTTCTTCTATATGATATAAATCTCCTGTTAGTAATATAGGTTTTTCTAACCCCAGATCCAGATATAAAACTTGATGACCTATTGTATGACCTGGCATAGATTTTAGTACAACTGTTCCATCACCAAAAACGTCATGATCACCATTTAATTTTTGAACATTTGATAGTTCTTTGATAGAATTGTAAATATCTGCTTGCTGTACTTTTGCCGAATCATTTGTAAAAAAATTATACTCATTTTCTTGTACCAGCCAAGTTGCTTTCTTTAAAGCATTTGCATGACCAACATGATCAAAATGCGAATGAGATAAAGCTAAATATTTAAAGTCATCCACAGTCATATCAATTGCTTTCAATTGATTGACCAACGAATCTTTTCTTGAAACTGTAAAATATCCGCTTGGGTCAGTATAAGGTTCAACCATTCCTACTAAACTTTCAGGTAAACCGGCATCCCACATCAAGTTCCCCTTAGAATGAGAAATAACATAATAAGCATCTGCAAATCCTCTTGATTGTCCAGTGTATGTTGTGTCTTCAGAAAATAATTCTAATTTATTAGCTTGAACTGTACCACCATCTAATACGTATAATTTTACAGGTACTTTAATTTCTTCCGCTTTAGCGTTATTAACATCTTGCTTAGAATCTTTACAAGATATTATTGATATTCCAATAAGTAAATAAATAATTTTTTTCATATTTCATACATAATGAGAGGTGCAAAAAGTAGCTGTGCTACCCGACAGAACCTTCAAGGCTTATTTCTAATAATTTTTGAGCTTCAACAGCAAATTCCATGGGCAACTTATTGAGAACTTCTTTGCTGAAACCGTTAACGATCAAAGCAATAGCTTTATCGGTATCAATACCTCTTTGATTACAATAAAATAACTGATCCTCACCAATTTTGGAAGTCGTAGCTTCATGTTCAATTTGCGCTGTTTTATTTTTTACCTCTATATACGGAAAAGTGTGTGCACCGCAATCATTGCCCATTAATAGTGAGTCACATTGTGAGAAATTTCGTGCATTATCGGCTCTCGAATTTACTTGTACTAAACCACGATAAGAATTTTGTGATTTACCTGCTGAAATCCCTTTAGATATAATCGTACTTTTGGTGTTTTTACCTAGATGGATCATTTTGGTACCTGTATCAGCTTGTTGAAAATTATTCGTAACAGCGATTGAGTAAAATTCGCCAATTGAATTATTTCCTTTTAAGATACAGCTTGGATATTTCCAGGTTACAGCTGATCCAGTTTCAACTTGTGTCCAAGAAATTTTTGCGTTGGTCTCACATATTCCTCTTTTTGTCACAAAATTAAAGACACCACCTTTACCTTCTTTATCACCCGGGAACCAGTTTTGGACGGTAGAATATTTTATTTCGGCATCGTCTAAAGCAATAAGTTCAACTACTGCAGCATGTAACTGATTTTCATCACGTGCCGGAGCCGTACACCCTTCAAGATAGCTCACATAACTACCTTTATCAGCGATTACAAGTGTGCGTTCAAATTGACCCGTCCCACCTTCATTAATTCTGAAGTATGTTGATAGTTCCATTGGGCATTTAACCCCTTTTGGGATATAGCAAAAAGAGCCATCACTAAAGACAGCACTGTTTAAAGCGGCATAAAAATTGTCGGTTTTTGGCACCACCGATCCTATATATTTTTTAACTAATTCAGGATGTTCTTGTATGGCTTCTGAAATAGGACAAAAAATAATACCTTTTTCAGATAAGGTTTCTTTAAAAGTAGTCGCAACAGAAACAGAATCCATCACAATATCAACAGCAACATTTGACAGACGTTTTTGCTCATCAATAGAAATACCTAATTTTTCAAATGTCTTTAACAGTTCGGGATCCACCTGGTCTAAACTTTCCAATTGAGGTTTTTGTTTGGGAGCAGAATAATAGCTAATAGCTTGAAAATTGGGTTTGGGATACTTCACATTTGCCCACTCAGGTTCTATCATACTTTCCCAAACTCTAAAAGCCTCCAAACGCCATTCACACATCCATTCCGGCTCATTTTTCTTTTCAGAAATTGCTCTAACTATATCTTCATTTAATCCAATAGGAAACTTATCAGCTTCTATATCAGTATAAAAACCATATTCATATTCTTTAGTTTCGAGCTCTTTCTTTAAATCGTCTTCGGTATATTTATTCATTCATTTATTATTAAAGCGAAAAACTTTCACCGCAACCACAGGTTCTATTTGCATTTGGATTCTTAAAAACGAAACCCGTTCCGTTAAGGCCTCCTGAATATTCTAAAGTAGTACCAACTAGGTATAAAAAGCTTTTTTTGTCAACTACAATTTTGATACTGTTGTTTTCAAAAACCTTATCATTTTCTTGCTCTTCTTTATCAAACTTTAATTCATATGATAAACCTGAACAACCACCACTCTTAACTCCAACTCTAACATAGTCTGTTGCAGCATCATAACCTTCTTCTCTCATAAGCTCTATGACTTTGCTTTTAGCTATTTCAGAAACTTGTATCATAATTAATGTAGATTCGTTCTAAATAAGTGCAAATATAGTTGAAAATAGTACAATTTGAAAATAATTTAAACTAAATAAACATTGATCTTTGATGAGGGTTTGTAATTCTAATTGATTCATTATTTCCATATCTTTGAATTTTGCCTCCTACTTTTTTAAAATCAAGATGCTAACATAAGTTATTAACATTTTTTTGAGGTTATTAACACAATGTTAACAATGTGTTTTGCGTATCATATATTTGTGTTAGTAATAAGGGGAGTGATGAAGGGATTGCATAGGAGTGTAAACCTTTTAAATTAAATATCATAATTGAGAATAAAACGGCTTTTAGGATAATTATAGAATAAAAGACCCTAAACTAGTATCATCGATGTATGATAGTTAGTAGGGTTTTTTGGCACATAGTTGTTATATTAGTAATAGGTGACTTTGATTAAGTTTTTGTGTCTTAAAAAAAAGACAAATTTTTATGGAGAAGATTACGCTAAAAACCAAATTTCCTAACCTTGGCTAAATTCACGAATAGGATAAAGACTCTTATAGTCACTTTATTACTGCTAATATCTGCATTAAATTCGCAGGCTCAATGTGGATTTGGAGGTACTAACTCGGGCATAGTAGTAAATCCTACAGTTGCAACTCAAACTACAGGCAACATAGGTGCTGGCGATTACTTCTTGATGAATGTTGTAAATGGAGGTACTTATGTAGTAAGCACTTGTACTAACGGTACGTTCGACACGCAGTTATCTTTATATAATAATGCAGGAGGCACATTTGTGGCATATAATGATGATTCTATTACTTGCGGCTTTTTTTCATTATTGTCCTATGTTTCCTTTACGGCCACTTTTACTGGTCAAGTTAGGGTGGTTTTAAATAGGTTTAATTGTCAGACTTCGAATGGTTTTTTTAATCCTGACTTTGGAGTAGAATATTCTGGCGTAGTCCCAGTAACTTCGACGGATCTAGCCGTCTCTAAAACAGTTAATGATCCAACACCAAAAGAGGGTGATGACGTAACATTCATCTTGTCTGTAACAAATAATGGTCCGAGTCAGGCTACGAATTTAACTATAACAGACGCATTACCAGCCGGAGTGACCTATGTGAGTGATGATGGCGCCTATGTTTCAGGAACTGGAGTTTGGACAATTGGTACGTTGAATTCTGGCTCAACAGCTACCTTGAATATTGTGGCCAATGTAATTTCTGGTACTGCTGGTACAACAATAACGAATACTATTTCGGCTCTAAGTGCGGATCAAACCGATAGCGATGTTACTCCTGACGATTTAAATGAATCAATATCGCCTACTGCCGATCAACCTCCTGTAGTAACTGCCTCAGGGAATCAATTCTTATGTCCTGGATCGGGGAATTCTCAAAATATTGCGACGAGTATATCCCTTACTGATCCTGATGATACCACTACCGATGCTATTTATATCCAAATATCTTCAGGATATGTAATAGGAGAAGATGTATTAACCTTAACAAGTCCGGGTTCACACCCCAGTATCACAGCAACTTTTGATGCTGTTCAGGGAGAATTAGCACTTCAGGGCCCCGCTACTTTTGCCGAGTTCGAAGCTGCTGTGTTAGATGTAGTGTATTCAAATAGTAATGCGAGTGCTACTGGAACTAGACAATTTTCAATTACACCAGGAACAGCAAATTATTTGCCGCCTACGGGTCATTATTACGAATTTGTTACAGGAGTGAATATCACATGGACTGCAGCAAATACCGCTGCTAATTCCAGAACTTATTTTGGTTTACAAGGCTATTTAGCTACTCTGACAACGCAGGTAGAGGCGGATTTTTCTGGGTCACAATCACCTGGGGTTGGTTGGATTGGAGGAAGCGATGCCGCTACTGAAGGTGATTGGCGTTGGGTCACAGGGCCTGAAGGACTTGCAAATGCTGGAACAGGAACACCTTTCTGGTCAGGAGCTTCCGGAGGATCAACGACAGCACCAGATTTTTTTGCATTTTGGAATACTGGAGAGCCTAACAATTCTGGAAATGAAGATTATGCTCATATTACCGACCTTTCAGTTACCACAATGCCAGGATCTTGGAATGATTTGCCTAATACAACCAGTACATCTGGGCCTTATCAGGCACAGGGTTATGTAGTAGAATATGGTGGATCAGTTGGAGACCCAGTACTGAATATTAGTGCTACAACATCAATTACCTTAACAAATATATCAATAGATACACAACCTGCTAGTCAAACTTTTTGTACTGGTAGTTTTAGTGTTAGCACTATAGCACCAAATCAAACCCTAAGTTATCAATGGCAAGTTAGTACTGGTGGTGCATTTAGTGATTTGAGTAATGGAGGTATTTACGCCGATGTAACGACAAGCACATTAAATATTACAGGGGCAACTTTAACTGAAGATAATAATCAATACCAAGTTGTAATAACCAGTGATGTAGTAGGTTGTGGTCCATTAACATCAGCAGCAGCAACATTTACAATAGCAGACGTTGTTTATGGTTCCGTTAGTAGTACAGACCCAACCACTTGTGGAGGATCAGATGGAATTATTCAGTTTAATCAATTGACTGGAAATACGACATACTCAGTCACTTATTTGGATGATGGTATAGCAGTGGGACCAGCAAATATTGCGACCAATCCAGGTGGTGTATTGATGATTACTGGTTTAGATTCAGGAAGTTACACCAATATTATTTTGAGCTTATCTGGATGTGCCAGCGTGGCTGCAAGTGCTACAATCTCAGATCCAGGAGCCCCAACAGCAGAAGCAGGAACTCCACCGGGTACCTTGACATGTACGACAACTACCTTAGTTTTAGATGGTACAGGGTCTACAGTTGGAGGAGTAACCTATTTATGGACA
>Ga0209344_10002131_pt1 | contig 22998 bp, 10 predicted proteins | sample Cruoilmetagenom6_FD_187293 | JGI IMG/M metagenome (GOLD analysis project Ga0209344, IMG submission 187293) | Oil polluted marine microbial communities from Coal Oil Point, Santa Barbara, California, USA - Santa Barbara Oil Seep Sample 6 (SPAdes)... | ecosystem: Environmental > Aquatic > Marine... | reverse complement strand
ATGGAGTCGCCGTATCATGCAGGAATATCCGGGCTTCAACATGGTCGGTGAGGAATGGAGCGCGAGCCCCAACGTCGTCTCGTACTGGCAGCGCGGCAAGCAGAACGCAGATGGATACGAATCCTATCTCCCCGGCCTCTTCGACTTCCCGCTACAAATGGCACTCAAGGAAGTACTGACGGCCGATGAACCACCCTGGGGCAGCATCTGGACGCCGGTGTACGAAATGCTGGGCCACGATTACCTGTATCCCGAGCCGATGAACCTGGTCATCATGCCGGACAATCACGATATGAGCCGCGTCTTTACCCAGCTCGGCGACGACGAGGACCTGTGGCGCGTGGCCCTCGCGTTTTACGCCACGATGAGAGGAATCCCCCAGATCTACTATGGAACCGAGATCCAGATGTCACACCCGGGAACAGACAGCCACGGTGCGATCCGGGAAGAGTTTCCGGGGGGTTGGCCGGATCACGAACAAAGCGCCTTCACAGGCGAAGGACTCAGTGAACAGCAGCTCGCTGCGCAGGACTTTACGCGAAAACTGCTGCAGTGGCGCAAGCAGGCCAACGTGATTCACAACGGTCGCCTGATGCAATTCACGCCAATCGGGAATGTCTACGCATACTTTCGATACAACGATAACGAAACAGTGATGATCGTTTTCAACCTGGGCCACGAGTCGGTATCGATCGATACCGCGAGGTTTAGCGAGCGTCTCGGCAATTCGTCACAAGGTACAGATGTCATTACAGGCGAGACACACGACGTGACCGATACTCTCGAACTTGCGCCGCGTTCCGTACTCATCCTGGAACTCGAACGCTAAGCGGAGCCCCTATTGAAAAAACTGATTCTGTCTCTTATAGCCGTCGCTGCAGCGTCGGCAAGCCACGCCGATTTCGGCGAGTACCGGGCGCACGAGGTAGCTGGCAATGCGCTGACGGTGACGACGACCGAGGGTGAGTTGCGACTGACCGCTGTCGATGACTCCGCATTCGAGGTGCACTACGCCGGGGACGGCATCAAGCAAATCCCGTCATTCGCGCTGGCACCTCAGACTCGCGAGTACACCGTTGCGACAACCGAAACAGCGAACACGATCACCGCCATGGTTGACGGCCTCACGGCTGTCATCGAAAAATCGCCTGTACGCGTCGCGTTCTTTCGCGACGGCCAGCCGCTGGTTGAGGAAGAACAGGGTTACTTCACTAACGAGTCCGCACGCGGCTTCCGCTTCACGCTCGAAGATGGTGAGAAGATCCTCGGCGGTGGACAGCGGGTTCTTGGCATGGACCGGCGCGGCCATCGCTTGCCGCTCTACAACAAGGCGCACTACGGCTACACGACTGAATCGGAACAGATGTACTACAGCCTGCCGGCCATCATGTCGACTGACAAGTACATGATCGTCTTCGACAATTCAGCGAGCGGCTGGATCGACATTGGCCACACCGCGCCCGACACACTCAGTTTCGAGGCCGTCGGCGGGCGCACGTCGTACATCGTCGTTGCCGGTAACACCTACCCGGCTCTGATCGAAAACTACACCGACGTTACAGGCAGGCAACCGCTGCCTCCGCGCTGGGCCTTCGGCAACTTTGCATCACGCTTTGGCTATCACAGCGAAAAGGAAACTCGCGATGTTGTGCATCGATTCCGCAAGCAGAAGATCCCGCTCGATGCCGTCATTCTCGACATCTACTGGTTCGGTCCCGACATCCAGGGTCATATGGGCAATCTCGACTGGGACCGCGAGGCGTGGCCGACACCCGTTGACATGGTGTCGGACTTTGCGGCAGATGGCATCAAGACCATCGCCGTAACCGAACCGTTCATCCTGACCACCTCAAAGCGCTGGGATGACGCGGTTGCCAACGATGTGCTCGCCCGGACGGAAACGGGCGAGCCGCGACGATTTGACTTCTATTTCGGCAACACGGGACTCGTCGACATCTTCGACGAAAAAGCCGCCGACTGGTTCTGGCAGCCGTACAAGATGTTGTTCGACCAGGGAATGGCGGCCACGTGGGGCGACCTCGGCGAGCCCGAGGTGCACCCGGGCGATTCACTGCACCGACTGTCCGAAGCCGGCATCAACGCGACGGGCGACGAGGTCCACAATGCCTACGGGCACGAGTGGGCCCGCATGGTCTACGAACGCCAGATTGAGGCCTACCCCGACATGCGCCCGCTGATCATGATGCGCTCGGGCTTCGCCGGCTCGCAGCGCTATGGTTTTGTGCCCTGGACCGGTGACGTCAGCCGCGAATGGGCGGGGCTCAAGCCGCAGGTAGAACTCGCGTTGCAGGGCGGACTGTTCGGTCTTGCCTACATGCATTCCGATCTCGGCGGATTTGCCGGCGGCGAGAAGTTCGACAAGGAGATGTACATCCGCTGGCTGCAGTACGGCGTATTCCAGCCTGTATACCGCCCTCATGCACAGGAGCACATTGCTGCCGAGCCAGTGTTTCACGATCGCCAAACTCGCAACATCGCGCGCGATTTCGTCAACCTGCGCTATCGGCTGCTGCCGTACAACTACACGCTCGCGTATGAAAATTCGATCACGGGCATGCCGCTGATGCGGCCAGCATTCTTCGAGGACGAGTCGATGCCGTGGCTTGTCGACATTAGCGACAGTTACTTCTGGGGCGACGCCTTCTTCGTCAAACCGGTGACTGACCCGGGCGTTGAAGTCGTCAATTCGATCATTCCGCCGGGTGCCTGGTTCGACTTCTGGACAGACCAGCGTTATGAAGGCGGACAATTCGCCAACATTCCGGTGACACTGGAGACGATCCCGGTGCTCGTACGTGCCGGCGCGTTCGTACCGATGACGCCCGAGATCCGGACGACGCGCGACTACTCAAGTGAGGAATTTACGCTCCATTATTACGCCGACGGGTCGGTGAAAGAAGCCTCCGGAAAAATGTACGAGGACGACGGCCACAGCCGCACAAGCCTCGAGGACGGCGCCTTCGAACTCCTGGAATTTGAGGCGACGCATCGCGGCGATGCGCTACGAATCGATTTCTCGACGAGCGGTGACGGCTACGAGGGAATGCCCGCGGACCGTGACGTGACACTGGTTGTGCACAACTGGATAGCTGAAATCGAAAAAGTCTCGGTTAACGGCCAGGAAATCCCGGTAACCCGCCGCATGCCACGCAAGGGGGCCGGCGCCACCATGCAGGACGACGTGCTCACCCTGCGCTTCAACTGGCACCGCAACATTGTCAGCGTTGAGGTCAACGAGATGGCGCCAGCCGGCAAGCCTGTCGTGTACCAGGTCTGGACGCGGTTATTTGGCAACCAGGAGACAGCAAACAAGTCCTGGGGCACGATCGAGGAGAACGGCGTCGGCAAGTTCAACGACTTCACTGACAAAGCCCTGCGGGGCATCCGCGAACTCGGTGTGTCGCATATCTGGTTCACGGGTGTACCGCACCACGCTGTTGTCCGCGACTACACGGCGTACGGCATTAGCGATGATGACCCGGATGTCGTCAAGGGCCGCGCCGGGTCCCCGTACGCGGTCAAGGATTACTACAACGTAAATCCCGACCTGGCTGTCGATCCCGCGAAGCGCCTCGAGGAATTCGAGGCGCTGGTCGAGCGTACGCACGAGAACGGCATGAAAGTCATCATCGATGTCGTGCCCAATCACGTGGCAAGGCGGTACGAATCGATCAGCCGACCGGACGGTGTTGAGGACTTCGGTGCCAATGACGACACGTCGGTCGAATGGGCGCGCGATAACAACTTCTATTACGTCGTCGGCGAAGACTTCGAACTCCCCGACTTTCCTGCACGTTACCAGCCCCTCGGCGGCGAGGATCACCTGCTGAACGACGGTTTTTTCGACGAGTCTCCAGCCAAGTGGACTGGCAACGGCGCGCGCGTCGCCAGACCGGAATTCATGGACTGGTTCGAGACAGTCAAGGTCAATCACGGCGTGCGGCCCGACGGCAGTTATGCCTTCGATCGCCTGCCCGAGGACGCACGCGAATGGACTAACGCACAGCACGTTGCATTCTGGACCGACAAGGATGTGCCCGACAGCTGGGTCAAGTACCGTCAGATCATCGAGTACTGGCTTGGCAAGGGAGTTGACGGCTTCCGCTACGACATGGCCGAGATGGTGCCGGTCGAATTCTGGAGTTATCTGAACACCAACATTCTCTCGATCCACCCCAGCGCGTTTCTGCTCGCCGAGGTTTACAACCCAGATCTCTATCGCGACTACTTGCAGCTCGGACGCATGGGATTTCTTTACGACAAGGTCGGTTTGTACGACGCGTTAAAGCCGGTCATGCAGGCCAGGGCATCGACACAGACACTCGCGCCCGTGCATGCAGAAGTCCTCGATATCGAGGAACACATGCTGCATTTCCTGGAGAACCATGACGAGGAACGCATCGCGAGCGCCAACTTCGCGGGCAGTGGCCATCGCGGCAAACCCGGCATGGTCGTTTCGGCACTCATAAGCCGTTCGCCGACGATGCTGTACTTCGCCCAGGATGTCGGCGAGGAAGGCGATCTGAACGATGCCAACTTCAACCAGCCGCCAAAACTCCGCACAACGCAATACGACTACTGGGGCGTCCCGGCGCACCAACGCTGGATGAACGGCGGGCATTTCGATGGTGGCGCACTCAGTGACGACGAAAGAAGCCTGCGTGACTTCTACATGCGGCTTATGAAACTCAGTGCGAAAAGCCCGGCGATGCAGGGTGAGTACGCGCATATCCCGGCCAACAGCGACAAGGTATTCGCGTTTGCGCGCTGGACGGACGAGGAACAACTCATCGTCATCAGCAACTTCGATGCCGACAGCGATCAGGAACTCGTAATCGACGTTCCGGCTGAGGTTGTTGCGGCAATTGGCCTGGGTACGGGCCGCAGCACTCTCGAGGAACAGCTGTACGGCGGCGCCGACAATGCCATCGTCATAGATCACGGCACCGGCAAGATACATATACGTCTCGCACCACTCGAGTCTGTGGTCTACCGCCTCACAGGCGGCATGTTCAAGGCGCCCGATAACGCGCCATTCATGGCCGACCTGCCGGGCTCGGACGCCCTGGGCACCCAGATTTACTGGAGCGATGTCGAATCGGAGTTCCTCGACGAATCGCGCAATGTCGTGGTCTGGCTGCCGCCTGGCTACGACGATCACCCGGACAAGCGGTACAAGGTCATTTATATGACCGATGGCGAGAACCTGTTCGACCCGCGAATTGCCAGCTGGGGCGTCGACTGGGGTATCGACGAAGCGATGATGCGCGGTGTCGAGAAGGGTAGTTTCGAGCCAGCGATCGTCGTTGGCGCCTGGAGTTCATCGCGACGCGGCCTGGAATATTCTCCCTGGCACGGTGGGCAGGACTACTCACGCTTCCTCATCGAGGAACTGATGCCGCGCGTGAACGCCGAGTTCAGAACCCGGTCGGGGCCCGGGAACACCTTCGCGATGGGCTCGTCCATGGGCGGCCTGCTGTCCTACTTCCTCGTCAAGGAACACCCGGACATATTCGGCGCGTGTGGCTGCGTGTCGTCGCATTTTGCATTGTCGCCGCAGAACTACGCTGACTTTTATAGCCCTGGTGAAAAAGGGGACACCACACCCTACGTTGTAAGCGATATCAGCAACGGGGCGACAGTTCCAGACGGTGCGCGCTTCTTTTTTGACTACGGCACCGAGACACTCGACTCGACCTACCATGAAGACCACAATCCGGTACGCTCATGGCTCCTCGGACTGGGGCTGGTCGAAGATCGCGACTTCAGGATGGGCAAGTACGAAGGTGCCGACCACAGCGAACGTGCATGGCGGGCACGAGTGCTGGATCAGCTTGAGTGGTTGCTCGGTAGCGACTAGTCGTCCGTGGCGTTACTGGATGCAGAATTCCTGATTATTCGATCAGCGCCTTCAGGTTGTCGCCATGACTCCTGAAATTAAGACTGCATCCGGCGAGAAATCCTGCGACATCCTGTTCTTTGTGGAGGTCGCCTTTGCCAGGCTGTTCGGCAGCCAACGGCGGGAACGCGCCGTATCCGGCAAGCAGACAATGCCACGACAGCGACGTGAAATGCGACTCAATATCCTGCCTCTGGATCTCCTGTGCCAGGTCCTCTCGCCGATACCAGACATCCAGTATGCGCCGCAATGAATCGGAGAGCTCCATGTTGTCCCGATTGGCCCTCCAATACTCGCTGTCATCACGCGTATTCAACTTGTAGTGCGCGACGATGTAATCTCGTACGCGCTCGAATCGTTCATACACCTTCGCGTTATAGTCGTCCCGATACTCCGTCGTGAAGTTTCCTTTCTCATAGCGAGCGACAAACATTTCAATCGCCTGCTGCACGAGAAGGAGTGCCGTAGCCTCCAGTGGCTCGATAAAACCCTGTGACAAGCCGAGCGCAATGCAATTCTTCTCCCAGTGCTTCTCGAGCTGGCCGACCTTCATTTTCAGGTGGCGCGCGTCTTCGTCACTATCGAGCGTTCCGAGAGAGGTCCTCAGTTCTGTCTCTGCATCATCCGCCGAGATGAAATCGGAGCTGTAGACATAGCCGTTGCCGAAGCGGTTCGTCAGCGGAATTTTCCATCGCCATCCATTCGACATCGCGTACGAGACTGTCTCTGGTCGGGGCGATTCTTCGGCGGCCGTCGGCATCACAACCGCGGCGTTGTTGAAGAGATTCGACTTGAAGCTCTCGAATTTGACGCCCAGCGATTTCTGCATCAGCAACGAGGCGAATCCCGTGCAGTCAACAAATATGTCAGCATCGATGCGCTCCCCGCTTTCAGTAAGCAAAGCGGCAATGTTGCCATCCGGAGCCATCTCGATGTCGACGACCTTCGTTTGTATGTGCTTTGCGCCGCGCGAAACCGCCAGCTCACCGAGGAATTGGCCAAGTAGCCCGGCATCAAAGTGGTAGCCATGGCCGATAGCGAACGGAAAATTCACCGGCAGTTGTGGGCCTTTGTGCTGATCCACCAGGAGGCTGTTCATGAAAAAGTCGTCGGGCTGCGTGTTGACATCCAGACCGAGGCGTCGTGTCCGACAGTGCGTCACGAACGCGTGCTCCGTGAAGTGATCGACCTTCGACAGGAAAGGATGGCTGTAGCTGTCGATTCCGGATGCCGGACTCCAGCCCGTAAAACTGATGCCTAGCTTGTACGTCGCGTTGCAACGCGGCATCCACTCGGCATCCGACACGTCGAGAATTCTGAAGAAGCGTTCGAGAAACGGAGTTGAACCCTCCCCTACGCCTATGATGCCGATATCAGGTGACTCGACCAGGGACACCGATACCTGGTCGTCGGTCCATTTCCTGACGAACAGGTTTGCGGCCATCCAGCCTGCGGTGCCCCCGCCGAGAATGACAATTTTTTTCGGCATCAGGTTCAGCTGCTCCGGGTGAACATCTCCAGGAACTCATCATGACTTGGTATTTGATCCATGGGCTGCATCTTCGTCTGCTTCGTCATCGCCAGTTTCTCCTCAAGTTGTTTTTCGGATAACGCGCCGGCCAACGGGTGATAATCCTGCGGCATAATGCCCTGCCCCAGCATGACCTGTAGCCACGACGCCTCAAGAAAGATATCCATGTGATCGTTGGTCAGGGTACCGGTCGCTCGAAACAGCTCCATCTTTTCCTTGAGACGGTCGGGCACGTCCATTTCTCGTGTGTACTTCCAGAATTCTTCGTCGCGTTCATTCAAGTGATAATGCAGGATGATGAAATCGCGGATGTACTCAAACTCGCCCTGAGACTGCCGGTTGTATTGGTCGATCAGTTTCGGCGAGACACCGTTGTGCGGGAAGAACGTGATCAACCGCGTAATGGCCGTCTGGATCAAGTGAATGCTGGTCGACTCGAGTGGCTCGAGGAAGCCGCTTGACAGCCCAACGGCCACGACGTTCTTGTTCCATTGCTGCTTCGTGCGTCCTGTTCTGAACGGAATGATCTTTGGTTCGGCGATCGCCCTGGACTCGAGATTATTCAGAAGAATATCCGCTGCCTCATCGTCGGAGTAGTGCCTGCTGCTGTATACAAGCCCGTTGCCATTGCGGTGCTGGAGCGGTATCCGCCACTGCCAGCCGCCCGGATGCGCAATCGAGCGCGTGTACGGCAGCGTTGATTCGAATCGTTCCGACGGGACAGCCATTGCGCGATCGCAAGGAAGCCAGTGCCCCCAGTCCTCGTAGTCGGTGCCAAGCGCCTTGCTGATCAGCAACCCGCGCGTGCCCGAGCAATCGACGAAAAAGTCGCCCGACATCTCTTCGCCACTCTTGAGCACCAGCGTAGTGACGTGGCCGCTTTCCGGATCGAGTCTGACGTCCTCAACAAGCCCTTCCGTTCTACGGACGCCCTTCTTCTCGCTGTAGCGCCTCAAGTACTGACCGTACAGTCCCGCGTCGAAATGATAGGCATACTGCATTTCCCAGACGGGGTCCTCGACCTGCAGCTTCGCAAACTTGTTAGCCGTCGCGCACAGGTAGTTCAGGTCATAATCCCAGATTGTCGACGTGTCGCCAGCTTGCGCTGCCCGGACCCAGAAATGGTGAAAATGGCAGAACGCCTGGCTCCGGCCGGGTGCACCGAAGGTGTGAAAGTAACCTTCGCCAGGTACCCGCCAGTTGTCGAACTTGATAGCAAGCTTGATCGAGGCCTTCGTTTCCCGAACGAACTCAGCCTCATCGAGACCGAGCGCTGCATTGACGTTCTGGATTGGCGGAATCGTGGCTTCGCCGACGCCGATGATTCCGATGTCGTCTGACTCGACGAGTTCGATATCAAGCTGGCTGCCGAGTAGACGGCTCAGCATCGCCGCCGTCATCCATCCGGCCGTGCCACCACCAACGATAACTACCTTGCGGATTCTTTGGTCCATCTGACTCTCACTGTCGCTCAGCCGATTGATGCGGTTGCACTATCTTAAGCCTGATTGCAGAGATAAAAAAACCCCGCCGGGATCTCCCGACGGGGTTTTCGGCTAATGCCTTCTGCTGTTACTTGAACTTGTAATTGACGTTCAGTATGTAATTCGCGCCAAACGACTGGTACTTCATGATCTCTCGCGAATCACCGGTCGTCTGCAGAGTGTCCTCATCCGTCAGGTTCTGGCCCTGCAGCGAGATGAACAGACCATCCAGCCTGTCGAAGCCGGCGAGCCCGAAGTCGAAGCCGATCTGTGCATCGATGAGTTCAGCGCCCTGGTCGATCGTGTCCGTCAGTGCCAGGCTAAGACCCGGGAACTGCGTCCGGAAGTCGTCACGCTTGGTCCAGGACACGCGCGCCTGGAACCCGCCGAGCTCGTAGTACAGCGTTGACTGGTAGGTCTCTTCGGAGAGTCCCGGTACGGACGCACCGTTATCCAGCTTGCCGTCGTAGAATGACGCAGACGCGATCAGACCGAGGCCCTCCAGCGGTGCGGCCAGTTCGCCGAACGGCAGGTTGCCCTGGATTTCGTAGCCACGCACGAAGCCCTCAAGACCGTCTTCCCTGAAGTTCACGACACCGAGGAACGTTCCCGGCGTATCGAACACGCCCGGGTTGAGTGGGTCCTCTGCCTGGTGGAATCCGGGAATGTACAAGGCGCTGAAGTCCCCGACAGTCTGTCCGTCGCGGTGCCAGTTGGTCAGGTCCTTGTAGAACCAGGCAGCCGACACGAATCCGTCATCGGCGTAGTACCACTCGTAGGACACATCAAATTGCTGGGCCTCGAGCGGCTTCAGCTTCGCGTTGCCCGCGTTGGCGCTCCACGGACCCGACTCCGGGTTGGTCGCGACCACGTTAGACCAGTTGAAGTTGAAGGACACGAAGTTGTTGGGCTTCATGTCGTCCATGCGCGGCCGTGTAATCGTCTTCGACACGCCAGCGCGAAGCATGTGGTCTTCGGCAAGTTCGAAGTTGATATTGAAACTCGGCAGGACGTCAGTGTAGTCGTCACCGTCAACGACTGGAACTGCATCTACGAACCCGGTGGCATTATTGATCACGTTGAAACCCGATCCTTCCTGGTCGGCATTCACGATCTGCACGCCGAAGTTACCGCTGACCGGCACGTCGCCCCACTCGGTATCGAAGTCGACCATCGCAAACGCCGTAATCAACGTCTCCTCAATGCCGTAGGTATCACCCAGGCGATCCGCCTGCAGCTGTTGTGCCTCCCAGGCCGTGTAGTAACCGCTCTGGTAAAGGCCGAGGGCATCGTAGGCGATCATGCTCCCGAGTCCCAGGAAGCCCAGGTCCGTTGTACCCAGACGATACTGGTCGGGAACCGACTCGGCATCCGGGAAAGTCGGCGCCGTCAGGTAGAAGCCGCGATTGTCTTTCGTCTTCTGACGATCAGAGTAATAAAGACCCGCTGTGACATTGGTGAAGATGCTGTAGTCGAGCGGTCTGCTTAGTTCGATCCTCGCTGTTGTCAATTCCTCATCGAAGACCGGCTCATTGACGAAGCCGTCCTGCGCATTGTTGTAGTTCAGAACCGTGCCATCAGCCGCCGTACAGGCCGCGGCCGTCGGGCAGACCTGGTCAGCAAAACCATTCATGCCGCCGCCCCACGACTGCGGGCCCGTGAGCAGCATCGTATTCCAGTCGCTCAGATCCGGATTTGAGTTGGTCGGATGCGGGCTGTACATGACGCCGTTGGGCGTCATCGTCCAGGTCCGATACGTCAACGGACGACTCGCCAGGCCGGAACGACCGGTGCCGGAGTAGCTCTCGATGTTCGTGGTGCGCTTGTCCGACTGGCTCGACGCCAGGTCGAAGTTCAGGCTCCAGTCCTCGTTGATGTCCCACTCGACGTTCATGCCAACTGTCGTCAGCTCAGCTGCTAATTCCTCGGCGTCGTTGCGTACGACCGAATGGAAGCCATCGAAGTAACCCTGAGTGACAAAATTATTGTCCAGTCCGAGTACACCAATGGACGGCGGTCCCCACCAATGCGCTTCCTCAACGCCGCGGAACACCTTGTCTTCTACAAAGTCGATGTAGAGGGCATCGAGGGTAACTGTGACGTCATCATTCGGCGCGAACTGCACCACACCGGAAATCGTGTCGCGCGCGAGGGTCGCCGAACGCACGAATGAGTCGTGACCTTCCAGGCCACGCTCATCACCGGTCAGGGAGCACCCGGGATCAGTGAGGCTGAAATCACACACGTCACCGGCGGGATCGGTTACCGGAAAGCCTGGCGCGCTAACGGTATTGTAGTTCCAGCCGCGGAACTGTTGTTCCTGCGAAGGTGACTCGGTCGTCGCGGCGGCCAAGGCCAGTCCGACCGTACCGTCAGCGAAAACATCCGAGAAGCTCAGTGCCAGCCGATGGCCCGTATCATCGAAATCCGGGTTTGCCGAATCCAGGCCGTTCGATTCGTAGTTCGCATTAATAACGATGTGCGGCTGCGCGTCGAGGGGACGCGTGGTGCGAAGGTCAACGATGCCAGCAATACCCTGGTGCGTTTTGGTCGCTTGCGGGGTCTTGTACACGACCACGCCGCTGATGATTTCCGAGGGATACAAGTCGTATTCGACACCGCGGTTGTCGCCGATGCCGAGAAGCTCACGTCCGTTCAGCGTGACAGCCGTGTAGTCTTCTTTGAAGCCACGAACCGAGATCCCGCTGGTGCGGCCGTCACTGCGCTCGCCGGCCAGACCTGGCAGTCGACCGAGAGACTCGGCAATACTGGAATCAGGCAGCTTGCCGATGTCTTCTGCCGACATTGCATCGACAATCGTCGATGAGTTGCGTTTCGTCGAAATAGCGTCAACGAGGCTTTGGCGGAATTTGCCGTAGGAGATAATCTCCTCCATGACCTCATCTTCTTCCGCAGCTTCGTCCTGCGCCCACGCCGTTTGCGGTGCCATCATGACACCCGGCAGCGCAGCGGCCACCGCGAGCGACACAGCCGTGCGTCGGATATTCAGAGTCAGGTTGTTCGTTTCATCAGAAACGGACTGAGCGCGATTGCGCTGTTTCTTGCCCATTTGGATTTCCCCCCGGAAGGAACAGTTGTTAGGTACAGCTACGGCATCCATATTAAGAAAGTGCGCAGGACGTGAGCAATGCAATGCATACGTATTCAGCTTATGAATACGTATGCATTGCATTGCCAGGTGCAACGTGAGTCCCTTAGTTTCGCATCTACACAAAATGAACAAGATATCGGCTTCATGACGCGCTCTTCATCAGTAAGCTCGGCGATGCCGCCCTCGCGGCGCGCCGGCGTTTGCCTGCACCTCACCTCGCTGCCAGGTCCTTATGGAATCGGCGAGATCGGTGCGGCCGCCCATGCGTTCGTCGATACGATGCGGCATATGGGGCTATCTGTCTGGCAGTTCCTGCCGATCGGACCCACCGCGTACGGCGACTCGCCTTACCAACCGCTCTCGACTTTTGCCGGCAATGAAATGCTGGTCGATATTGGCGACCTGATGTTACTTCGGCTTCTCAACCACGGTGAAGTCGACGAGTTGACAACGCTGCCGGATCGCTACGTCGACTATGGCGAGCTGATCCCGATTAAGAACCGCCTGCTGGCACTCGCCGCCAGCCGCTTCGAGGAGACGGTCAGCGACGAAATTCTCCAGGATTTCAATGGCTTTATCGAACGTAACGACAAGGAGTGGCTACACGATTACGCCATGTTCCGAATCCTCAAGTCCAGTCATGGTGAACGGCCGTGGCCGGAATGGCATTCGGAATACGTCCACCGCGACCCGACGGCGCTTGCGAAGCTGGAGTCTCAGGAGGCCGGTCGAATCCGGTCAATCAAGATTATTCAGTACCTGTTCTTCCGCCAGTGGTGGGCTTTACGGGACTACGCCCACAGCAATGGGGTCCTTCTTTTCGGTGACATGCCGATATGCATCGCGCTCGACAGCGCCGACGCATGGGCAAACCGGGAAATCCTGAGGATAGACGAGGACGGGAAACCTGACCATGTGGCGGGCGTGCCGCCCGACTACTTCAGCGAAGACGGCCAACTGTGGGGCAACCCGTTGTACGACTGGGAGAAACACGCTGAAAGTGACTATTCGTGGTGGGTCGACCGCCTGAGGGCCACTGCTGAGATCGCCGATATCGTACGCATCGATCATTTCCGTGGTTTCGAGTCCTACTGGTCTGTACCTGCAAAGGCCCAAACGGCGCGGCACGGCGCCTGGGAGCCGGGACCAGGCGATGCGGTCTTTGATGCAATGCGCAACGCGCTGGGCAATTTACCTATCGTCGCCGAAGACCTGGGCGTCATTACGCCTGAAGTAACTGCTTTGCGTGATCGCCACCAGATCCCCGGCATGCATGTGTTGCAGTTCGACGTCTGCGATGACGGCTTCAATTTGTCCGATATAGGCGAGAACAGCATCTGTTACACAGGTACACACGACAATGACACGACCGTCGGCTGGTACCATGGCAGCCGCGACGATATTCGGAGTGCCGACGATATAGCCCAGGCTCAAAGAGCTGTCCTCGAACTGACGGGCGGCACGGCTGAAGCCGTGCACACTGACCTGATCCGGGCGGCATTTTCGACGGCCGCGCGCATCGCAATCGCGCCGTTACAGGACTACCTGGGCCTCGGTTCCGAGGCCCGTATCAACACGCCGGGAACGTCCGGTGGAAACTGGCGGTGGCGTGTACTTGAAACACAATTGTCACCGAAACTTTGCGACAATGTAGCGTCAATGGTTAACACCTCAAAACGCGGATTGTCAGAACATGGAACAGTTGAATAGCGAGTTTTCCCGTCACGTCAGCCTGCTCACGCGCGATACCCTCGCACTTGTCCTTGCGGGTGGACAAGGATCAAGGCTTTACGAGCTCACTAACTGGCGCGCCAAGCCGGCACTGTACTTCGGTGGGAAGTACCGAATAATCGATTTCCCGCTATCCAATTGCCTGAATTCCGGAGTACGCCGCATGGGCGTGCTAACGCAGTACAAGGCGCACTCGCTGATACGACATCTCGTACATGGCTGGTCCTGGTTCCAGGCAGGCGCACGGGAATTTGTCGAAATCCTGCCAGCGTCACAACGCGTCGGCGGTGAGTGGTACCGCGGCACAGCCGATGCCGTCTACCAGAACCTGGATATCATCCGTACGCATGAACCGCGCTTCGTGCTGATCCTGGCCGGCGACCATGTCTACAAGATGGACTACGGGCCGTTCCTGGCGACGCACCAGGACATGGATGCGGACATGACCGTCAGCTGCGTCGAAGTCCCATGTGCCGAGGCAGCTGGCCAGCTTGGCGTCATGACGGTCGATGAATACGGGCGGGTAATCGCTTTCGATGAGAAGCCCGAAGAACCCAACTCGATCCCGGGCAAGCCAGGCATTTGCCTGGCGTCGATGGGCAACTATGTCTTTAGCACCGAGTTTCTTTACGAACAGGTCATCAAGGACGCGGATACACCGGGCACCAATCATGATTTTGGGAAGAACATTATTCCATCCATCATCAAGGATTACCGTGTGTACGCGTATCCGTTCCGCGACCCTGAAACGAAGCAGCAGGCCTACTGGCGCGATGTCGGAACGCTCGACGCGTATTGGGAAGCGAACATGGAACTCGTGTCCGTCACGCCTCAACTCAACCTGTACGACCAGCGGTGGCCGATCTTCACGCACCAGACACAGGCACCGCCAGCCAAGTTTGTGTTTGACGAGCACGACCGTCGAGGTGCGGCAATCCAGTCCATGGTGTCGGGCGGTTGCGTTGTATCTGGTTCGGAAGTGAAGGGTTCCCTGCTTTTTTCACGAGTCACTGTGAACCCATTCAGCCAGGTAAGAGGCTCGGTTCTGTTACCGGATGTCGACATCGGCAACAACTGTCGCATTAACAACTGCATTATTGATGCGGGCGCCAGCATTGCCGATGGCACTGTCATTGGCGAAGACCATGACGACGATCGCGAGCGCGGATTTCGTGTAACCGATGCCGGCCGCACGCTCGTCACGCCCGATATGCTTGGGCAGTCATTGCATCACACCCGATAGGTCTCCTGGCATCGCTACCCGGCAAGTCATATTCCTCGCATCCGAGAACGGAGCCCTGCCGGGCGGCAAAGTTGGCGGCGTCGGCGATGTCGTTCGCGACCTGCCAAGAGCACTGGCCGGCGAAGGCTGGCGGGTGCGCGTCACAACACCGTCCTATGGCGTATTGCATCGACGGACAGGCACGGATTGCCTCGGTACCACTTCAGTGCCGTTTCGCGGTGCCCAGCATGATGTAGAAGTCTGGCGACTTGCCGGCAAGGACGGGGTTGAGAGTATTATCCTGCACCACGAGCTATTCGAAGCAGGGGGCGCGGGACGCATTTACTTTGGGGACGATGGCGACCGGCCGTTCGCGACCGATGCCAATAAGTTCGCATTCTTCTGTATTGCCGCGGCATGCTGGATTCGTTCGCTGGACAGCGCGCCAGATGTCGTCCACCTGCACGACTGGCATGCCGCGTTGTACCTGCCGGTTGCGAAGTACGTCGATGGGTTTGCGGCGTTGCGGGACATCCGCACGGTGTTCACCATTCACAACCTGTCGTACCAGGGCACGCGACCGTTAGATGGCGACGAGTCGTCACTAACAGCATGGTTTCCGGACATGCCCTTTGACGGGAGCTCGGTAACTGACCCCGAACACCAGCACTGCATTAACCCTATGGCAGCGGCGATACGCCTCGCCGACAAGGTCAGCACGGTGTCCCCAACTTACGCGCGCGAGATTTGCCAGCCCAGTGACCTGGATTCCGGATTTATCGGCGGCGAAGGACTCGAGTCGCTCCTGCAAGCTGCGTACGAAGACGGTCGCCTGAGCGGCGTGCTGAACGGCTGTTTTTACGGCTATGCGCCGGGGCGCCGTCCCGGCTGGCAGCGAATCCTCGGGATGCTGGAAGCGCAACTCCACGACTGGAGGAAAGAGGCGCCGGCGAATGCGGCCCACAAGCTTGCCCTGGAACGCCTCGCGACGATGCCAAGGCGCCGGCCGTCCCACTTGCTGACGAGCATTGGTCGGCTCGTCGCCCAGAAGGCCACACTCCTGCTTCACCCCGACGCTTCGGGAAAGACAGCGATCGAGCGCATCGCCAATAGTCTTGGGCGCAACGCCGTCATTTTTGTGCTTGGCAGCGGCGACGCCAGGTACGAAGCGCGGATGCTCGACGTCGCGGAGCAGCTCCCGAACCTGGTTTTCCTTTGCGGGTATTCGGAGACCCTGGCCGACCCGCTGTACCACGCCGGCGACCTGTTCCTGATGCCTTCGAGCTTTGAGCCTTGCGGCATCAGCCAGATGCTTGCCATGCGCCGCGGTCAGCCCTGTGTCGCACATGCCGTTGGCGGACTAAGCGACACAATTGATCACGACCAGACGGGCTTCCTGTTCGGCGGCACGACCCAGGGTGCACAGGCGAACGCATTCGTCGAGGCAACGTTGGCCGCACTGGCACTACGAGCCGATGACCCGGTGCGCTGGCAGGAAATCCACAAAGCGGCGGCTGCACAACGCTTTGACTGGGCGTCATCGGCACAACAGACTATCGAAACGCTTTACCTCGCCCATCATGAGTAAGCAGACCGAAATCGACGCATTGGCGAACGGCCGGCACAACGATCCGTTTTCCGTCCTTGGCCTGCATCCAACGGCCACCGGTCGGGTCGTCCGGACGCTGCAGCCAGACGCCCGGTCTGTCGACCTTGTGGGGAGCAATGGCCGAAAGCTGGCCTCGATGTGCCGTATCCACGACAACGGCATCTTTGAAGCGCCAATGCCACCGCGCAAGCGACGCTATGCTCTGCGCATTACCTGGCAGTCTGGCGAATCACAGCTGATCGAGGACCCTTATCGATTCCCCTCCACGCTCGGCGAAATGGACTTGTACCTGCTTGGGGAAGGCTCGGACCAGAATGTCTACCGTAAGCTTGGGGCACACTTGCGTACCGTACAGGGCATCAGCGGAACCCGGTTTGCCGTCTGGGCACCTAATGCCTCACGCGTAAGTGTCGTCGGAGACTTCAACAGCTGGGATGGCCGCCGGCATGTTATGCGACTGCATCCGGGCAACGGAATCTGGGAAATATTCTTGCCCGGCGTCGGCAATGGTTCGCTGTATAAGTACGAAATCACGGATGCCGACGGAAAACTCCTGCCGCTGAAGGCTGACCCGTACGGAACGCTTCACGAACCACCTCCCGGAAACTCATCGGTCGTCTTCGAAAGCCGCTTCGACTGGAATGACGCCGACTGGCTGCACAAGCACAGGGCCGGACCGCAACTCGGTGCCCCGACGAGCATTTACGAGGTTCACCTTGGCTCCTGGCGTCGCAAGGACGACGGCAGCTACCTTAGCTACGCGGACCTGGCTCGCGAACTGGTGCCATACGTGGCCGGGATGGGCTTCACGCACATCGAGTTACTGCCGGTAACAGAACATCCGTTCGACGGCTCCTGGGGCTATCAGCCCATTGGAATGTTCGCGCCGACGCAACGCTTCGGCTCACCTGACGACTTCCGACACCTGGTCGACGCCTGTCACGCACAGGGCATCGGCGTGATCATGGACTGGGTGCCCGCACATTTCCCTGGCGATGACCACGGCTTACGACGTTTCGACGGCACGGCACTCTATGAACACGCCGACCCGAGAAAGGGCGAACACGCCGACTGGGGAACGCTGATCTTCAACTACGGCCGCCGTGAAGTTATCAACTACCTGATCGGTAACGCGCTGTACTGGATCGATGAGTTTCACATTGACGCCCTGCGCGTCGATGCAGTCGCCTCCATGCTGTACCTCGACTACTCACGGGAAGAAGGCGAATGGGTGCCGAATGAGCATGGCGGCAATGAGAATCTCGAGGCGGTTGAGTTTCTTAAGCGCCTGAATACGGAACTGCACGCACACGGAGCAACGTCCTATGCCGAAGAGTCGACGGCGTGGCCTGGCGTGTCGCGACCCGTGGATGCCGGCGGCCTTGGGTTTACCTACAAGTGGAACATGGGTTGGATGAACGACACGTTGTCGTACATGTCCGAGGACCCGGTGCACCGCAAGTTTCATCACGACAAAATGACCTTTGGTCTCGTGTATGCATTCAACGAGAATTTTATCCTGCCCCTGTCGCATGACGAGGTCGTACACGGCAAACGCTCGATTCTCGGCCGCATGCCTGGAGACCGCTGGCAACAGTTGGCGAATCTCCGTGCTTACTACGGCACAATGTTTGCTCACCCCGGTAAGAAGCTGCTCTTCATGGGCAATGAGATTGCCCAGGTGCGAGAGTGGAATCATGATCAATCACTCGACTGGCACCTGCTCGACGATGCCGGGCACCAGGGAGTCCAGACCTTACTGCGCGAACTGAATCACGTATATTCCGCGACACCGGCGTTGCACGAAATTGACTTCGACGACAGTGGCTTCGAGTGGCTCGACTGGAATGACCGCGACAGTAGTGTGCTGAGCTGGCTGCGACGCGACTCGCACGGCCACTTCGTAGTCTGCGTGACGAACCTGACGCCGTTGGTTCGCGATGGCTTCAAACTCGGCGTCCCGGAGGACGGTACTTACCGGGCGCTTATCAATACTGATGACGAACAATACGGTGGCAGCGGCGTTGGCGCCCCGGCTGTCTCCTCGGCGAGCGAAGGCCTGCATGGCAGGCCATTTTCGATCGAGCTGACATTGCCCCCATTGGCCACAATATTGCTGGAGAAAGATTGATGTCCGCCAAGCCCGATAAACAAAACGGCGACCGGGAGTTGCTGCAGACGTCGGAATTGCCGATGACTGCCGATGCGATCCTCAGCGACTTCACGCACTATTTCGGACGGATGCTCGGGCGGCGCACAATCAAGGTGGATTCGCCGTTCCTTTACCAGTCGGTGGTATACGCCGCACGCGATCGACTGATGGAGCGCTGGAACAAGACCCGCAATGCGATCGAGGCTAGTGACACACGGCGCGTTGCCTACCTGTCACTCGAGTTTCTGATGGGCCGACTGCTGCGCAATGCATTGCTAAATCTCGGTATCGAGGAAGAAACGACCGAGGCACTGGACCGCATCGGTCTCGATCTCGAGGACGTGTGCGAACGTGAGCGGGATACGGGCCTCGGCAATGGCGGTCTCGGTCGACTGGCCGCCTGTTTCCTCGACAGCTGCGCAACACTTTCGCTGCCAGTCACTGGCTACGGCATCCGCTACCAGTACGGCATGTTCCACCAACGCATCGATAACGGTTACCAGGTTGAAGAAGCCGACGGCTGGCTGCGTGAGGGCTTCCCATGGGAAATCGAGCGAATCGAATACGCCCAGACCATTCATTTCGGCGGTCGCAGCGACGTGCAGATCGACACAAATGGCAAGTCACGGCACGTCTGGGTCGATACCCATGACGTGCTGGCGATTCCCTACGATATTCCCGTGCCGGGCTTCAAGAACGACATCGTCAATACGCTGCGGCTTTGGTCGGCCGCCGCGCGCGACGAGTTTGACCTGGAAGAATTCAATGCCGGTAGTTATGCCGACTCGGTTGCGTCAAAGAACGAGGCCGAGAACATCACGATGGTGCTGTATCCGAACGCGGAGACCGAGAATGGCCAGGAACTGCGCCTCCGGCAGCAGTACTTCCTCGCGTCGGCCAGCCTTCAGGACACCATTCGTAACTGGCGCCAGCGACATGACGATGACTTTTCCACGTTCGCCGCGAAAAACTGCTTCCAGCTTAATGACACACATCCGGCCATAGCGGTCGCCGAACTCATGCGCCTGCTGATCGATGAGCACGGCCTGAACTGGGACGACGCGTGGGACATCACGCGCAACACGATGGCGTACACAAATCACACGCTGCTGCCCGAAGCGCTCGAGATGTGGCCCGTGTCGATGTTCCGACGCATGCTGCCACGGCTGCTGGATATCATTTACGAAATCAATGCCCACTTCATCGCGGACATAGGCCAGCGCTGGCCTGGTGACAACGACAAGATCCGCCGGATGTCACTCATCCAGGAAGGCCCGCAGCCGATGATTCGCATGGCCTACCTAGCCATTGTGGGCAGCTTCTCGATCAACGGTGTTGCCGAGTTACATTCGCGCCTGCTGCGCGAAGGCCTGTTCTGTGATTTCGCCGAGCTTTGGCCCGGACGCTTCAACAACAAAACCAACGGCGTAACGCAGCGCCGCTGGCTCGCGGCCTGCAATCCGGGCCTGGCGACCCTGATCAACGATACGGTCGGCGTCGGCTGGAAGACTGACCTCGGTGAACTGGAGGGTATACGGGCGAAAGCCGAGGATCCCGAATTCCAGGCTCGCTGGCGCGAGGTCAAACTCGTGAACAAGCAGCGGCTGGCCATTGCTCTGGAGGAAAAGACCGGACTCAAGGTTTCTGCGGACATGATGTTTGATGTGCAGGTCAAACGCATCCACGAATACAAGCGGCAACTGTTAAACGTCCTGCATGCAATTCACCTGTACGACGTCATCCGCCGGGGTGACGGTAACAACCTGGCACCGCGCGTGATCATCATCGGCGGCAAAGCGGCTCCCGGCTACATCATGGCGAAGTCCGTGATCAAGTGCATCAACAATGTGGCACGCGTCATCAATTCCGATCCCGCGATGACCGGACGACTGCAACTGGTTTTCTACCCGGACTACAACGTTTCGGGCATGGAAATGATCTGTCCGGCCGCTGATCTCTCTGAACAGATTTCGACAGCCGGCAAGGAAGCCTCCGGCACCGGTAACATGAAGTTCATGATGAACGGCGCTATCACGATCGGGACGCTCGACGGTGCAAACGTCGAGATCCGGGAGGCGGTTGGCGAAGAGAATTTCTTCCTGTTTGGAAATACCGTCGAAGAGATCGAGGCACTACGCGGCAGCTATGATCCGCAAGCCATAATCGATGCGGACGATGACTTTCACCGTGTCATGGACCTGCTTCAGAGCGGCCACTTCAACCACTTCGAGCCGGGCATTTTCGACTCCATCATCCAGTCGATCAGGGAGCCGTCGGATATGTGGATGACCGCCGCAGACTTCCGTGCATTTGTCGACGCGCAGGCCGAGGCCGGCGAGGCGTACCAGGACGAGGCTCGCTGGACTCGCATGAGCATCCTGAACACGGCCAGCTCCGGTCGGTTCTCGACGGATCGAACCATGCGTGACTACAACGACGATATCTGGTGTCTCGATCCGATATCGCATGAGACTTCATGATCGAAACAGGGCTACCTGACACGCTCGGCCCTGTGCCAGACAAGGGCGGGACGAACTTCGCGGTCTATTCCACCCTCGCAGAGCAGGTGGAGGTTTGCCTGTTCGACGAATCCGGTATGCAGGTCGCGCGTTACGACTTGCCCGACTGCAGCGATGGTGTCTGGCACGGCTACCTGCCTGGCTGTTCCGTCGGGCAACGCTACGGACTGCGCGTGCACGGCCCATTCGACCGGAGCCGTGGCCTGCGCTGCAACCCGAATAAATTACTCATCGACCCGTATGCACGGCGACTACACGGCGAGTTCGCCTGGACCGACGCGGTATTCGATACGAACGACCTGGATAGCGCCGGCAGCGTGCCCCTGAGTATTGTTACCGCAAACGCCCTCCCCGCTGAACACCAACGACCGCGCGTCCCCTGGGGTGAGACGATCTTTTACGAATGCAATGTGCGCAGCTACACGATGCGACATCCGGCAGTCGACGCGGCAGATCGCGGGAAATTCTCGGGGCTCAGTAACAACGAGGTAATCGACTACATCAAGGCGCTCGGCGTTACGTCCGTCGAACTGATGCCTGTGCACGCTTTCATCGATGAACGTCACCTGGCGGACAACGGACTTCGCAACCTTTGGGGCTACAACTCGATTTCGTTCTTCGCGCCAATGCCACGTTATGCGAATGGCGACGCCGATATTGAACTTCGGGATACGGTCCGCGGCCTCCATGACGCCGGGTTGGAGGTCATCCTCGATGTCGCCTACAACCACACGGGCGAAGCCGGTCGGGGCGGCCCCACCGTCAGCTTTCGGGGCATCGACAACCTGACCTACTACCGTACGCCGCCACATGATCCCGGCGCCTATATCAACGACACAGGCTGTGGCAACACGCTCAATGTTGAGCATCCGCGTGTACGGCAGATAATCATCGATAGCCTTGCGTATTTTTCGGAGTCCTTTGGCATAGACGGATTTCGTTTCGACCTGGCGACGATTCTCGGGCGCCGCCATCACGGCTTCTACAAGGGTCACCCGTTGTTGCTCGACATCAGTAATGATGTGCGGCTCAAGGATACCAAGCTTATCGCCGAACCCTGGGACCCGGGCCCTGGTGGCTACCAGCTTGGCAATTTCCCGCCACGCTGGGCCGAATGGAACGACGTCTACCGTGATGGCGTGCGCCAGTTCTGGCGAGGCGACCCGGGCAAGAGCGGCTTGCTGGCGAGGCGCCTGCACGGCTCGGCCGACTTGTTTGAAGCCAGTGGCCGCGGCCCCGTGTCGAGCGTAAATCTCATTACGGCACACGATGGTTTTACGCTGCGTGATTCGGTCAGCTTCGTCCATCGACACAACGAGGCGAATGGAGAAGACAATCGCGATGGGCACTCACACAACTACAGCTGCAACTACGGCGTAGAGGGTGAAAGTGATGACGAAGAAGTTCTTCGGCAGCGGCGCCGTCATAGCCTGAATCTTCTTGCGACACTCCTCATGTCGCAGGGCACGCCGATGATTCTTGCAGGTGATGAATTCGCTAATTCGCAGCAGGGCAACAACAACGCGTATGCTCAGGACAACGAGACGGGTTGGCTCGACTGGTCCGGCCTCGATGGCGACTCGCGGTTCGCAGAACTGGTTCGCGAACTCATTTGGCTCCGTCGCGAGACGCCCTTGTTGCGCCTGCCGCAATATGTGCATGGCACGCTCGAACTGGCCGAAGGCACTGTGCAGATTGACTGGATCAACCAGTATGGC
>Ga0209344_10002128_pt1 | contig 23009 bp, 20 predicted proteins | sample Cruoilmetagenom6_FD_187293 | JGI IMG/M metagenome (GOLD analysis project Ga0209344, IMG submission 187293) | Oil polluted marine microbial communities from Coal Oil Point, Santa Barbara, California, USA - Santa Barbara Oil Seep Sample 6 (SPAdes)... | ecosystem: Environmental > Aquatic > Marine... | reverse complement strand
TGGTTAATAAAAATTGTTTTGCTTTTAAGTTGGCGTCTAAGTGCTCACCACTACTTGCTCCACTTAATATTAATGCTTCAGGAAAAATAGCCATACAATACTGTAAAGCGATGGCATCTACTCCAACATGGTATTGCTTTGCTAAACCATTCATAAAATCGTAAAGGTTTTTATAGGCTGGATAATTATCGTTAGGAATTAATCGACCATTAGCCAAAGCTTCTTTTATTATAAACGGTCCTGATAGGTTTTTTAAAGCTTCTGCATATTTAAAAACGCTTTGATCCAAAATATTATAAGTGCATTGAAAAGATTGAAATAACGCTTCATTTTCAACTTGAATTGATAAGGCTTTTTCTAAAACTTCGGTTTGATTGGCTCCTGTAGTAGACAACCCAATAGTGAGATTATTTTCCTTTTTTAATTCATGCAAACGTTTTAGAACTTCTGTATTTTCAAGAACTCCAGTATCTAAAGTTGCAGAATGAATTTGATATACTTTGAGGTATGGTAATAGTTGTTTAGAGTATTCCCATTGTGCATTTAGTTTATCAATTGAATGCTCTTTAACCTCATGTACTTTTGCATCAGGATTAAAATCTGCCACATAAGTATAACCCCATTTTGTAGATACTTGAATGCTTGGGTCTTTCTTTGTTTTTAACCAATTAACTAGTAATTCTTCTGCCAATCCATAACCTGGTGAAGTGTCAAAATACCTGACACCTTTATCATAAGCTTCTTCTAAAATCTGAAAGCCCTTATTCTTAAACTCAGGTCGTGAAAAGGCACTAGAAGCGGCATTACCCTTAATATTGATATAAATGGGTCTACCGATTGCCGCTGTTCCTAATCCTATATTATTCTTAATTTTCAAGCTCTCTAAATTATTTAATGAAAGGTTCTTCAAATCTTAAATAATGACAGGTATAGCCGTTAGGATTCTTCACTAAATAATCCTGGTGATTTTCTTCGGCAACCCAAAATGGTGAAAAAGGTTCTAAAGTAGTTACAACATCAGCATCCCATTTACCTGATGCGTTTACCAATTCAATAACCTTTTCGGCTATCGCTTTTTCTTCTTCATTTTGGTAAAAAATAGCAGAACGATAACTAGAACCTATATCATTTCCTTGCTGATCTACGGTTGTTGGATTATGAATTCTAAAGAAATAATCTAGAATTTTTTCAAAAGAAGTTTCATTAGGATCATAAGTTAATTCAATGCCTTCTGCGTGGCCTGGATGGTATTTATAAGTTGGGTTATCATTTTCACCACCTTGGTAACCTACTTCTGTATCTATAATTCCGGGTTGTGTTCTGAATAAATCTTCCATTCCCCAAAAACAACCTCCTGCTATGTATGCTTTTTTATAGTTAGTCATAATTTATATTTTATTTATGCTTTTATATTTTGATTAAGAACTGCAAGACAACATGGAACAACCTACTTTGTTTCTTGCCCATTCTGGTCGTTTTGCAAACCATTTTTCTAATTCTGGTTGTTCATCATAAGGGTTTTTAAGAAGATTGAATAGTTCTTCTATTACCCCATAATCTCCTTTAGTGGCATCATCTATTGCTAATTGCGCCATGTAATTTCGTAATACATATTTTGGATTTACAGCATTCATTGCCGCTTTTCGTTCCTTGTCTGAAAACGACTCATCTTGCAAGCGTTTTGCATAACGTTGGAACCAATTATTCCACTGCTCTATTATAGAGTCTGAAAGATCATCTAAAGTATAAAATGCCTTTTCAATAACAGCAAATCCTTCAGAAGGCTTTTCACTTTTGAAACGACTCAAATTTCTAAAGAAAATGGTCATATCCGTTTCCGTTAACTGCAAAAGGTCTTCTAAATCTTGTAGTAGTAGTTTATCAGAAGGACTTTCAATTTGTAACCCTAATTTTGATCGCATCATTTTTAGTGATTCAATATCAAAATCTGTTTTATACTGTTCTAAGATAGCCTCTAATGGTTCTGTTGCTTCAATTAAAGGGTATAATGCATTTGCCAATTGGTATAAATTCCACAGTCCAATATTAGGTTGATTACCATAACGGTAACGCCTATGTTCTCTATCTGTTGTATTTGGTGTCCATCCAAGATCAAAACCTTCTAACCAACCATAAGGACCAAAATCAATTGTTAATCCTAACACAGACATATTATCTGTATTCATTACTCCATGCACAAAACCAACACGTTGCCAATGCACAATCATTACTAAAGTACGTTGAGCGACCTCAGCAAAAAACGCAATATAAGTTGCCTTAGAAGGTGTACCTAAATGTGGAAAATGATTTTTTATGGTAAAATTGACAAGGTTTTTTAAAGTCTTATGATCCTGTCTTGCTGCAAAGATCTCATAACTTCCAAAGCGTAAAAAAGATGGTGCAACACGTGCTACAATTGCTCCTTTTTCATAAGCTGCATTTCCATTGTACATCACATCTCGCAAGACTTGGTCGCCAGATAATGCCAAAGACAAAGCTCTTGTTGTTGGCACTCCTAAATGATACATGGCTTCGCTACATAAATACTCTCTAACTGAAGAACGCAATACCGCCAATCCGTCTGCAGATCGCGAATAAGGTGTTTCTCCTGCTCCTTTTAATTGCAATGCCCAATGCTTATTATCATGTTCAATTTCGACTAAATTAATTGCTCTTCCGTCACCTAACTGTCCTGCCCAATTCCCAAATTGATGTCCTGCATAACACATGGCATACGGTTTAGTATTAGGTAACACTTTTGCTCCTGTAACTATGTTTAAAAAAGCCTTAGTTTCACTATCTTCTTTTGTTAACCCTAAATTATGAAGCATTTCTGGCGACACGTGAATTAACGAAGGGTGACTTGGAATTTTAGGTGTTACAAACGAAAAACAAGCCCCCTCGACTTGTCTTCTGTAATTTTCAAGAATAGAGTCTGCAGGAAGTGCTTTATTAAATTTATCTTTTATGTTGAGTTTTAATGTCATTGTCTTATTTCTTCACTAAAGATAATCATCTTTAATTCATTTGAACTTTTCAAATTGCAAGCAATTTATATAGATACTTATTTTTAGTTTAACTCATATCAATAAAAAGAGAGCCCAAAGACTCTCTTAATTCTAATTATTATGAGTTGAACTTTGATTTTTAATCTCCTTATTGATTTTCTGTTTGCAGCACCATTGATTCAGAGTTTATACAATATCTTAATCCGCTTGGCTCTGGGCCATCAGGAAAAACATGCCCTTGGTGTGCATCGCAAGTATTACATTGTACTTCTACCCTTACCATTCCAAAAGCAGTATCTCTTATATATTTAATTGCATTTTCTTTAATTGGTTGAGAGAAACTTGGCCAACCTGTACCAGATTCAAATTTAATTGTAGAGTCAAATAATGGCGTATCACAACAAACACAATTGTATTTTCCTGCCTCATAACTGCTACACAATGCTCCTGAATTTGGCGCTTCTGTACCTGCTTTGCGTGTAATTCTGAATTGTTCTGGTGTAAGAATAGCTCTCCATTCCTCTTCCGTTTTTTCTACTCTACGATCTGGTTCTGGGTTTCCTTTTACCGAAAAATTAATAACTTCTTTCCACGTTAACATAAATATGATCCTTTCTTTTAATTAGAATGCTAAATTACTAATTGTTACTTATTAAGTAGCATTATAATGGCTTATTAAACGGTGTTCTCTAAATGAATTTAAGCAAAGAACACGTCTTTACCTCCAGGTTTTGTCGAAAAAAAGAATAAAACTTTCACTTTTTAAGAGCAGTCATAAACACCGTAAAATAACAATAAGATTATCAGCTTTTTATCACTTACAACCACCATTAAAATAGATAAAAGAAATAACAGCTTACGAACTAGCAACACACTATAACTTTAGTTCTATAAAACACAAAAACGTAACACATAAAATGGTTACGTTTTTAAAAATTGTTAGCGCTATGGTGAATAATACTTAGGTGACTTTATTTAACACCTGTAATTCTAGCGTAAAAAATCTGCTATTAACAGCTCGTACATGGTATTACTAAAAAAGGAATGGTTAGTTGATACCCTAAATTCTTTATAACTGGTTCATTAACGATATTTTCAATAAAGCTATGCTCATAATTAATCATCACCAGAATATTAATATCTTCTTCTTTAATGAAATCATAAATAGCTTGGGTTTTCTTTGTATAACCTGGCTTCCAATGTAAACTATATGTATCCGCTTTAAAATACGATTTTAAATGCGATAAATTAGAGTTTTGAACATCTGTAAGTTTCTCTTGCTCGTTAATATGTATAATTCTTATTTTAGAATTATAACGTTCTGACATAACTTTTAGAGGTAATAACTCATCGCCATAAAAACGGTTAAAGTCGGTAGGAAAAGCTAATTGTTTTGGTTCTACAAAATCATACCTGTCCGGCACAATTAATACAGGTGCCTTCTTTACTTTTTTAATAATATTAACCGTATTACTTCCTAAGAAAAGTTCTTTAGCACCAGTTGCACCTTTGGTACCCATTACAATAAGATCTATATTATATTTCTCAATTGAAGCATCTATAGCATCGTATAAATCACCAGAACTTATAATAATCTCAAACTCATGGTTTGTATTTGTATTATAGTTTTCTGCCTTATTCTTTATCTCTTTAAGCTCATCTTTAGCCTGATTAGATACTGTTTCTAATAACTTATTAGAAAAACTAGACATGGTTGACACTTTCATTTTATACGAATTCAAAAAATAGAATTTACAATCTAAATTTTGATATAGCTTTAGTGCATAAATAGCCGCGCTCCATGCGTTTTCGGAAAAATCTGTTGGCAGTAGAATATTTTTTTTCATAGCTAAAAGTAGTTATTTTTTGGCAAAATACAATCCACAACCATGTTATAAAATGACATTTATCAGCTTGCACTTGGTATAACTAGAAAAGGGATAGTGACCTTAAACCCTAATTTCTTAATAACTGGCTCATTAATAATATTTTCAATAATGTTGTGCTTATATTTAATCATCACAAGTATGTTAATTTCTAACTCTTCTATAAAATCATGTATTGTCTCTGATTTTTTAGCATAATCTGGCATCCAATGAAAACTATACGCATTGTTTTTCAAATATTTTTTTAGTACTCCCATATTATCAATCTGTAAGTCTGTTAACTTATCTTCTTTATTAATATGAAGTACCCTTATTTGAGAATCATAAAGGCTAGACAACTGTATTAACTCAAGTATTTCATCTCCATAAAAGCGTTTAAAATCGGTAGGAAATGTAATTTGTTTTGGTTCAACAAAGTCAAGTCCATCAGGTATAATTAAAATAGGACATTGCTTTATCTTTTGTATTGTGTTAACAGTGTTGCTTCCAAAGAAAAATTCTTTTGCTCCAGTAGCTCCTTTTGTTCCCATGATAATCATATCGATGTTATACTTCTTAATAGCTGTCTCTATCGCATCTTGTAAAACCTCTGAAGTATGAATAACCTGAAATGTATGATTTGGGTTTTTATTGACAACCTCTACTCTGCCCTTAAGCTCATTTAGTTCTTTTATTGATTTTTCCTTTAATTGATCGACATAAGTTGATGTAATGTACGTTCTTGATGTTGATTCTAGAAAAGACCAAGAATGAAGAAAATAAAATGTGCAAGTTTCATTAGCATATAACTTTAAAGCATATACAATTGCGCTCCAAGAATTATCTGAAAAATCTGTAGGTAATAGAATCTGTTTCATGTGCTTATGTTTATTGTTTTTGAATGGATATATATTGTTTTAATGATAAAATTTCGACTAAGGGTTTCTAATAAGTTAAGAACGTGTTTTATTTTGCATAGCTAATAATGGTATTTTTAATCCAAGACTCACTTTATCAATATTAGATGGAAATAACATATCTTCTAAAAATGAGTGCTGTGTATTTACCATAGTAATAATGTCAATATTTTTTTCTTTGATATATGTTTTAATAGTGTCTGCTACCTTTCTACTTTCTTCATGGCAAAATTTCACGTCGTTATCACTCAATATATTAGAAATAAATGCTTTGTTATCTTCCTGTCTAATAGACAATTTATGACTGGTAGAAACATGTAAAACATCAATACTACTTCGATAAGATTTAGCTAAAACTGATAATAGTTTAAGTTCGCGGCGCTTATAAGGCATCATATAATTGGTTGGAAATAAAATACGCTTAGGCTGTGTGTTTGTATAATTAGAAGGAATAGCCAAAATAGGACATTCTACATATTTTAAAACTTGAAACGTTTTACTCCCAAACACGATATGGCGCTCATTTGATTTTCCTTTGGTTCCCATCACAATCAAGTCTATTTGTTTTCCGTCAGCAATAAGATTAACCTCTTCTACAAGCGTATTGTAAGCAGAAATGGTATGAAATGTAAACCTTGGATTTGGTGCTATTTCCTTTACTTTATCGAGCAGAATATCTAAATTATTTTGAGAGGCTGTTTTAACTTTATCTAAAACATCATCAAAGACATCACGAGATCTTAGTTCTTCATGATCGTAAAACTCATTTTGATACGCATGCATAAAGTAAAATGTTGTCTTTTGATATTTAAAAAATTCTAATGCATACCTAATTGCATTCATTGAATTTTCTGAAAAATCTGTCGGAAGAAGAATAGATAGCATAATGAGCGTTTTTATTATTTATTCATAAAATTAAATAGCTCACCACACATAAACAATGATATATGTCAGTTCAATTATTTTTTGGAATAGAGTTATAACTCACAACTCATTAAAACTAAATTTAATACGCTTTATAAAAGTGATGTCTATGCGAATTGCGTATTTTTACTTGAAATTGTAAGCCTTAATTATTTATAAAAACGAATACAGTTACAGAGAAAATGAGAAGAATTTAATTTTAAAAAAATTACATAAATATGAAATCCTTTTAAAGCTTATTATTTTCAAATTTTGAAATAATCCATCAAAATTAATTTATCATGAATCAGATCAAAACCATGGTGCTTTTGCTACTATGTTTAACTATTAATAACACCATTGCATCTCAAACCAATTCTACAAGCGAAGAAACTCTTTACTTTGACATTGTGTACAACAATAAAACAATTGGCAGCCTAAAAGCCACTAAAACAAGTAATGATTCACTAACCTATTACCAAAGTTCTACAACTATTGAAACTCGAATTATAAAAAAAATTAATGTAAACCATGAGTACAATGTTACTTTTAATGGTCATATGTTAAAAACATCTAACGTAGATATCACCATAAATGATAAGCCACATGCCAAAACGTTTACTAATAAGAGTGAAACGGGCTATCAGGTTTTAAAAAATGAAAAGGATAAAGAAACTGTAAAAGATCCTATATATTATGCAACAGTTCTGCTATACTTTACAGAGCCAAAGCACGTAGATCACTGTTATTCTGAACAGACTGGAAATTTTAACACCATAATAGCGTTAGGAAATCATGCCTACAAGAAAGTGAACTCCAAAGAGCGAGAAAACAATTATTATTACAAAAATGGTCTTTTAAAAAGGGCTAGTATAGACGGAGGATTAATTAAGTTTGACATTATTGCTAGAAACAAATAATAGTCACAGAGTTAACACTTAAAAACGAATTACACTCCATGTCTATTTATTGATAAATTATGCGCAGTACCTCTATAAAACTTATCTTTCCTTTCTAAACAATATGCTTTAGCTGATTCTAAATCGGTAAAAATGGCAAACGGAGTAACTCTATCATACAAACGTTTATAAAAAGACAATAACAATTTCATCCCAAATGTATTAATAACATAAGACTCTGAAATTCTTAATTTAATTAACTCAGGATTATGAGCCATTAATTTAGCTGCAGACACAGAAAAAGTACCACAAGTATCTTTTAAATCTATGAGAAATGGCATTGGTTTGCCATCGCACAGTTTTGTAATAGCTTTAATGTATAGCTTAACATTATTTAATTCTAATTTAAAATTTGGATCATTATTACTAAACTCACAGTAAAGAATTCCAGTTTCATCTGTCCAGAATACAGCATTATTAAATCCAATAATTTTACACATAGTATTTACTCTTAACTAACTCTATTAAAAATCTGATAATTGTTTTGGCAGTATGCTAGCGCAACATTAAAATCTGTGTGTATTTTATTAGGGACAACCTTATTACCTGTAATATTGTTTATTGCTAATAGAATTTTTAAACTAGTAGAACGCACTAAAAACACTCTAGAAAGTACTAATGTGTTTATTGAAACACTATTAGAGATGAGTATAAATATCTCTATCGAATCAGAACTATTTAATTGTTTTAAATCTAATAGAAGTGGCTTATACTCTCTATCATACAAAGTAGAAATAGCATTATACAATGCCTCTTCTGTTCTTGTCTTGTCATACGTTTTAAAAAAAGCAGGACTTAATTTACAGCGAATTATATCCTTATCTACCCAAAGCTTAATGCCGTCATATTGAATTACATCTCTCATAATATTTGTTTTGAATTGTAATACCAATTGATATGCCAAAACAAAAACGCTCTAACAAAACAACACCCAAATTACTGACAGCCAGACAATTAAATATAAAACACTAAGAATGAGCGGATTAAACAAGTCACGGAATACCGTGACTTCTTTTTTTATTTTTTACGAATTAACGGAATACCGTTTATATTAAGGCTTTTTTATATCTAGTTTTTTCATTCTGTCCCGCAATGTACTAGGCTTGATTTGCAATAAGTTAGAAGCGCCATCTGGCCCACTTATTTTCCATTTACATTGCTCTAATACATGAAGAATATGATTACGTTGGGAGACATCTAATGATAAGTCTTTTTTATTTATTGGATTCACCGTTTGACTAGATGATTCAAACCCTGGAATAAACAGCGTTTCTTCTGTAGACAAAATCGTTGCACGTTCAATTAGATTTTCTAACTCTCTAATATTACCAGGCCAATCATAAAGCTTAAGTTTATTCATAGACTCATCAGCAATATATTTAATAGTTTTACCATAATCTTTATTAAACTTATCTACAAAATGCTCTACTAACAAAGGTATATCGTCTTTTCGTTTACGAAGTGCAGGCACATTAATTGGAAACACATTAAGTCTAAAAAACAAATCCTCTCTAAAACGTTTTTTTGCAATTTCTTCTTTTAAATCTCTATTAGTTGCCGCTACAACCCTTACGTCTAACTTTTTTGTACCAGCACCACCAACAACCTCAATTTCTCCTTCTTGTAAAAACCTCAGAATTTTTGGTTGCATATCTAGAGGCAACTCGCCGATCTCATCTAAAAACAGAGTACCATTGTGTGCTAATTCAAACTTTCCTATTTTATCATTAAACGCCCCTGTAAACGATCCTTTTTTATGCCCAAATAATTCACTTTCTAAAAGCTCCCTTGGTATAGCTGAGCAATTCACCTTAATTAAAGGTTTATTATTTCTGGCACTAATATTATGAATGGCTCTTGCTAATAATTCTTTTCCTGTTCCAGACTCTCCAAGCAGTAATACTGTTGCATTTGTAGGCGCTACTTTTTCTATTTCAGTTAACACATTGCTAAACTCAGCACTTCCATAAACCATTTCCTCGTAGTTAAACACTAGATCTAACTCGTTTCTTAAGTATACATTTTCTTGCTCTAACTGATCCCTAAGTTTATTAAGTTCTTCATTAGCTAATGTAAGTTGATGATTTGCTATCGCCGAAGCCTTTTCTGCCAATTTTCGTTCTGTGCTCTGAATCATTAAAGACACTAAATTAGCAATAGAAGTAGCAAACTCTTCTTCATCTGTAGTCCATTTGCGTCTAACATCCACTTGTTCAAAACACAAGATGCCATACACTTCATTTATTCCTTGAATTGGAATACTTATTTTAGATTTTATATTTAATGGCCTAAAATAAGTGTTTAAAGTCCCTTGAAAGAACTCGTGAGACAGAGTATCTGACGCACTAACTATTTTATTTTCAATTATAGTAGCAAAAAACTTTTCACTTCCTTTTTTATAAAAGACCTGGCCGCTTTCGTAAGAGTCATCTTTTAAATTATATAACTTTTCGCAAAACATTTCTGATTTATCATTGTTAAATTTTAAAATACTCCCCCTATCAACATTTAGTGTTTTGGCTGCTAATGCGGTTATTTTATTTAATGCTTCCTTATAATCCTTTCCCACTAAACTGGCCAATTCTAAAATAACATTTTTCCGTTCTAAAGATTTTTTGGCATTCTGTTCTAAAACTTTTTTTGCTTTTTCTTCTTCTGAGCTGTCCTTAATTGTTGCAAATATTGCTATTACGTCCCCATTATCATTCTTTATAGTTCCTGTCAAAAACGAGGCTAAAAATTGTTCCCCATTTTTCCTGTAAAATTCTAGTTGAAAAGATGGAGCTTCGTCCTTTTCTACTTTTAACTTTATATTTTCCATTTTTTCCAAATCTTCCGCTTTCGCAAAAGGATACGGCAACTCCAAACCTATAAGTTCTTGCTCTGAATACCCTAGTATTTTGCATAAGGACTCATTGACTTTAATAATTTTACCTAACATATCTAATATGAGCAAACCTTCTTGCATAGACATCATTAGTTTATCATTAAAATCTTTCGCTAATTTTAAGTCAATTTCAGCTTTTCGTCGTTCTGTAATATCTTCTATAGTAGCGAAATTGGCAGTTTTATCTCCATTTTCATCATAAATACTTGATACCATAACATGCACTGGAAAACGTTCTCCATTTTTACGCATGTATATGTTTTCATAATCTTTCTTATTTTTATTTTGTAATAATAATTGATAACGTTTATCATTGTCTTTTTTTAATTCAGGTGGCGAAAACGGATAAGGTCGTTTCACACCTAATAATTCTTCTTCTGAAAAACCTGTCATTTTACAAAACGAAGGATTTACACTAATTATTTCTGAATCTAAGTTTATCGCAAACACCCCTTCATGCATTGATTTTAATAGGTTATCTGAAAACTCATTGGCTACTTTTAATTCTAACTCATTATTTTTTCGCTGGGTGATATCTTGCGTTGTTCCTATTATTTTCACTGGATTAGCGTCACTATCAAAAATTAATTCTCCAATAGCATGTACCCAAACCTCTTCTTTAGAGTCTATCTTTACAACCTTATATTCTATATCAATTTTTTTCCTATACTTAACCGCATTCGCATAGTGCCCTACTGTTTTCTCTATATGATCTGGATGAATAATAGCAATCCAACCGTCTGATGATTTCTCATAAGATTCTTTTATTCCAAAAATTTTATCTAGCACTTTAGAACTTTCCCAAGTCCCAGATTTTAAATCAATTATATAAGAACCAATATTAGCAACTATTTGAGATTGCCTTAGATTATATTCACTTTCTTGAAGTTTTATTTCTGATTTTTTACGATGGGTAATATCTTGCATCGTCCCAATCATTTTTACAGATTGCCCATCGTCATCATAAATAAATTCTCCAGTACCATGTACCCAAATCTCTTCTTTAGTATTTAATTTTATAACCCTATATTCTTTATCAAACTTGAGATTATTCCGAATACCATTTTCTAAATAATTAAACATTTGTTCTCGCTCATTTGGATGAATAATATCCACCCAACTATCAATAGTTTTGACATAAGATGCAGGTATACCAAAAACACTATTTAAGACTTCCGACGATTCCCATGTTCTTGTATTTAAATCTAAAACATAAGAACCTATATTTGCTACTACTTGAGACTGCCTTAAACTGTATTCACTTTCCTGAAGTTTAATTTCGGACTGCTTACGGTCGGCAATATTTTGTATGGTTCCAATTAATTTGATTGGATTTTTTTTATCATCAAAAATTAATTCCCCAATACCATGTACCCAAATTTCTTCATTAGAATTGTATTTTACAACCCTATACTCTTTACTAAACCGTTCTTTATTTGCTACGCAATATTCAAAATAACGTAGCAGTTCTTCTCTTTCTGCTGAATGAACAAGGTTATTCCAACTTTCAACTGTTTTAATATAAGATTCGTCTATACCTAAAATTTCATTTAGCACTTCAGACCCTTCCCAAAATCCCGTATTTATATCTACAACATAGGATCCTATTTTTGCGACTGCTTGAGATTGCCTTAAATGATATTCACTTTCTTGAAGTTTAGCTTCTACTTTTTTTCGTTCTGTTATATCCCGACCAATAGACAGCACCTTACCATCCTTTTGTTTTTTTGCAGTGATTTCTAAGTCTAATATTGTCTTATCCTTACATATCATTTGCCTTTCAAAAAGCACAGACTCCCCATTGACTATCCTATCATAAAGGTCTTGATTTGAAATAAAATCTCCCACTAAAAAATCATTAATATTTAATTTGGAAAATTCTTCAAAAGTATAACCTAATATTTGATAAGTTGCCTTATTAAAAGAGTGTATGGTCCCATCTAACGTATAAGTAAGTATGGCATCACTTGCCTGATTCACTAAGGCTTTATAAGATTCGTCTTTCTTCTTTATTTCATCTATAATCTTAAACTTCTCTATAACAACACTTATTAAACTTCGTGTTAGTTTTAGTTCGCGAATATCTTGCAAGGAAGGAGTATTTATAGATTTACTATAAATTGCAAAAGTTCCTAATACCTTATTGTTCTCAGATAATATAGGTAATGACCAACACGATCTTAGTCTATTTTCTAAGGCTATGTCTTTATAATTCGCCCATAATTTATCAGTACTTATATCAGAAACTATTACAGGTTTTTTAGTAAATGCAGCAGTACCACAAGAGCCTACAGATTCGCCTACTTTAACAGTTGCCACTGCCTCATTATATGACTTAGGCATTGAAGGTGCAGCTACGAGGTTGAGATGAACACCATCTTCATTTAGCAAACTTAAAGCTCCAAAATAATTAGGATGAACCGATTCAAAATTTAGAAGTAACTGATTGAAAATTTCATTTATTGGCGTATTTAAGGCAATTAAATCTAGTATTTCATTTTTATGAATTAGTATTTTTTCAGCTTTTACACGTTCGGACACTTCTTTATCGAGATCTATTTTTTTTTGCTCTAACTTACTAACGAGTCGCTCACTATAAAGTTTTAAAACTTCTTGTTCAGAAAATTGAACTTCTGCTGCGGATGACTTTTTTAATTTACCCCCTTTAAAGAGCTCCTGAATAACCTCCAATATTTTATCTTGATCTGTAGGCTTCCTTAAAAAATGAACTGCACCAAGCTTTAGTGCAAATTCTTCATCGAGCTGCTCTGTATAAGTGGAGGTATAATATATGAATGGTATTTGACTAAACAACGTATTCTTTTTACATTCTTGACAGAATATATAACCATCCATAACAGGCATTAAAATATCTGAAATGATTACATCTACCTCCCCTTTGTTTTTATAAGTATTCTGTAATAAATCTAATCCTTCTTTTCCTTCTTTGGCCTCAATAACATTATAACCTGCTTCTTCAAGTATAACTTTTAGCAAGTAAAGATTTTGATAATTGTCATCTACTATTAGTATGGTTTTCATAAATACTATTTCAACAGTTTTGCTTTATATATTTTTTCCATATGACTTATAAATGTATCTGGATTTATAGGTTTTTCTATATAGCCATCTGCGCCAGCTTCTAATGCTTTTTCTCTATCACCACCCATAGCATAAGAAGTCACAGCAACTATACTTGTGTTTTTCGGTAAACCGTTATGCCTAAGTTTAGCACATATTTCATAACCATCCATATCTGGTAATTGAATATCAATTAATATAATTTCAGGATGATTATCATGGGCTAACTGTAATCCGTCAATGCCATTATAGGCTTTTAAAACGTTGTAATTACTATTTGTAAGTAGGTAAGATAACATATACATGTTTTGTTGGTTATCTTCAATTATTAAAATAGTTGGACTCATATTTTTTTGGGGGGTATAAAATTTAAAACCAGTATACTAAATACTTAAATATATTATATTTAGTTTAGTATCATAATTTATTATTCATTTATTTTATTAGAATGCTTAAGTGGCAATTTAAAGGTAAAATTACTTCCCACTCCTATTTCACTTGATACTTGTAATGTACCTCCTAATTTTTCTATCAAACTTTTACAAATAGCTAAACCTAAACCTGTACCTTCATGGTTGCGACTTAAACCAACTTCTAGCTGAACAAAAGGCATAAACAACCTAACTAGATCGTCTTTTTGTATTCCAATACCTTCATCTATAACTTCGGTTACGACATAATCCTCGACGACTTCAACTTTTACAAGAATTGTTCCGATTTTAGAAAATTTTATGGCATTGGAAAGTAAATTCAAAAGTATCTGCTCAACTCTTCGTTCATCACTTACGAGTGTAATATCTATTTCTGCAATTTCAGTACTCATTTTAAGCCCTTTAGCTGACGCTTGTGGCAATAAAAAATCAATTGTTCTTTCTAGAGATGCCAGATAATCAAAAGGATAATACGTTACTTCTAGTTTACCAGCCTCAATTCTAGAAATATCCAGAACATCGTTGATTAAACTTAGTAAATGTTCACCACTGTTTTTAACCATTGAAAGTTGCCTTTTTTGCTCTTCATTTAATGGGCCTGCTAATTCCTTAATTAATATCCCTGTAAAGCCAATAATAGAATTCATAGGTGTTCTCAACTCATGCGACATAGTGGCTAAAAAAGCTGACTTCATTAAATCAGCAGATTGCGCTTTCTCCTTTTCTTTTTCTAATTCAGCCGTTCTTGTCTCTACTAACTTTTCGAGATTATTCTTATAGTTTTCTAATTCTATTTCAGCTTTCTTGCGTTCTGTAATATCCCTTATAACTCCAATTAAAAATATTGTATTACTACTATCTACAAACCGTGTCTTTTTCGTGGATATAATACGAGTTTCTTTGTTACTAAGCGTCATTGTCTCCTCATTAATGTTATCTATACCAGAGTCAATAACTTGCTTATCAATCTTAAAGGCTTCATCGCGTTCAGAAGGCGACACATTTTCAGCGAGAGTTTTACCTATAACATCCTCTTTAGGAAGATCTACTAGCTTACAAAAAGCATCATTCGCCAACAGTATATGGCTATGCTCATCTTTTACAAAAACAGGGTCTGCAATATTATTTATTATATTTTCGAGATATTTTTCACTTTTTAAGACTTGTTCTTCGGCCTTTTTTCGCTCAGTAATATCATTTAAGATACCGATATAGCTTGTTAATTCCATATTAGAATCAAAAACACCCACCCCCTTTGAAGTAATCCACTTTACCTCTCCATTTTTATGTAACAACCTAAAATCTTGTATTTTTTTATCCTTATATAAAATAGATTCTTTCCATCCTTCTAAAACCAAGGTTCTATCATCTGGATGAATCGCATTAGACCAACCAAAACCTAAAGCTTCTTCAAAAGTTTGCCCTGAATATTTCAACCATTCTTCATTAACATAATTACAATTCCCTTCTACATTTGATTGAAAAATGGCTACTGGAGCGTTTGCAGCCAGCCTCCTAAATTGTCGTTCACTATTTTTTAATTTTTCCTCAGCTTCCTTACGCTGTGTAATATCTTTAGCTACAATCCCCAATGCTATCGGTTGATTTGTTTTTAAATCTTTTATTAAAAACCCTGATTTCTCAATAGGAATTAAATCTCCCGTTTTAAAATTCTTTAAATGTGTTTCTCCACTCCATTTGTTATTCTTATTAATATAAGGTAAGTGCTCATTTATGATGACATCTTTATAAGCTTGAGGAAAAAAATCTGTAATTGAATCTATGTTCTCTAAATCAGTATTTAACTCTACTAATTTTCGACCATTTGCATTGAGATAAATAGGTTTACCATCTAAAGAGGCTAATCCAATAAATTCATCACTAGTTTCTATTAATGATCGCAACATTTGATTATCAGTGTCTGCTTTCTTTATTTCTGTGATATCTGTAAAATAAATAGTAAGCCCTTCTTTTGAAGGATATATTCTGTTTTCAAACCATTTATCTAATGGCTCGTAAAAATCCTCAAAATATATAGTTTTTTGAGTTTCAAACGCCTCATTATAAATATTATAAAAAGATAAGCCTTTTCCTTCTGGAAATACGTCCCAAATATACCTACCTATTAAATTGTCTTTTGACTTACCTAAAAGATCTACCGCCCTTTTATTGACATAGGTATAACACCAGTTTGAATCTAAAGCAATAAAACCATCTGAAATATTATTTAAAGAATTTTCTAATTGAGCGGTTAATTTTTCTTCAGATTCATGTTTTTCAACCTTTAAATCTAAATACTTTTTTTTGTATTGTAATATTGAAAACACATCTCGATCTTGATTAGCAATAAAAGTCGTCTTATAATCATCAGCATCTATAAATTTTAAAAAAGCATAAAGGATAAAGGCTAAAATTAAAGCTGCAATAGACTTTCCGAAAATTTGCCCCAATAACAATTGATTAAAATCCTTTTCACCATAATTAAATATTAAATTAAACAAAATAGAGTCGAAAAACAAAGCTATTATTAAGGATGTAAAGAGCACGAAAAAGAAGGGGAATTTTTTAATTTTTGAAATTAAAAACTGATAAATCACAACCATCAAAATAAAATCTAGGAGCAATAAAATTTTCCCAACAGCAAAGTACTTATAGTTTAACAAGAAAAATGACGGTGACTCTACATCATTTATAGCTTGTGAAGTTAGTTCTGGCTTATAAGTAACACCATAGAGGACTAATAGTAGAAAGTTTGAAATAATCATTCCTAATATAAGTACTCTTGCACTCGTAGTGCCTTCTTTTATATAAATTAACAAGACAGCGAATAAAACTGAGCTGAAAATAATTACAGACCCAGGATAAACCGTCAAATCATCGGAAACGACTAAACCTATTCTTGTACCAGAAAGAGATTGCAAATATTGAATAGCTCCTAAGAAGAGATAAAGTGGCGCTAAACCTAATGACTTTCTAAATTTAAATAAAATAAGGATGCTAGAAGATATCAGTAAAAATTGTAATACTAAAGAAACGTAGATATTCATATTTTGGTAAATTAAAGCAATCACAAGTTAAGTGATTATTAGAAAACACATCTATAAAAATATAATTTACTCAAAGTAAAACGCTTTTAGTACTATTTTCCCCTGTTACTGGTACTTAATTTTTCGTACCCTAGAGCAACTTTGTTCGTCTTTAAGCAAGAAACCGCCTCCCTTTTAATTATGTATTAGCATAAGTAATACCACAGGACTAACAAATTTAAATCCATCGCTTTAGGTTTATCCTTATAAGTTCTCAACGTCCTAAAACCCACTTAGGCTTTCTTTCTGCATTTTATTTGCTAAATTAGTTACCTAAACACGCCACTAATCCTACACAAAATGAAAAGATTTTTAATGACCTTAACTTTCTGCGGACTGACTTTAATAGCAAAATCACAAAATGCAAGTGTAGAACAATCGACTTACGGAATCCAAGCGGGAATTTTAGGAATTTGGGTGCATAATGAATCAAAACTATCAAATCAATTCGTTTTAAGAAGTGAACTTGGACTTGACACAGGAATATATGGAAGTGATGCTAATGATATTGATGGATTTTTACTCACACCTACAATAACATTAGAACCGCGTTGGTATTACAATTTAAACAAAAGGGAAGAAAAATCGAGACGAATAGATGGAAATAGCGGTAATTTCATTTCCATAAAAACGACATATCATCCTGATTGGTTTATAATCTCTAACGAAGACAATATTAATTTTATAAGTGATATTTCTATAATCCCAACTTGGGGACTAAGAAGAAATCTTGGAAGTCATTTCACCTATGAAACGGGAATTGGAATAGGTTATATTCATTACTTTAAAGAAGATCATGTCATTTTAGTAAATGAAAGCGATGTTGCTGTTAACTTACATTTAAGAATTGGGTATAGATTTTAATAACCTAATATAAACGTTGTTCATACACCATCCCTAACTATTTCTTTAAATTATCTTAAGCTCTAAACAAATGCATACTTTTTCCTTTAATCATATAGCACTTGCTGTAAAAGACGTCAACACGTCTATTGAATTTTATCAAAAGGTACTTCAACTTAAAGAAATTGAGAATACAGCTTCAAACTCTAAAACAAGATGGCTATCTCTTAGTGATGGAAAACAACTTCATCTAATTCCTCGTCCAAATTCTGAAATAAAAATTAATAAAGCTGTGCACTTTGCTTTAGCAACACCTAATATAGATGCATTTATTAAGCATCTAAAAGATTTAAAAATTGAATACTCTGATTGGCTAAATACACCAAACAAAGATTATATACGAAAAGACGGAATTAAACAGGTTTACTTTCAAGACCCCAATGGCTATTGGATTGAAATCAATGACGACACCACTTTATAACCGTACAACAGGTTACTAAACACTTCTAATTTAGAATAAAAAAAAAGGGTAAAGAACTTGTCTCTACCCTATTTCTATCCCTAATTAAACATCACAACTAGAATAGTCATTCATGTGCATTGTACCTTGTGTCTTAAGTTGGGTATGCCAACTAAAAGCTTCTTTAAGAATGTGCGGTGTTTGTCCGCCCAAACTATAAGCTTTATCAAAATAAGCCAACAATTGTGCTCTATAATCTGGATGTACACAATTATTAATAATGAGTCGCGCTCGTTCTACAGGAGCTAAACCTCTTACATCTGCCAAACCTTGTTCTGTGACCAAAACATCTACATCATGCTCCGTATGATCGGTATGAGATACCATTGGGACAATATGCGAAATAGAGCCACCTTTAGACGTAGAAGGACAAGCAAAAATACTCAGGTAGCCATTTCTAGCAAAATCACCAGAGCCACCAATACCATTCATCATTTTTGTTCCTGTAATATGCGTAGAATTTACATTGCCGTAGATATCAAACTCTATAGCGGTATTAATTCCAATAATCCCCAAACGACTAATAACTTCAGCAGCATTACTAATATTCTGTGGCCGTAGGACTAATTTGCTTTTATATTTTTCAAAATCTTTAAATATGTTATCCGCGCATTGTTTTGTGACCGTTATAGATGATGCCGACGCAAATTCTAATTTCCCAGCATCAAAAAGATCAAAAGTACTATCTTGAAGCACTTCAGAATACATGGTCAAATTTTTAAATCGGCTTTTAGTAAAACCCGATAAAATAGCATTTGCCGTTTTTCCAATACCTGCTTGTAATGGTAAAAGCGACTCTGTTAATCGGCCCTCATCAACTTCTTTACCTAAAAAATCAAGAATATGATTGGATATGGCTTTCGTTTTTTCATCCGGATCGGAAATCACAGCAGGCGAATCTAGTTTTTCGGTATATACAATAGCAACCACTTTGCTAGGATCTATTCTAATAAATGGGTCACCAATTCTAGTATCCGATTTTAGAATAGGAATAATACCTCTGTGAGGTTGTTTTTTTAATACTTTTATATCGTGCAGCCCTAAAAAGCTCTCAGGAAAACTGGTGTTAATTTCAATAATAATCTTATCTGCTTTTTCTAAAAATATAGGCGAATTACCTACAGATGTTGTTGGTACAATAAAACCTTCTGCCGTAACGGAAACGGCTTCAACAATAGCGACATCAATTTTAAATGTATCTATTTTTTGCAGCATATCTGCAGTTTGTCCCAAGTGCTGATCTACGTACAGAACCTCATGCTTATTAATAGCAGTTCTTAAAGTAGGATCTGCTTGAAATGGCATTCGTTTAACTAAGGCACCATTTCTTGCTAAATTGGCATCTGTATCATAGCCTAAAGATGCACCACTTAACACCGTTACTTTTAACCCCTCATAAAGCGCCCTTTCTGCAACCATAGGCAAAACAGCCTTGCTATCCCCTGCTTTTGTAAAACCACTAACACCTAAAACATCGTTATTATTAATTAATAAAGCAGCTTGTTCCGTTGTCTGTATTTTATCTAAATAAGGGCTGTAATGTATTCTTTGCATAATGTGAGTCTTTTATAAATTGTGGGATAAAAAAAATCTCGTATTTGATTAAAATTGAACCACCAATTGGGCTTTCAATAAAATACTTTGGCAATTTATATAAGATTTTTAGTGTCTTTTTATTAAAAAAAGACATTGTATTATTAATTTAGTGCATTCATCACAAATGCTACCTATATAATGAACAATAAATATTATTTAACAGAGGTCGACAAAAACCCTAAAAGCATATTTTGTTACCATACGACCATGAATGATTTATTTATTGAACATCACAGTCATAATAAAGGACAGTTTTTATATACCGAAGGTGGCGTAGTCCATGTTAAGACCAATACCAGAATGTATTATTTACCAGCAAGGCATTATATGTGGATTCCGGCAGGTACAAAACACGCCATCTACCCTAGTTCTCCCAAAGTAATTATGAGAAACTTGTATTTCCCAATGCCATCGCAGACATCAGACTTTTACAAAAAAGAAGGTATTTATCATATTAACAACCTGCTCATGGAATTGTTATTATTTACTAAAAATTGGAATGGAGACATCATCAAAACTCAAACAAACAAATACCCAATTGTATATGCTTTTAAAACACTTTTAGAACAGAGTGTCTCACAAGCACTACATTTAGAACTTCCACATCCTACAGATAGCCGATTAATAAGCATTACCAAATATATGTCTGATAAAATAGACCAGGAACACCTATTGCCCAAATTGGCTTCAAGTTTTAGTATGACAGACAAATCGTTATACCGTCTTTTTAAAAAAGACTTAAACATGTCTTTTATAAAATACTATACACAATTAAGAATATTTAAATCTTTAGAATATTTAATGAATTCAGATTATAGCATATCTCAAATAGCAAATATGGTTGGCTATAATAGCATGCCTACATTTAGTAATACCTTTAGCAAGGTTATGGGTAAACGTCCTTCAGAATACAGAAAAGCCAACGAGATTTATACAGCATCTTAACAAGCACATGAATTACAAAAAAGTAAGCACCACACAAACAAAGCTTAAGACAGTAACCTAAATTGCTACTTAAAAACACTTAACCACCTCATTTTTATAAAAATACGTAAAGTCACGTATATAAATATCTAAACTATTCCCTAATTTTATAACCTTATAACACCATGTTAAAAACGCATCTTATCCGGAATATTAAAAGGGATAAACGGCATGATTACGTTTATATAACACGTTGCCCAAAATTTACCAAAACACCCGAACAAAATAATTGAATGATAGAATTTATTGAAAAATATTGGACTTATCTTGTAGCAATTGGAACAGTAATTGCCTATTTATTTGAAAAAGGTAGAACAATTTGGAATGAAAAAAACGCCAAGAAAACTTCATACAATAGACTTCTGACTTCAGTACTTAAATTACATTTTAGTTACATAAAACATAGTGAATTATATGCCGAAAAACCACCAATGAATTTTCCAGACGATATGTATATTCCAATGCTAAAACATCTCGATACTTTTAATAAGGACTTGGATGAATTTAAAATTACTGTAGATAGAGAATCTGACATTGTACCTGAAATAATAATCCAAACTCATATGTTATTTGATGCAATTGATAGATTAAGAATTGTCGATAGAATGCAGGCAAAAAACACTGAAAATCATATTCAAATTTCAGACAAAGAAAGTGTTGGAATTAAACGTGCTCAATTTTATGCTATGAGCGAAATGTATGAAGATTTTTTTGACGAGATAATAAATGATTTACATAAAAAAACTACGACTTCGACCGATTTTATAAATCGTATTAAATATTTTAAAACAGATGAATATAAAAACGAAGTTGCGGAAGAACAAACAAAAACTATGAGGAAATATTACGAATCTCTTCATCGACAAGGTTTATTACCAGATGAATTATATAATATTCTTTTAAAGGAATTTAAATTGGAACAATAAAAACTGTGGGCAACACCGTATATAATTTATTGCTGGCTTCTTGCCTACTTATGAAAGTCCTCGCGGACTTTCTTGATCGGTAATTATTTACTAAATTAGTTGCTTAAAACACGCAACAAACCATATACAAACACGTTGTAGCACATTTACGGAAAATCATCAACAACAAAAAAATGGAAAAATTATTTAAATCTTTAACACCACAAAATGAAAAATCACTCTGGAGATTCATGGATTTATTCAAATTTGTTGATTTAATTACCTCTAAAAAACTGATTCTTGTAAACCTTACAGGAATGAAAGACCCTTACGAAGGAGTATTACATTCAGAAATTGGTATTCAATGGGTTGATTTTAATGGTCAACCAACAGAAAAACCTGAAAACAATCATTTTATTCAGATTATGAATAATGCTACTAGACAAAATCTTTTTATCTCTTGTTGGCATGAAAATGAATTCGAAAGCGCTGGAATGTGGGACGCATATAGCAATGAAAATGGCATAGCTATAAAGACTACAGTTGAAAAATTCAAAAAATCTATTCAGTTTGAAAATTATAAAGAAATGGATTTATTAAGAGTAAATTATTATAGAACCCTTGATGATTACTTCATTCCCAACAGAAAAGAAAACCATGTTTATACAGGATTATTGAATAAAAGGATATCATTTGAGCATGAAAAAGAAGTTAGACTTATTTGGCATCCAAGAGACTATGATAATAAGTCTATAATCAGAAAAATAGATATCAACCTTAAAGAATTGATTGAATCCATATATGTATCACCATTATATAGTTCATGGCAATTAAATGCAATTCAAGAGGTTCTAAATAAAATTGGATTGGAAATTCCAATAAAAAAATCAGAATTATACGATTTGAAATAATTAAAAAACGAGCTACAACAAAGAACTGAGTTAAAAAACAAGTAACTTTAAGCTAATTTTGAAACATAGTTTTCATCATAAGGCAATCCGCTTTTTGCAATAGCAAAGGCCTG
>Ga0209344_10002126_pt1 | contig 23022 bp, 28 predicted proteins | sample Cruoilmetagenom6_FD_187293 | JGI IMG/M metagenome (GOLD analysis project Ga0209344, IMG submission 187293) | Oil polluted marine microbial communities from Coal Oil Point, Santa Barbara, California, USA - Santa Barbara Oil Seep Sample 6 (SPAdes)... | ecosystem: Environmental > Aquatic > Marine... | reverse complement strand
TGAAAGCAATGGGTTTTTCTGCTGCCAAACGGCGATATCCACATAGTTTGATGAGTGTCTGGTCTGTTCCATCCCCAGGGCTTACGCCCCGGACCTACCTGATTAGTTTTGTGCAAGTATCGGCCCCACCCTACTGTATCCATGTGATGGCAGAGCCGCTGAAAACACCTTGATCACGCCTGATATTGCACGATAAGTCCTGTTCCATGGCCAAATTATATTTCCACTACTCTACCATGAACGCGGGTAAATCCACGTTGCTTCTGCAAGCTTCCCACAACTATCGCGAACGTGGCATGGACACCTACCTGTTGACCGCGCAACTTGATAATCGCGCAGGCAATGGCCGGATAGGATCGCGTATTGGCATTGGTGCAGATGCTGACACATTTTCCGACAGCGATGATCTGTTTGTCAAAATCGCAGACCAGCTGGAAGCAAAACTTATTGCATGTGTGTTCATCGATGAGGCCCAGTTCCTTACCAAACAACAGGTTTGGGAACTGGCGCGCGCTGTAGACGATCTGGGCGTTCCTATCATGTGTTATGGGTTAAGAGTTGATTTTCAGGGTGAACTGTTCCCAGGTTCTGCTGCCTTGTTAGCTTTGTCTGACGAAATGCGCGAAGCCCGCACAATTTGCCATTGCGGGAAAAAGGCGACAATGGTGGTGCGTCAGGATGAAAACGGCCACGTGTTAAAAGACGGTGCACAAGTGCAAATCGGTGGCAACGAAACCTATGTGTCCCTTTGCCGCCGTCACTGGCGTCAAGCAGTCGGTGACAAAACCCGCACCAGCTGATCAGAACAGTTTGCCGCCAACCGGAACATCTTTGTCAGGGTAAAGCAATACAACTTCACCATCTTCGTCCGGCACGCCCAGAACCAATACTTCTGACATAAATTTACCGATTTGACGCGGCGGGAAGTTAACAACCGCCATCACTTTTTTCCCCAACAGGTCTTCAGGCTGGTAATGCCGCGTGATTTGCGCGGAACTTTTCTTTTCGCCGAGGTCATCACCAAACTCGACCCAAAGTTTGATCGCGGGCTTGTGCGCTTCCGGGTAGGGTTCCGCTCGGGTGATGTAGCCAACGCGAATATCAACCTTCAAAAAATCATCAAATGAAATACTGCTCATGTTCCCAGTTCCCGGCTACGATTTGCCGCAGCCGCAACGGCGCGACGCAACAACCCCGCAAAGCCATCCGCATCATCCATCAACACTTCCAGAGCCGCAGCCGTTGTACCGGCTGGGCTTGTTACATTTACCCGCAACTGGCCCGGGGTTTCATCAGCCACTTCGGCCAACGCACCAGCGCCAGCAACCGTTGCTTTGGCCAGCTGCATCGCCAGATCGGCAGGTAGGCCCTGTGCTACCCCCGCCGCCGCCAAAGTTTCAATCAGATGAAATACATAAGCCGGGCCTGACCCGGATACGGCTGTTACCCCATCCATCTGGCTTTCATCATCCAAACGCACCGTCTGGCCAACAGCAGACAGCAATGCCTCCGCCAACTCCATTTGCGCTTTGGAAGCATGGGCATTGCCGATCAACGCCGTGATCCCTTTGCCAATTGCCGCTGGCGTATTAGGCATCGCCCGAATAAAGGGCGTTTCGGCCCCTAATACCGCCTCATACGCGGCAATCGATGTTCCTGCTGCTACGCTCAGGAACAACGTCTTGCCATTACCAAGTGGTTTCAGCACCGGCAAAGCATCATTCATCATTTGCGGTTTTACAGCAACCAGAACAATTGCAGGATCATCCGGCAATTCCACGTTCAGGTTCAACCCTTTTAATGAATTCAACCAATCCGAAGGATAAGGATCAAGAACCCACACAGATGATACAGGCAACCCACCAGCCAACCATCCCTGCAACATGGCCGATCCCATCTTGCCACATCCAAGCAACACCAAACCGCGCCTGCTTACATCACTCATTTCCATGAAATTCTCCACCAGATTTGACCCAAAGACTAGCGCGCACAAGCGCGCGCGAAAACCGATTTCGCACTTGGTACGGTGGTATTTTCAGGCGCGTCCGTAAGCCTCGCCAATTGCCACTTGCATTGCGTCATCAATGCCACGATCGCCCCAGGCGACCAGTTGGAATGCCGGATAAAACCGTTCTGCAGACTTCACCGCAGCCGCAATCAACGTATCAATCTGTTCCGGCCCTGCAATCTGCCCACCGGCCAGCACCAGCCCATAGCGATAAACCATCAGCCGTTGTTCGTGCCAGTAGGTAAATGCGCCGGCCCAGCACAGATCATTGGTGCGGTTCAGACATTCATAGATTTCCGATAACTTTTCTTCGGGTGGTTCCATTTCAAACGTGCAGATCAGGCGCAACGTTTCATCATAATCTGACCATGCCAAAGTTATTGAATAGGTGCGCCATTGCCCTTCGACCGCCATCGCAATCTGATCATCGCCAACACGGTCAAATTCCCATTTGTTGTGTTCTGCCAAATGTTCAACAATATCAATTGGGTGTAGGTCTTCCGTTTGGAAGTCGCGCTCTGTTAGTGACATGCCCGGCCTCATTTGTTGCTAGTTTCGTGCGCTTTTTAGCCCACTAAGACTAGATGCCTGCTCAAGGGGCAGCGTCTTTACACCAATCCCTTACCAGATATGGTGTAAGTTATTGCCCCCCCTGTAAAGCAATATTTTGGAAACAACCGGCACTAAGTTTGGTTGACGAACTGCCACACTGTGTTGCAGCGGGGTGAGTCCTCCACAGGCATTAACAGGTGTTAACAGAGAAAAACGCGCCCTGATAGGCGCGTCATTTCAATCTAAATTATTGATGTATCAGGTTTTCTTGGCGCGGCTCGTTGTCTTTTTAACCGTTTTAGGTGCCTTGGCTTCCAGCGCGTCGATCCGGGCCAGCAGGGCGGCATTTTCTTCCCGCGCCTTCTGCGCCATCGCACGCACTGCATCAAATTCTTCCCGGGTCACAAAATCCCGTTCTGCCAGCCAGCGATCAACCCAGCTGCTCATTGCAGTTTCCGCTTCGGTCTTGGCACCTTGCGCCACCCCCATTGCATTGGCCATCAACTGTGAAATATCGTCAAAAATCTTATTGCTGGTTTGCATTGAAACCTCCGGTAGATGCGTTGGTCTTTATATGGGGTATGAAGACTAGAATCTCAAGGTTGACTTCCCTCACGCCCGCGACCATCCATTCGCCATGTTTGCAGCCGTTCTTCCTTTCCCCAACATCGGACCAGAGATTTTTTCGATTGATCTGGGTGGTTTTCATCTGGCTCTACGATGGTATGCGCTGGCTTATATCGCCGGCATTCTGATCGGATGGCGCCTGATCCTGCAAACTCTGAATTCGCCACAGCTTTGGCCGGCACAAACGGCACCAATGAACAGCGAACACCTGGAAGCCATGCTGACATGGTTGGTTCTGGGGATAATTGCAGGCGGGCGGCTTGGTTTTGTGTTCTTCTATCAGCCCGCATATTATCTTTCCAATCCACTTCAGATCCCGATGGTCTGGCAGGGTGGCATGTCATTTCATGGTGGGTTTCTTGGGGTGGTTCTGGCGGTTTGGTTCTTTTCTCGTCATCATAAGTTACATGTACCTTCCATCGCTGATGCTTTGGCTTTTGCCACACCTGCGGGCCTGATGTTGGGGCGAATTTCCAATTTCATCAACGCAGAACTATGGGGGCGCCCATCTGAGGCGCCGTGGGCCGTTATCTTTCCCGGTGAACAAGCGCAAAACTGCCCTGGCGTTTTGGAACTGTGTGCGCGTCATCCCTCGCAACTTTATGAGGCAGCGCTGGAAGGGTTGCTGCTTGGCACATTATTACTGTTTTTGGTCTGGCGCCGTGACTGGCTTAAGAAACCCGGCCAGATTACCGGGTTGTTCTTTGCCGGTTACGGTGTGTCACGGTTCATTGTCGAACTGTTTCGTCAGGCCGATAATCAATTCATTACGCCCGACAATCCAATGGGTTATGTGCTGAGTGCGGGCAATATGGGCCTCTCGATGGGGCAATTATTATCATTGCCGATGATCATCGTGGGGGTACTGGTCATCGCGTGGGCACGTCGCCGGGTATGACGCAACTGGCCGATATCCTGATACGCCGTATTGCGGCAACAGGGCCGATAACCATTGCCGACTATATGACTGAATGCCTGCTGCACCCTGAATATGGCTATTATTCTACGCACGACCCTTTTGGCACCGCAGGTGATTTCACCACCGCACCAGAAATCAGCCAGATGTTTGGTGAACTGTTGGGGCTTTGCATTGCTCAGACGTGGCTTGATCAGGGCAGCCCAGAAGAATTTACGCTTGCCGAACTAGGCCCCGGCCGTGGCACCCTCATGGCCGATATCTTACGGGTCACAAATTCTGTACCCGGCTTCAGAGACGCCGCGAACCTGCATCTGGTTGAAGCATCTGAAACTCTTCGCGCGCGCCAGAAAGGAACTTTGCCCACTGCGCCCGTCGTCTGGCACAACGAAGTGTCAACTTTGCCGGAAGCACCACTGTTTCTGGTGGCAAACGAATTTTTTGATGCCCTGCCTATTCGCCAGTTTTCCCGGAATGAAGCAGGCTGGTGTGAACGCCAGGTCGGAATACAAAACAACAAGCTAACACTTGGCCTGTCCGCCCCTGCCCCGATCACGTTGCTTAGTCATCGGCTGGAAGATACTAAGCCCGGTGACATTGTCGAATTATGCCCGCCAGCGGGGCCGATTGTGGGATCTATCGCCGGTCGAATTTCAAAACATGGCGGCTGCGCATTGGTGATCGATTATGGGAACTGGCGCTCGCTTGGTGATACGTTTCAAGCGATCAGGAACCACAAACCCGTGAACCCACTGGATCAACCCGGCCAGACAGATCTAACGGCGCATGTGGATTTTGAAGCGTTATCGAACGCCGCCACGGATGTTGCAATCAGCCAAATGACAACCCAAGGCGTGTTGCTGGAACGCCTTGGAATTACCCCGAGAACGCAGGCTTTGGCGCAAAGCCTGCGCGGCAAAGCGCTGGAAGATCACATTTCCGCACATCGCCGCTTGACCCACATGGATGAAATGGGGAGCTTGTTCAAAGCAATTGCACTTCATCCAATCGGCAGCTTGCTGCCAGCAGGATTTGGGTCATGACTCTGGAAATAATCACAACTGATGCACTCACGCCGCTTCGCCACGGTTTTTTTACACGTCAGGGCGGCGCATCTTCCGGTGTATTTTCGGGCTTGAACTGTGGCTATGGATCGTCAGACCAGACCGAAGCGGTCTTAATTAACCGGGCGCGCGTTGCTAACGCTATGGAACTACCGCGCGAGGCATTGATAACCCTTCATCAGGTTCACTCAGCAAATGTGACGACCGTCACCCGGCCAATGGATGGATCCCCCACACAGGCCGATGCAATGGTTTGCGCCACACCCGGCATAGCCCTGGCTATCCTCACGGCAGATTGTCAGCCGGTTTTGTTTGCCGACACCGGCGCGCAGGTAATTGGCGCAGCCCATGCTGGCTGGAAGGGTGCAATTGGCGGAGTTTTGGAGAATACGATCGACGCAATGGAAGATCTTGGTGCTGAACGCAGCAATATAGCCGCTGTTATCGGGCCATCAATCAGTCAGGCAGCCTACGAAGTCGGGCCAGAGTTTCTGGATGATTTTATCGCCGAAGACAGTGAAAACTCGCGTTTCTTTGCCACTGGTCAGGGGAACAAATACCAGTTTGATTTGCCGGCCTATGGTTTGCATCGTTTGCGGCAAGCCGGGGTTGGCCACGCCGAATGGACGCGCCATTGTACTTATCTCAATGGCGATCAATTCTATTCCTATCGCAGAAGCGTTCACAAGAAAGAGGCGGATTACGGCCGCCTGATTTCGACCATTCGGCTATGATTCGGTTCTGATCCGATCAAAACCAGTTCATCGTTTCCAGTTTCGGAACAATTGGGCGCAATTGTGGCGTTTTGGGGCCCAGATTTCGCCATAATCTGCGAAACAATTGTGCTTTCTAAGTGTGATTGTTCGGGCTGTATCCGCAAAATCCCCTTATAAACCCGCTGATTGCAGATCAGACACAGGTTTCATTATTGGTTAGTTGGAATCCTCACTATCAATTGAAATTTCCCCGATCTCTGCCATTGCGACGCCAGATTCTTAAGCGATTGTTAACCTAGTTCGAAAGAACCCAATTGATACGAGGCAGGGTGGCATAGACCGCCAAATCTAGGGAAAACTGGGCATGAAAATTAAGCGTCGTTGGTTAAATTCGGTACTTCGTGAAGCCGCTAAAACGGATTCTCAGATGCCATGGTCACGCGGCGCTCGCCGTGATGGATGGAAAGCGCGCACCGCAGAACGTGCACTTCAGAAAGATAAAGTCGCGACGATTGCCTGAACTTTGTTCTTCTCCAAACACTCTCCTGATCAGGTCGTTCCTTTGGGGCGGCCTGATTGATTCGATCTGATTAACGACAAAAACCGCAATCCTGTTCAAGCTTAAGAAACAATCTTGGGTTGCAATAGTGGTTTGGTCTCTAAAACCCCTACAATCATGTAATTATTTTGACAGCTGGGCAGATTATAGCCCATTATCAGCCCATCAGGTCCCTCTGCAGTTTGGGTGGGGGTCGTGATGCAGATGTGACCAGGACGTAAGGACTGATTGCATGAACCACACCAGAACCACAAACGCGGATCTTGCTAGTGAATCTGGCTTGAATAATGTCGCGACACCTTGGTTGACGCGACACAAAAAGCCGTCTCAGCGTTCATCCTGGCTGACCCGTCGTTATGAAATCAAATGGCTGACGCCAAATCAGGAAATTCAGGCGCGCAACACCATCGGCCCTGCAATCCCGATGTTCGAAGACGCATTCAGTGCGTTCGCGCGTGGTTCACTTGTTCAGACCCCAGATGGCCCTGTCGCTGTTGAAGATCTGCACCCCGGTATGCTGATCGATACGGTTGATGGTGATCCACAGCCACTTCTGTGGATCGGCGCGATGGCTTTGTTGCCGGCATCAAGCCACCCTGATATTTCGGTTTCCCATCTTTACCGCATCGCCGAAGGCAGTTTTGGCATTTCCAGTGGCATGCCGGACCTGCTGCTTGGGTCTGGTGCGCGGATCATGCGCAGTGGCGTCACCGGCGATCCAATGGCCCGACTGATCGACATTCCCGACCTGTGCGATGGCTTTAGCGTGATCGAAGTTACACCTAGATCGCCAGCCCGGGTGTTTCACCTTGGAATGGCCAGTCATAGCCTTATCCAGGTCAACAACGTCGTGACCGAAACCTACCATCCCGGCCTGAACCCACAGATGCGGCTTTCTGAAGAAATGTTCCAGATATTCTTGTCAGTATTCCCGCATATCCGCCGACTTGACGATTTCGGCCCGCTAAACCATCTGCGCCAGGGTCAGGACTGATCTGAACGTCTGTTCAGGCGTTACGGCGCAGCCGGTCTTCCAGAACATCAAATGGTACACCCGGGTCATCCTTGGCACAGCGAATTACCAGCGATGTCTTAACACTGGCAACGTTGTCCGCAGCGGTCAGTTCCTCTGTCAGAAAGTTCTGAAACGTCGAAAGATCCGGTGCCACGCATTTCAAAATAAAATCGACTTCTCCGTTGAGCATGTGGCATTCGCGGACAAGCGGCCAGTTGTTACATCGACCTTCGAAGGCTGACAGATCAGCCTCAGCCTGGCTTTGCAATCCGACCATTGCAAACACCTGCACCTCAAACCCTAGTTCTCGACTGTCAACATCGGCATGATAGCCTTTGATAAAGCCGCTTTCTTCCAGTGTGCGTACCCGACGCAAACAAGGTGGCGCGGAAATTCCAACGCGCCTTGCCAATTCAACATTGGTCATGCGCCCGTCTGCCTGCAGCTCTGCCAGAATCATGCGGTCTATCGGATCAAGCTTGCTTACGGGCATTTCGGCTCCTGCGGGGGCGTTTTGCAACTTGTACTCTGGCGATCATTCCGGCGCAATAATATTTCGCAGTTGCGCAATATACTTAGGAACCGACAAGGCCATGCGGAATGTACACAGATTATCGAGCCGGGGGTTCCAACCTGCAGGTACCGCGCTTATATCAAGCGGATCGAAAACTAATCACTGGGGGTTGCTATGGCTGACACACGCCACGTACAGGTTCTGATCATCGGGTCCGGCCCAGCCGGATATACGGCTGCTGTCTATGCCAGCCGCGCGATGCTGAACCCTTTGCTGGTGCAGGGAATTCAACCCGGTGGCCAACTAACCATTACGACTGAGGTCGAAAATTGGCCCGGTGACGTTATGGTACAGGGCCCTGATCTTATGACCCGTATGGAAGCACATGCGCGTGAAGTTGGTACCGAAATTGTTAGTGATCATATCCAAAGCGTTGATTTGTCTGCACGTCCTTTCACGGCGATTGGTGACAGCGGCACAACTTACACTACCGACGCGTTGATCCTGGCCACAGGCGCTCAGGCGCGCTGGCTTGGCCTGCCGTCGGAAGAAAAATTCAAGGGTTTTGGCGTGTCTGCATGTGCCACATGCGATGGTTTCTTTTATCGCGGCGCCGAAGTTGTTGTGATTGGTGGTGGAAATACCGCGGTCGAAGAAGCGCTGTTCCTGACAAAATTCGCCTCCAAAGTCACTGTCATCCACCGTCGCGGCGAATTGCGGGCAGAAAAGATTTTGCAACACCGCCTACTGAATAATGACAAGGTAGAAATGCTTTGGGATCATCAGATGGAAGAAGTTATTGGGGGCGATAACCCACTTGGTGTCGAAGGCGTACGCGCCAAAAATGTTAAGACCGGGGAAATCACCGAAATTCCGTGCAAAGGTGTGTTTGTTGCGATCGGCCACGCCCCCGCCTCAGAACTGGTCAAGGATCAACTGGATATCCATATGGGCGGCTATGTTGTAACCAAGCCAGACAGTACCGAAACATCCATCCCCGGCGTTTTCGCGGCGGGTGATCTGACTGATCACATCTACCGCCAGGCGGTCACTTCGGCGGGAATGGGCTGCATGGCGGCACTTGAAGTTGAAAAATTTCTTTCCGAACAGGAACAGAGCGAAACAGATGTAAAAGCGGCAGAGTGACACCGCTTTCCGGGCGATTTTACCGGATTATCTTTGCAACAGATTTGCCAAATGTGCTGGATGGCGCCCTTAGTCCTGAAGGGCGTTTTCATCACCACAACCAGCGTACAATCTACATGTCCCCTTCGCCGCAAGCGGCGGCGGTCGCCGTAAATATCTATCTAAAACCTGACGATCCGCCGCGCCTTGTCGTTCCGCTGCGTATTTCCGCTGCCAGGATTCTGGACTTTCGAACGCCGGAAACAGAAAAATCCCTTGGGCTGGAATGGCGTGAAACCGCTGTGCCTTGGGCCAAGCAACGTGCGGCCGGATTACCTGCTACCAGTTGGCGCGCCAGCGATGCTGCTCGCGCGGCGGGGGCTGATGGGATGATCTATCCCTCACGCACACTTCCTTCGCGCTGGTGGCATCTGGTATTATTTGACTGGAACACACCCGGTAGTGCACAAATTCAGGAAGATGGTTCGCCTTTTGCGTTCATACCCAGTACTTAATTCCGAACGGGGTAAGAAATGCATCACGCCCACCTCAATTCGCAAAAACTGGTAATCCACGCTTGTATCCTGCCATAATCCCACGCTAAAGCCCGCCTAAACACATGTATTTTCGAAGAACACAGCAATGAAAGCAGGCATTTCATGCAATTAACAAACCTCGCCCCTATCCCGGAACTTTTTGTTTCCTATGACTCTGCGCAGAAACTGAAAGCAGAAGCGGGCGACTTGATCAGCTGGGATCTGACCCCTCGTCAGATTTGCGATCTGGAATTGCTGATGAACGGGGGCTTCAACCCGCTAAAAGGGTTCCTTTCACAGGAAGACTACGACGGCGTCGTGGAAAACATGCGCCTGGTTGATGGTTCACTTTGGCCGATGCCGATCAACCTGGATGTTACCGAAGAATTTGCTGCCAGGATCGAAGCCGGGCAAGATATCGCCCTGCGCGATCAGGAAGGCGTCATTCTTGCCACGATGACTGTTACCGACAACTGGCCCCCCAACAAAGCGCACGAGGCCGAAAAAGTTTATGGCGCGGATGACGACGCGCATCCTGCTGTCAACTATCTGCACAACACCTCTGGCCCGGTTTATCTTGGTGGCCCGGTTATCGGCATTCAGCAACCGGTTCATTATGATTTTCGCGCCCGCAGGGACACTCCGAATGAACTGCGCGCTTTTTTTCGCAAAGTCGGCTGGCGTCGTGTAGTGGCGTTTCAGACCCGCAACCCCTTGCACCGTGCCCATCAGGAACTGACTTTTCGCGCGGCCAAAGAAGCCCAGGCCAACCTGCTGATCCATCCGATTGTCGGCATGACCAAACCGGGGGATGTTGATCACTTTACACGAGTGCGTTGTTATGAGGCTGTGCTGGATAAGTACCCCGCTTCAACCACCTCGATGAGCCTGCTGAACCTTGCCATGCGCATGGCCGGACCACGCGAAGCAGTATGGCACGGCCTGATCCGCAAAAATCACGGCTGCACCCATTTCATTGTTGGCCGTGATCACGCTGGTCCCGGCAAAAATTCGGCGGGGAGTGATTTCTACGGCCCTTATGACGCCCAGGATCTGTTTCGCACCCATGAGAAAGAAATGGGCATCGAAATGGTCGATTTCAAACACATGGTCTATGTACAGGAACGCGCCCAGTACGAACCGGCTGATGAAATTGAAAAAGGTCTGACGGTGCTAAATATTTCCGGCACGGAGTTGCGCCGGCGCCTGACTGAAGGGTTGGAAATTCCGGAATGGTTTTCCTTTCCAGAGGTGGTTAAAGAATTGCGGCGCACCCGACCTCCCCGGTCGCAACAGGGATTCACCGTATTTTTTACTGGATTTTCCGGATCCGGAAAATCCACAATTGCAAATGCTTTAATGGTTAAACTAATGGAAATGGGTGGGCGACCGGTGACGCTGCTTGATGGTGATATCGTGCGCAAAAACCTTAGTTCAGAGCTTGGATTTTCAAAAGAGCACCGCGATCTGAACATCCGGCGCATTGGTTATGTCGCCAGTGAGATCACCAAGAACGGTGGCATCGCAATCTGCGCCCCAATCGCACCTTATGCAACCACACGACGTGCCGTACGCGAAGATATCCAGGAATTTGGCGCCTTTCTGGAAATACATGTTGCGACATCTATTGAAGAATGTGAACGCCGTGACCGCAAAGGGCTGTATAAGCTGGCGCGTGAAGGAAAGATCAAGGAATTCACCGGAATTTCTGATCCTTACGACACTCCGGAAAATCCTGAACTGCGCGTTGAAACCGAAAATGTTGAAGTCGACAACTGCGCCCATCAGGTTATTCTGAAACTTGAAAGCATGGGATTAATCGCAGTCTGAATACCACTAAATCTGAACCGAAACGGATATGCGGGTGATCCAAATCGCACATTTTGCCTAATTTATTTTTGCTATTGCGCCTGGTGTTAATTATTTTGCCCAAACTTATTATTTCCCTAACGACGATACCGCCCCGAATTGCAAAAATCGGCCCAACATTGCGCGATCTGTTGAACCAATCCGCAGATGTGCATGAAATTCGCCTGAATCTCGCCCGCAACTATCGGCGCTTTCCGGGTGAAACTTTGACGGTCCCGGATCTGCCGGAAGGCGTTACCGTTCATTGGAGCGATCAGGACTACGGTCCAGCAACAAAAATTTTTCCGACGGTACATGACCACCGGGGTGAAGATGTTGAAATACTTTTCTGTGATGATGACCAACCATACGAACCCAAATGGGCGCAAAGATTTCTGGACGCCCGCGCATCTCAGCCCAATTCTTGTATTGTGGGCAAAGGTTATGATCTGGATCAAGGTACAGGTGGCGGCAGTATCCACTTTGAACGCGAACACATTCGATTTCCACGGGCAGTCAAGCGGACCAAAGGCGTCGGGTACCGGTTGCTCCGTGCGGCATCACTCGGCCTGATCAAGCCCTACGCCTATGTTAAAGATGGCTATGTTGATATCATGGAAGGCTATCGCGGCGTATTAGTCAAGCCTGATTTTTTCTTGGGCGAAGCCTTTGATATTCCTGATATTTTATGGACAGTTGACGATCCGTGGCTGTCAGGGCAACTGGAACGAAATAACGTTCCAATTTGGCTTATGGCCAAAGCGCGACAATATTCAAAAACCTATGACGCACATAATTCCAACCGCCTTGGTGCCTATGTCTATCGAGACCACGGGCGAATAAAGGCGGATGCTGCCTGTATTAATTATTTCCGCGAAACTTATGGTATCTGGCAAGATCGCACAGATACCTCTGGCACCAAAACCACCTGATGCGACTTATTTTTCTGGCGATGCAGACATATCCCTACTGCACCGCACGGTTTGGTTGGACTTTCCGCCATTCGAATGATTAATTGCGCTGCTAAAGGTGAAGTTTGCCGGACATCAGGATATATCCCCGCCCCCCGACGCGTATGCCAGAAATATTTTCACGCGGGCCCAGAACCTGCACCTTTGCCTGCCCCGGGCGATGCATCCAATGCCCCTGCTCTGCGATGAAATCGGGATTTTCAACTAGACCGTGACGCCATAAATAGGCGGCCATACACCCGGTCGCGGAACCGGTGAATGGATCCTCGGGTGGCATTGGCGGTGGCAGCAAAAGCCGCGAAAACGTGTCACCATTTTCTGTTTCCCCACCCAACGTAACCAGAAACGGTTCGGTAAAATCGCCCTTGCCGCTATCCACGTAGGCCTGCAATGCCCCAACATCCAACTGCGCGCGGTGCAATGCATCTTTGTCCTTTAAAACAGTGATCCCAAAATACGATCCGGTGGATACGGTTTCAGGAATGCCAACAATATCATCCGAAGACAGACCATAAATCGTGGCGATGTCTTTAGGTTGGTGGATGTGATGAAATGTCGGGGCCTGTTGTGTCATCGTGACCTGAACCTGACCGTTTGCGCTACATTCAACTTCGATCGGCAACACTCCAGCACCAACTTCAAGACTGAACTCAGCGCGTCCGCCGGACACATCGACCAATCCACGGGATACCAGCGAAATTACGGTCGCCACAGTCGGATGGCCCGCCATCAAAATCTCTCGTGCTGCCAGATAATATCGCGCCCCAAAATCCGCCCTCTCCGAAGGAACAATAAACGCACATTCAGACAAAGAGGTTTCACGCACAAGCGTCATACGGGTTTCTGTATCGATATCGCCCGCACTATGAACCACAACGCATCCGTTGCCACCAAAGGGTCGATCCGCAAACGCATCAACCCAGTCATAATCATATGTATTCAATGCACGTTCACCGGCGCAAAATCATTCTGACGCGCCAAAATGAAAGCCAATTGACGGTCTTTTACGATGGCCAGCCGTTCTCCATTGGAACTGTGTACCGCATATAGCTGCTGTGCATCGCCCACTTCAGATTGCACGTCTTCTGGTAAATCCGCGACCAAAACCGGGCGCACATAAACGATCCGGTCCGCAAAATCGGGCAACATTTCAATTTTCGTATCCATTCCCATCACCCCTTTGCGTCACGCCTTGTCAATTTTGATTGTTTGCACCGTTTTCTCCACCACCGAGCGATTCAGATCCACATGCAACAAACCATTTTCCATCGCTGCACTTGCCACATCAACCCCTTCAGCCAAAACAAAACTGCGCTGAAATTGCCGCGCTGCGATGCCCCGGTGTAGATACACCCTATTGTCACCGTCATCGTTTTGACGACCACGGATCAGCAATTGGCGTTCTTCTACGGTTATCACCAGATCAGCATCACCAAACCCGGCAACGGCAAGTGTAATTCGGAATGACTGATCGCTTGTCTGTTCAATGTTGTAAGGGGGGTAGCCATTACTATCGGCCTTCGCGGTCCGCTCCACCAGTTGTTCAAGCCTGTCAAACCCCAGCAGGAAGGGATGCGTACCTAGCGTCAGTTTTGTCATCGACACGTCCTTATTCAAGCGACAGTCACCGTTGCGGTCCCAATCATTGGCGACCAGATATAAATATGGGGGGTGAAACACCGTGTCGCAAGGGCAAAACCCTGGCGAAATTACGCAAACACGATAAGATGTGAACAACCGCATTCAAACGACACGGTCGCAGCATCCAATGAACACACCCACCAACATGGATCTGGAAGAGGTTCTTCGTATCAAACTTCAGGTTCTCAAACGCGAACATCGCGATCTTGATGATGCTATTCATGCGCTGGAAGACGTGGGGCGGATAGATCAGTTGCGCCTCAGGCGTCTGAAAAAGCGGAAACTTTTGCTAAAAGACAAAATCTCGCAAGTGGAAGATCAGCTAACCCCGGATATCATTGCGTAAACCCACTTGCTGGCTATAGTGCGTCTTCCTTTCAGGGACCAAAAATATGACAGATGTAAAAATTGGCATCATCATGGGCAGTCAATCAGATTGGCCCACCATGCAGATGGCTGCTGCAATTCTGGATGAACTGGGTGTAGCTTACGAAAAAAAGATCGTATCAGCACACCGCACACCGGACCGGTTGTGGGCCTATGGCAAATCCGCGGCTATGCGCGGATTGCAGGTAATTATTGCCGGTGCGGGCGGGGCCGCTCATCTGCCCGGTATGATGGCCTCAAAAACCCGCATTCCCGTAGTGGGGGTTCCAATTCAAACGCAAGCGCTTTCTGGCGTCGACAGCCTTTATTCCATTGTGCAGATGCCCAAGGGGTTTCCGGTTGCCACTATGGCAATTGGTGCTACAGGCGCGGCAAACGCAGGCCTGATGGCCGCAGGCATCCTTTCCTTGCAAGACGATGTGCTGGCCCAAAGACTGGATGCCTGGCGCGCAGAATTGTCGGCGTCAATTCCTGAAGAACCCATCGATGAATAAGCCCCTCGCCCCCGGATCGACCATTGGCATCCTTGGTGGCGGCCAGTTGGGGCGTATGCTGTCCGTCGCAGCCTCTCGCCTTGGTTTCAGATGCCACATTTTTGAACCCGGCGCAGAACCCCCGGCTGGCCATGTTGCTCATCACGTAACAACCGCCCCCTATGAAGACACAGCGGCGCTTATCGCATTTGCCCAATCAGTTGATGTCATCACCTATGAATTTGAAAACATACCGACACATGCACTTGATGCACTTGAAACCATCGGGCAGGTCCGCCCTGATCGCGACGCCCTGCGCATAAGTCAGGATCGTTTGGTCGAAAAAGATTTTCTCAATTCTATTGGCTTAAGCACCGCGCCATATGCCGCTGTGGATACTCTTGGTGATCTGAAAAACGCGCTTATCACCTTCGGTGCGCCTGCTATCCTGAAAACCAGAAGATTTGGCTATGATGGTAAAGGACAGGTCAGGATAAATTCCATCAGTGAATTAGAAACCGCTTTTGCCGATATGCGTGACGCCCCCGCAATTCTGGAAGGTTTCATCGATTTCAGCCTTGAAGTTTCCGTCATTGGTGCGCGAAGCGCCGATGGTCAGATCGCCTGCTTTGACCCTGGTGAAAACGTGCACAAGAATGGCATCCTGCACACAACTACACTTCCTGCCCGCTTGCCACCCACACAGCGCAGCGATGCTATACTGATCGCAGCCAACGTCCTGAATGCATTGAATTATGTCGGCGTTATCGGTGTTGAGATTTTTGTCACACCTTCCGGGTTGATCGTGAATGAAATCGCACCGCGTGTGCATAATTCAGGCCATTGGACCCAGAATGGTTGCGTCATTGACCAGTTTGAACAACACATCCGCGCGGTTGCGGGCTGGCCCCTTGGTGACGGGGTGCGTCATTCAAATGTGGAAATGCTGAACCTAATTGGTGCCGATGTCGATCAAATCCCTGAACTGGCAAACTCGGGCGAAACAGCGATTCACCTTTATGGCAAGTCTGATACAAAGCCCGGTCGGAAAATGGGCCATATCAACCGCATTCTCGGCCCAGCCCAATAATTCGAGTTTCCAACAAGTATCCTCGGGGGGCCCGCGCCGGGCGGGGGCAGACAGCCCCCTCTTACCTATCTCCAAACGGATCGCTTAACCAGATCAAGTAGCGTCAGTTCATGATCAAACTGTCCGGCTTTCAAAAATCGGGTTACTTGCGCAATCACCAATGGGTTGTTCATGATAAACGTATGCGTTGCTGGCACAACAATGTGGTCTTCCATCCCTGTCAATTCGGTCGAGCTTACTGAAACCTTACCATCATCGGCACCTGTTATTAGGTTGGAATAGATTGGATTCATCGAAAGATTACCGGCAATCACACCCAACTCAAACTGCGGTTGCCCCAATAGGTTTGGCACGCTGTTCGCATCCGTTCCCAGTTGCAACCCAGCCGGTCCATTCAGCCACTGAAACGGGCCCAAATCAGCAAGTTCATCAACCAGTTCTGATCCCTGATTTGGTGGTGCCATCATCACCACACGGCCCATATTTTCCGGGCGATGATCCTCCAGCCAGGCCCGCGCCAGAATTCCGCCCATCGAATGGGTGACAAAATTTACCTTCTGATCACCGCATTGTTCCACCGCCGTTCCAACCTGATCCATCAGAAATTCAATCGGCTTTTTGGTTGATGGGTATGATTGATTTACGACGCTAAACCCTTCATTTTCAAGGGCTTCTTTCATGACCAACATAGATGCTGAACTTCGCGCAAGACCATGCAACAACACCACACATTCCGCGCTGGCAAGCCCGGGAATTACCACCAGAAGAACTACAAAAAGAAATCTCATATACTCCAAATAATCAAACACATGACCCTATACGAGACCTTGCTTGAATAACCCTACGTCACGCGCCATTCTCGGCCTATGAAACATCGCTCTGCCCGGCTGGCGGTTCGCGCCCTGATTGTACAGGACGCTCGCGTGTTGCTGGTAAATGCCTTCCACAAGTCACGGGGCAGCGATCTGTGGTGCGCACCAGGTGGTGGCGTGCAATCCGGGCAATCTCTGCCTGAAAATCTGAAACGTGAAGTTTATGAGGAAACCGGCCTGAGCGTCGACGTTGGCGAACTCGCCCTTGTCAAGGAATTTCACGACCCTGTTGGCGGGTTTCATCAGGTTGATCTGTTCTTCCGCTGCCAGGTGAGCGCAGGCGTTATTGACGCTGATTGGCAAGACACTGATGCAATAGTTTCCAAACGCAGGTTCTTTTCCCTTGGTGAACTAGTTGCGATCCGCCTGAAACCGGACAGCTTGCCTGATGTGGCTTTTGGCGCCTCTGGTCCACCGCCCTATGATGCGCTGGAACCAATTACAAGTTAGCGACGCAAAGACACAACCACACCACTTAGCACCAGCAAGGCCGCGATCAAAAATCGCAAGCTTAAGGGTTCCCCAAGAAAAACCAGACCACCCGCAACCGCGATTAGCGGTACGCTCAGTTGCGCCACCGACGCGACACTTGCCGCAAGTTTTGGCAAAGCCATATACCACAGTGCATATCCAACGCCTGATGTTACCGCGCCGCTGATCACTGCCAGAACGCCCCCAGCCAGACTGAGGTTGTCTGGCAGCAACAGAAAACAGATTGCGCCAATCGGCAATGCCAGTGCAAAGTTGGCCGCAGTTGCCCCAAGCGGATTACTGCCCCCACGCCCAAGCAGTGAATAAACGCCCCAGCCAAGGGCAGCGGCAGCCATTAGTACCGCCCCGAAAATATCTGGAACTGCGCCACCAGCAGGCCACAAAAGAACAATCAAACCAGCAAATGCAATGATTGCACCGATCCAACGGGCTGGGGGCATGTCTTCTTTCATCCAGACAGCGCCGAAGAACATTGTGATCTGCACGCCTCCAAACAGGATCAATGCCCCGGTTCCGGTTTCCAATGTCACATAAGCAAAGGAAAACCCAATCACATACAGCGCCAGTGCCGCGACACCCCAAACCCGACCCGGTGCGCGCCAAGGAATTATCCCGGCTCGCAAATTCGCGAGAACCACCAGCATTACCGCCCCTGCCCCCAGCCGCACCAGTGCAAATGCTGCTGGTCCGGTTTCCGCACCCACCAGTGCCATCCGGTTTAAAACCGAATTTGCGGCAAAGGCGATCATTACAAGACCAGTAAAAAGAACTAGCCGCATCCAAAATCCTGACTCTTTTGCAACGCAAGCATAACCGAAAATGCACAAGTAAAAAAATTGCGCCGAGGATGCCGCAAATTTTCAGGCCAACTCCTGAATCTTGCGGGTGTATGAGGAACCAGGACGACTTATGACCTTGCGTGTCTCTGGGATATACGAAAGTTGCCAATCGGCACTTAAACCATGCCGATCTGCACCAGCGTTCGCAAAAAGCTATGCCAGAACCTGGGTCTTCTCAGGCATTAAACAGGAAATGCAGTACATCACCATCTTTGACCATATATGTCTTTCCCTCGACCCGCATTTTTCCAGCATCCTTTGCACCTTGTTCACCCTTCAGGGCAACGTAATCGTCATAGGCGATGGTTTCAGAACGGATAAAGCCGCGCTCAAAATCCCCGTGGATAACTCCGGCGGCCTGTGGGGCTAGCGTACCCTTGCGAATAGTCCAGGCGCGGGCTTCTTTGGGGCCGACGGTGAAATAGGTTTGCAGGTTCAATAACTCGTAACCTGCGCGGATTACCCGATCAAGCCCGGCTTCGTGCAGGCCCATTTCCTCAAGAAACATCCCTGCTTCTTCAGGGTCAAGCTGACTGATTTCTTCTTCAATCCGAGCAGATATAATAACAGATGCTGCACCCTGCTCGGCTGCCATATTCGCCACGCGTTTGGAATGTTCGTTGCCCCCTGCTGCTTCATCTTCCCCAACGTTGCAAACATACAAAATCGGTTTGCTGGTAAGCAGTTGCAGCATTTTCCATGCCCGCTGGTCTTCTTCGTCCACATCAATGCTCCGTGCCGGCTGACCATCTTCAAGCGCGGCCAGTGCTTGTTGTAACAATCGTTCCTGAAGCAGCGCTTCCTTGTCACCGCCGCGCACCTTGCGCGACAGACCCTGAAGTCGTTTTTCGATGGATTCCATATCCGCCAGCATCAGTTCTGTTTCGATTGTCTGTGCATCTTCAACCGGATCAACGCGGCCCTCAACATGGGTCACATCCCCGTCTTCAAAACAACGCAACACATGGGCGATAGCGTCGCATTCGCGAATATTGGCCAGAAACTGATTGCCAAGCCCTTCGCCTTTGGATGCACCTTTTACCAAACCAGCGATATCAACAAAGGTCATCCGCGTCGGGATGATCTGTTTTGATCCAGCAATTCCAGCCAATATATCCAAACGGGCGTCTGGAACACCAACTTCACCCACATTGGGTTCAATTGTACAAAACGGAAAATTGGCAGCCTGCGCGGCGGCGGTGCGCGTCAGCGCATTGAACAATGTTGATTTGCCGACATTCGGCAGCCCGACGATACCGGTTTTAAAACCCATGGCGCATCTCCTTAAACCCGCGCGCATGTAGGGCGGGCGCAACAGGAAGGTCAAGCAGGGCATTGCCTTTGACATCACTTTGCGCGAAACCGTCTGCAACAAAACACGAGGATACCCATGACCCGGATCGACCAGAAATTCGCTGACCTGAAAAAGGCTGGGAAAAAAGCCTTTGTTTCGTATGTCATGGCGGGCGATCCTGACTTTGAAACATCGCTTGAACTGGTCAAGGGATTACCCGCAGCCGGGGTTGATGTCATTGAACTCGGCCTGCCCTTTACCGATCCTATGGCCGACGGCCCAACGATCCAACTGGCCGGGCAACGTGCGTTGGCTGCCGGAATGACGCTGCAAAAGACCTTGGATCTGGCAACTGAGTTTCGTAAAACGGACAACACAACACCGATCGTGCTAATGGGATATTACAATCCAATCTTTTCGCGCGGGGTCGAAGAATTTCTGGCCGCAGCCAAATCCGCCGGAATTGACGGTTTGATCGTGGTTGATTTGCCCCCCGAAGAAGACAGCGAATTATGCATACCCGCGCAAAAGGCAGGGCTGAACTTTATCCGTCTTGCAACCCCGACCACAGATGACAAAAGGTTACCTGCGGTTTTGAAAAATACTTCTGGGTTTGTTTATTACGTCTCAATCACGGGAATAACTGGTGCCGCGGAAGCGGAAGCTGGTGATGTTGGTCCAGAAGTGGCGCGGATCAAATCCCATACGGATTTGCCAGTTGTCGTCGGCTTTGGCATCAATACGCCGGAACGCGCGCAAACTATCGCAAGCGTCGCTGATGGTTGCGTCGTTGGTTCCGCCATCGTTAGCCTGATTGGCAACGATAAACCTACCACGGAAGTATTGGAATTTGTGCGCGGTCTGGCTGAAGGTGCGCATCGCATTTAATTTTCATATTCTAAAACACAAAATTCCTGATCCGATACGCCCGGCCCGGAACAATGAGTTCTGAGCCAGGAACCATTAAATGAGACTGGAAAATTTGCTGCCTATGGGGATCAGACTATTGCTGGCGTCTGTTCGGGTGTAGTTGATACGATCTGGCACAGGAACTGGCAGACGATATTGCACTTGGCCAAATTTGTGTTAAAGCAGTACGTATTGGTAAATAAAACTTACCAATACCACTGAGGAACCTGTACCGGATTAAGCTCATGCCCGTAATTACCACCATTGATGACCTGAAGACCCTGTATAAACGCCGGGTTCCAAAGATGTTTTATGACTACTGCGAAAGCGGTAGCTGGACCGAACAGACCTTCCGAGAAAATATAACCGATTTTCAAGCACTGCGTCTGCGCCAGCGCATTGCCGTTGATATGGAAGGCCGATCCACAGCTACTAGAATGGTTGGGCAAGATGTATCCATGCCGGTTGCACTGGCCCCTGTTGGGTTGACGGGGATGCAAAACGCGGACGGTGAAATAAAAGCGGCCCGCGCTGCTGAAAAATTTGGTGTTCCTTACACTCTATCCACCATGTCCATATGTTCAATCGAAGATCTTGCGGCCAATACATCCAAACCGTTCTGGATGCAGGTCTATACATTGCGTGATAACGATTTCATGAAAAACTTGATAGCACGCGCAAAGGCTGCCAACTGTTCTGCACTGGTTATTACAGTTGACCTGCAGTTGATGGGGCAGCGGCACATGGATTTAAAAAATGGCCTGTCGGCGCCGCCAAAACTAACTGTCAAATCCATCGCCAACATGATGACAAAGGTTAACTGGGGCCTGGGGATGCTGGGCACAAAACGTCGAACATTTGGAAATGTAATTGGCCACGCCAAAGGCGTCAGCGACCCTAGTTCACTTACATCATGGACCGATGAAGCGTTTGATTTGACCTTGGATTGGGCAAAGATCGAAAAACTTATTTCCATGTGGGATGGCAAAGTTATCCTGAAGGGTGTGATCGATGCAGAAGACGCGATAATGGCTGCCAAAGTCGGTGCTGACGCGATTGTGGTTTCCAATCACGGCGGGCGACAACTTGATGGCGCGCTGTCTTCTATTCGCGCTCTTTCCAGTATTGTGGATGCTGTTGGTGATCAAATCGAGATCCATCTGGATAGCGGCATCCGTTCGGGGCAGGATGTGCTGAAAGCCCGGGCATTGGGTGCAACAGGTACGATGATTGGTCGCGCGTATGTTTACGGACTCGGCGCAATGGGCGAAGCTGGTGTTACCCGCGCATTAGAGGTGATCTACAAAGAACTGGATGTATCCATGGCACTATGTGGGCACAAGGACATCAACACTGTGGATCGTGATATCCTTCTGATACCCAAAGATTTTGAGGGTGCATGGGCCTAAGGGGTTTGCAATCGTCGGATCGCGATAACCAGTGGGAAGGCCAGCGCCAACAATAACGCAACACTTGAAAAAGCGATGCGCAAACCAAACCCCTCGGAAATTAGCCCCATCAGAACCGGGGCTATAAAAAATCCGGCGAACCCGATCACGGCTACCTTTGATATGGCCTGTGTACGCGCATCCTGCGGCACCAATCTGCCGACAAGAGCCAGCGCCATCGGGCCGATCACCGAAATTCCCAACCCCATGATACCGAACCCAAGATATGCAACCAGCGGCGTTGCGGCGGTAGCCGCTATCAACACCCCGCCAATCGACAAGACGGTGGCCCAAATGATCACAGTGTATTCGCTGGTTTTTTCAATGATGGCCTGCCCACCGAAGCGCCCGATAGCCATGGTAAGCCCAAGCGTCGCCGGCCCCAACGCCCCCTGCGCCGCACGGCCCAACAATGTGCGTTCAATATGTAACGCGGACCAGCTTTCAACCGTTGCTTCGGACATGAATGCAATTAAAGTCACAGCGCCGCATAACAAAACCGGCCAAAGCGCTGAAGCCTTGCCAACCCTTTGTTCAGCGTCTTCAGCTGGCAATTCCTGCTTTGTCGTCAGCGCCAGTGCGACAGCAACCATTGCAGCACCCAAAAACACCGCAATCGGTGGCCACCCTGCTTCGCGCGCAACACCGGTTAATATCGCCGCAACGGCATAAGACGCTGAAAATACCCCATGATTAGCATTCATTAGTGACCGTTTGCTTGCGACCTCAAGCGCACTAATACGTGCGTTCATAATCACATCCACCAATCCCGACGTCGCCCCTAGCAGCACCAGAAATAACCCAAACATTAACGGGCCGCTGGCCAGTGAAGGTAAGATGAATGTTGCAGCAAAAATCAGGGACGCCACCAACAATGCAGAAGCGCCGATCATTCGTTCAATCCTTGGGGCCAGCCAAATTGAACTTGTTAATCCAAGCCCGGTTCCCAGCAGCAACATGCCGAACAATCCGTCGCTCGCCCCGATTTGTTCCTTTAGCACTGGAACTTCCGCCGCGAAACAACCCCAGAAAAGCCCGACAATCGCGAATGACGCCGCTGGTTTTCGAGATATCTTTAATACGCCTAAAATACTCATCAGACGCTATTGCCACGCCGCATTTGGTA
>Ga0209344_10002125_pt1 | contig 23031 bp, 13 predicted proteins | sample Cruoilmetagenom6_FD_187293 | JGI IMG/M metagenome (GOLD analysis project Ga0209344, IMG submission 187293) | Oil polluted marine microbial communities from Coal Oil Point, Santa Barbara, California, USA - Santa Barbara Oil Seep Sample 6 (SPAdes)... | ecosystem: Environmental > Aquatic > Marine... | reverse complement strand
TAGATCCCCAAAGGAATGGATGGTCGTAAACATATTCGCCTGCTTTAGAGTATTCACCATAGCGCTCTACTTCACTTCTAAATGGACGAATCATTTGCGAGTGACAACCAACACAACCTTCACGTATATAAATATCTCTTCCTTCTAATTCTAAAGGCGTGTAAGGTTTGACACTAGTAATAGTTGGAATATTAGATTTAACCATGATGGTTGGAACAATTTGAACTATTCCACCAATTAATATGGCTAAAGTTGCATATATAGTAAGTTTTATAGGTTTTCGTTCAATCCACGTATGCCATCCTTCGCCAGCAACTCTTCTTTTTGAAACATTTTCTAATGCAGCAGCTTCTGCCAATTCATCTGTAACTTTACTACCATTTTTTATAGTTATAATCATGTTATAAATCATGATTAACATTCCTGTTAAGAACAAAGTACCACCTATAGCTCGCATCCAATACATTGGCATAATTTCAGAAACAGTTTCTAAAAAGTTTCCATATACTAAAGTCCCATCTGGATTAAATTGTTTCCACATACTTGCTTGAGTAAATCCAGCAACATACATAGGTAAAGCATATATAATAATTCCTAAAGTTCCTATCCAGAAATGTAAGTTGGCTAAGCCAATAGAGAATAATTTTGTTTTAAATAGTTTTGGAATTAAGTAATAAATCATACCAAAGGTTAAAAACCCATTCCATGCTAAAGCACCTACGTGAACGTGAGCAATAATCCAATCTGTAAAGTGACCAATTGCATTAACGTTTTTAAGAGATAATAAAGGACCTTCGAAAGTTGCCATACCATAACCTGTAATTGCAACTACCATGAATTTTAAAACAGGGTCAGTACGTACTTTATCCCAAGCACCACGAAGTGTTAATAATCCGTTTATCATTCCTCCCCAAGATGGCATTAATAACATAACAGAGAATGCAACTCCTAAATTTTGAGCCCATTCTGGTAAAGCTGTATATAATAGGTGATGTGGTCCAGCCCAAATGTAGATAAAGATTAAAGACCAGAAGTGAATAATGGAAAGTCTATAAGAGTAAACAGGTCTGTTTGCTGCCTTTGGAACAAAATAATACATTAAACCTAAGAATGGCGTCGTTAAGAAAAATGCAACAGCATTATGTCCATACCACCATTGTACTAAGGCATCTTGAACACCTGCATAAACGGAATAACTTTTTAAACCACTAACAGGAAGTTCTAAGCTATTAAAAATATGAAGTACAGCTACAGTAACAAAAGTTGCAATGTAAAACCAGATAGCAACATATAAATGACGCTGTCTTCTTTTAATCATGGTTCCAATTAAATTGGCTCCAAAAACAACCCAAATAATTGCGATAGCTATATCGAAAGGCCATTCTAATTCAGCATATTCTTTTGATGTTGTATAACCTAATGGAAGCGTTATTGCAGCACCTACAATTATTAATTGCCAACCCCAAAAATTAATTTTACTTAACGTATCGTTAAACATTCTAGCTTTAAGTAATCGTTGCGTAGAGTAGTAAACACCAGCAAAAATGGCGTTACCTACAAAGGCAAAAATAACAGCATTCGTATGTAAGGGTCTTAAACGACCAAAACTTAACCATGAAATACCATCTGTTAAATTTGGGAATAAAAACATAAATGCTAGTAGTAAACCTACCAACATACCTACAACTCCCCATAGCATTGTAGCATAAAGGAAATTTTTCACGATTTTGTTATCGTAGTAAAACTGTTGTACTTCCATAATAGTTTAATTAGTCTTTTTTGGTTTTTTATTTGTTGTTTTAGTTTGTTCTTTTACAAGCTCATCATCAAAAAGCATTCTTACTGAAGGTGTATAGCCATCATCAAACTGTCCACTTCTTACTGCAATTATAAAAGCAATAAAAAACAGAACAGCAACTATGATGCTGATACTTAATAAGATGTATATAACACTCATACCTATTTGAAGTTATGCTTCAAAATTACAGTTATAGCTTTTTTAAAAACATGATAATTGTCATATTCGTTTATTTGTAATCATTCTAATTTTCTGCCCAAAATATTTGTAGCAATAGTTGTAAAAACTACAATACTTATAGAGCTTAATGGCATTAAAATAGCAGCTATTACTGGAGCTAATTGCCCAGTTACTGCAAAGTAAAGACCAATAATATTATAAAAGAATGACAATACAAAACTCCATTTAATGATTTTTATAGCACTTTTTGAAGCTTTAACATATTTATATAATTGATTAAATTTTGTAGCATCAAGAATCGCATCGCAAGCTGGTGAGAATACATTAACGTTTTCAGAAATAGAAATTCCAACATTACTTTGTGCTAGTGCTCCTGCATCATTAAGTCCGTCGCCAACCATTAAAATTTTGGCACCTTCTGTTTGATGGTACTTAATATATTCCAATTTGTCGTCTGGTTTTTGATTAAATATAAGCTTGGTTTTCGAAGGTAATAATTTTTTTAGATTTTCTTGCTCTCCTTCGTTATCTCCTGATAAAATAACTAAATCATAACTCTTTTTAAGCTTATTAAAAAGTTTCGACAATCCTTTTCTGTAGTTATTATAAAACGTGTATTTACCTTTATAAACATTATTGGTACTAATATGAACTGCTGTATTTAAGACTGTAGTTTCTGCTGTGTTACCAACAAAACTTGCTGAGCCAATTTTAATATTATCATTATTATGCGAGGCTTCAATTCCTTTTCCTAAATGTTCTTCAAAATGATTGAGAGTAATAATGTTGTGCTCGTCTAAAATATTATATAAAGTTCTACTTAACGGATGGTTTGATCCACGAAGCGTGTTTTTTAGAAGTATTTCTTCTGAAGTTGATAGCACATCGCCTTGATAAGTAGCATGACTCTTTTGACTAGTTGTAATAGTTCCTGTTTTATCGAAAATAATGGTATTTATTTCAGCTAGTTGCTCTATGACTGAGGCATTTTTTATATAAAATTTCAATTTTCCAAAAATACGCAAGAGGTTTCCAAATGTAAAAGGAGCAGAGAGCGCAATGGCACAAGGACAAGCAATAATTAAAACTGCTGTAAAAACGTTCATGGCTTTTGTAGCATCAAAATACATCCAATAAGCTGTGGCTATAAAAGCAATACTTAATACAGCTATGGTAAATTTTTTACTTATGGCATTTGTAAGAGTGGTGAAACCCTCTTCTTTATTTTTACTGAATATATCATTGCTCCAAAGTTGTGTTAAATAACTTTGCTCAACGGTTTTTAAAACCTCCATTTCTATAACTCCAGATGTTTGTTTACCACCAGCAAATAGTTTGTCTCCAGATTGTTTTGAAACAGATTCAGATTCACCAGTAACAAAACTATAATCTATTGATGCTTTTCCATTTATTAAAATGCCGTCAACAGGAATTAACTCTTCGTTTCTAATTAATAATCTATCACCTTTTTTTATGTCGTAAACTTGGATTGGTGTTTCTATTCCTTCACTAGAAATTTTTGTAACAGCTATTGGGAAATACGATTTGTAATCTCTTTCAAAAGATAAAAATGCATAAGTTTTTTGTTGAAAGAATTTACCTAATAATAAAAAGAATATCAATCCTGTTAAGCTGTCGAAAAAACCAGAACCAATATCAAAAATAATTTCGAAAGTACTTCTTAAAAATAATACGGAAGCACCTAGAGCAATAGGCACGTCGATATTTAATATGTTAGAACACAAGCCTTTATAGGCAGCTATAAAATAGTCTTGAGCAGAATAAAATACAACTGGAAGTGAAAAGGCAAACATGAGCCACCTAAACAAGTGTTTGTATTGTTCTAGCCAGAATTCGCCAACTTCAAAATATTCTGGAAACGATAAGAACATAACATTTCCAAAAGCAAAGCCTGCAACTCCTAACTTGTAGATTAACGATCTATTTATTTGATCCTTTCCGGTTTTATAATCTTCTAAACTGATATATGGTTCATAACCAATAGAACTTAATAACAACACGACTTCTTTTAAAGAATATGTGTCATTTGAATAAGTTATACGTACATTTTTCTTCCCAAAATTTACTTGTGATGATGAAATGTTAGCATTTAGTTTGTTTAAATTCTCTAAAATCCAAATACAGGAACTGCAATGAATATGAGGAATAAAGAATGTGACTATTTGTGTATTGCTATCATCGAATTCTATTAATTTTTCAATAATATTTTGCTGATCTAAAAAATCGTATTTACCTTCAATTTCTTTAGGAATAGCACCAGGAGATGTTTCAAAATCATAATAACATGTTAGGTCGTTTTCAGAGAAAATCTCATATACAGTTTTACAGCCATTACAACAGAAAGGTTTGTCTTGAAAAACAATGGGATTCTTATTGCAAGAATCGCCACAGTGGAAACACAAAGAATGTTCCATAATATTACATGCTCATTTATACCTTTTACAAAGGTAAAAGATAGTAAGAAATTAGATATGATATTTGTCATGTTTTGATTATTTTTGTAATTATAAGAAATCCAAGTATGAGTAAGTGCGAACAGTGTATTATTAAAGAGTTTAATTCTTTAAAGTCCTTGTCTAAGGAAGAATTAAAAGGCATCTCTGGCTGTAAAACATCTAAATTCATTAAAAAAGGTGAAACTATTTTTGAGGAAGGAGAAACCATAAACGGTGTTTATTGTGTAAAAGATGGCATCTGTAAACTAACAAAGTTAAGTGCTAATGGAAAAGACCAGATAGTGAAATTAGTTGTAAAAGGCGATTTGCTAGGACAACGTTCTTTAATTAGTGACGAGTCTGTAAATTTAAGTGCAGTTGCATTAAATAACATGGAAGTTTGTTTTATTCCAAAAGCCGAAATTTTTGGAAACTTAAAGAGCAATTCTAATTTTTCATTAGATATGTTAAAACAAATGGCTCACGATTTAAAAGAGTCAGATAATGTGATTGTTAATATGGCTCAAAAATCGGTAAAACAGCGTTTGGCAGAAGCTCTATTATATATTCATAAAAATTTTGGTGTTAATGGTGAAGGTATTTTAAATGTTGTTTTATCTCGAGAAGATTATGCAAGCATTGTAGGAACTGCTACAGAATCTGCGATAAGAGTTTTATCTCAATTTAAAAAAGAAAACTTAATATCCACTTCAGGTAAGCAGATTAAAATTGAGGATATGGATGGGTTGATGCGTGTTGAATAAATTTACCAATCACTTCTACTTTTATTATTGGATTGACATAGTTTTATTATTTCTTCAATACGTTTTTGTCTAGTAGTTTCTCTCTTGGCTTGATTTAACCAATATAAATAGCTTTTTCTATACGAAGGAGCAAAGTTTTTATAATTATCAGAAGCTTCAGGTGCTTTATTAAAAGCAACCTGTAAATCTTCAGGAATAATGCCTTTTTCAACATCGTCTAAAGCCTTCCACGAACCATTTTTCTTGGCAACTTTTATTTTTTCAAATCCACTTTCATGCATTAAATTTAAAGAAGTAAGCTCTTTAATATAGTTTTTGTTTAATGCACTCCAAACACTTTTTGGATTTCTTGGTGTAAAGTATTGACGTCTTTTACCATTGCCTAAACTTTTAACAGTAGAGTCAATCCAACCATAACAAAGAGCAACTTTTACAGCTTCTTCCCATCGCATGCTCTCTTTTTTATGGTCTACTTTATAGAAAATTAGATAAATACCACTTGTAGTTTCATGGTTTACCTCTAACCAATCTCGCCATTCAATGTCATTCTTAAAATAGATTTCTGGGATATTCATTTATATTAAAGTTTTTTTACTTCAACATAAAAATCAGGGTCCACTTCAATTGAAGTACCTTCAATTGGCATCGTTTTCCATTCAGCATTTGGAAAAAGCCATTGTTCTTTTTCGTCTATAGTTACTTGAATTGGCATGTCGAATTTATCGACAATTTCAGTCCATCTATATTTTAACTCATTATTTTCTATAGCATATTCTAGCGTAGGAATTCTTATATCTCTTAAATACTGGTTGAAAAATTCTGTTAAGTCAATTCCTGATTGCTGACTTATATAATCTTCAATTTGCTGTGTTGTAACCGTTTGATGATAAAAAGTTTTATTTAATCCACGTAAAATTTGTCGCCATTTTTCATCGTCTTCAATAAGCTGTCTCAAGGTGTGTAACATGTTTCCACCTTTAGAATACATATCTCCAGAACCTTCTTTGTTTACATTATAGTATCCAATTATAGGTCTATTGTTTCTAATCCCCATACGAGTTCCTATAACATATTCTGCACCTGCTTCTTTTCCATAATAATATTCTACAAACAAACTTTCAGAATAATTAGTAAAACTCTCATGAATCCACATGTCTGCTATGTCTTTATAAGTAATGTTGTTTGCAAACCATTCGTGACCAGATTCATGAATAATAATAAAATCGAATTTTAAACCCCAACCAGTTCCAGATAAATCGTTTCCTAAATACCCTTTTTTATATTGATTCCCATAAGTAACTGAGCTCTGGTGTTCCATACCTAAATATGGCACTTCCACTAATTTAAATCCATCTTCATAAAATGGATATGGTCCAAACCAATGCTCGAATGCTTTCATCATTTTTGGAGCATCTTTAAAATGATTTTTTGCTCTTATTAGATTGTCTCGTAACACGTAGTAATCCATATCTAAAGGCCCATTTTCTCCTTCATAAACTTCAGAAAAATGTACGTAATCACCAATATTTACATTTACACCATAATTGTTTATTGGACTATTAACAAACCAATGAGATGTAACAGTATTATCAGGTTGTTTTTCAACACTTCTTAATCTACCATTAGACACATTAGTTAAGTTTTTAGGCACATTGACGCTAATTAACATACTATCTACTTCGTCGTACATATGGTCTTTATTTGGCCACCAAACACTAGCTCCTAAGCCTTGACAAGAAGTCGCTATAAATGGTATGCCATTTTTGTCTTCTTTCCAAGAAAAGCCACCATCCCAAGGAGCATTTTTAGCCTCTTTAGGTTTTCCTTCGTAAAACACATCTATTGATTGAATGCTACCTTTTTCTTGTTCTTCAACTAAAGTGATAAAATGTGCATTTCCGTCATGTTTAACTTCTAATTCTTGTCCATTTTGAATCACTTTTGTAATTACTAAAGGTTCTTGTAAATCTACCTGTATAATTTGATGAGGTTTCAAGACCTTATATTGAATGGTGTTTTTTCCAGAAATTGATTTTGTTTCAGGAGCTATTTTTACATCTAAATGATAATAAGTTAAATCCCACCATTCACGCTCCGGAGTAATGGTTCCTCTTAAGGTATCTTGATGAGTGAAGGACGCTTTTTCTGAAAGCAGTTCTTGACCTTTTATTGAGAATGAAAATAAGAATATAAAGGCAAAAAGAAGGAAAGCATTTTTCATTTGACATATTTTCCACTAAATTAATGAAAATATAAAAAGGCATTTCAAATTGAATCACCTTTTTTACTTATCTAGCAGTAATTACTCTTTTGGATATCTATTAATATCTTTATGTTGCCAAATAAGGTTAACAATAGTCCATTTCCCATCTAACTTAATTAGGTGCAAATATTCTACCCAATTATCTGAAACTAATTTAACGTTTGCTATACGATTATAAATATCGAGTATGGTTATGTTATTTGTTGGATTAAAAGGGAACTTTGTGTTTGATTTATTCCATGATGTAGCAAAATCAATCATTTCAGTTTTGGTTGTTGCTCTCGCATATTCTTTTTTTGTTTCTCTATTCCAACCAATAGAAATCTTATTTAGACTGTCATTCATGACTTCTCTCATTAATTCTGGTTTTAAATCTTGAAGCGCTATTAAATAACCAGTTGCTATTCTTCTAATTTCTAAAGAATCTTTTTCTGTTGCTTTTGATGCTATTTCAATTTTAGAATTTGTTGGGATGTCTCTAGATCTAATTTGTTCATCTTGGGTGTTAAATTGATTTAATCCAATTTGGTTTCCAAGATCATCATACACTTTAATTCCGTATGCAAAACCCCATTGATTCATTACCAAGTCACCATTTGCATCATGATAACTATATTTTATATGGTTTCCTTTATCATCGAATGTATCTTGATAAGAAGCAGTTCCTTTATCATTATTTGTAATATTTAAATTAGTATCTAAATTATAATGTGCTTTTGGCTGTCCTTTTTTATCCAATAAGATACCAGTAGTTCCAAATTGAAAATATGGTGATAATGGAACAGGTTCGTTTTTTAAATTAAACCTATTCTCTATAATTAACTTTTTATGTTTCTTCCATTTATATTCTGCAATTCCCCAATTAGATTCCATAGGTTGATTATCTACATTGTAAAATTGAAGCTTGGATTTGAAACCTTTACTATTATAGGTGTATATTTCTTTAAATACGTCTCTGTCGTTAGAGATGCGTTTACCATTCTTATCATAAAACACTCTAATTTCTTGCCCCTCAGGATATGTTATGTCAACCTTATAAACGCCTAAGGACGCTAAAGGATGTTGTCTTTCTGTGTGATAATGGTTATTTGTAATCTCTATGATTTTTCCAGAGTTATTATATTTAAATATATAATGTGAAGTTGATTTGGCTGTTTGCTCGTTTATAGGATATGTTCCTTCTAAATTTAAATAAGATGAAACATGATTATATTTTAAATGTCTAAAATATTTGGTAGAAAAATCGTTTTGAGATTGTAAACTTGTAGTAATGCAAAATAATAGAAGTAATTTTAATAATTTCATGTGTGATTAGCTTTTTGATTGAGATTAATTATATTAAATATAAAACTTAATTCTTGCCAATATGTAACAATAATAGTACCAAAAAGATGAATCTGTTTAATTTCAAATGTGGCTTAAAATAAAAAAACCGTTTCCCTAGAGAAACGGTTTTAACTCCTAACTAAACTTAATTTTAAAAACAATATTTATTTTCAGCTTTTACTTTTTCAGCAATAGCCAATCTTAAATCTACAATATCTGGGTAGTTTGTATATTTTACATAACGTTTTAATCCCATTAGTAACATACGTTGTTCGTCTCCTTCAGCAAAAGAAATAATACTTTCTTTTCCATTTTTCTCTACAATTGAAACAGCATTATATAAGTATAGTTTTGCCATAGCAATTTGTACAGCTTGGGTATCTTCACCATAACGTTTGGCATTTTTCTCAGCTCTAAGAATTGCTGATTCTGCCATGTAGATTTCTATTAAGATATCTGAAGCAGCTATTAATAATTGTTGATGACCATCTAATTCTGGACCAAATTTTTGAACTGCAGCTCCAGCAACCATTAAGAATACTTTCTTAATTTTTCCAATCATTTCTTTTTCTTCAGCAAATAACTCTGAATAATCTGGCGTATCAAAAGAAGGAATTCCCATCAACTCATCTTGAACTTTTTGAGCAGGTCCTAATAAATCGACATGACCTTTCATGGCTTTTTTAACTAGCATGCCTACAGAAAGCATTCTATTAATTTCGTTTGTTCCTTCGTAAATACGAGCAATTCTTGCATCTCTCCAAGCAGCTTCCATAGGTGTTTCCTCTGAGAATCCCATACCACCAAAAATTTGAATACCTTCGTCAGCACAGTTTTGTACATCTTCAGAAACAGCCACTTTTAAGATTGAACATTCAATAGCATATTCTTCAACACCTTTTAGTTCTGCTTCTTGATGAGAATTTCCAGCAGCCTGACGCATAGCAATTCTATCTTCAATATTTTTTGCAGCTCTATAAGTTGCAGATTCTCCAGCATAAGCACTAGCAGCCATTTCTGCTAATTTGTATTTAATTGCTCCAAAGTCTGCAATAGGTGTGTTGAATTGTTTACGCTCGTTAGCGTATTGAACAGCATGCGTTAAAATGCGTCTTTGCGAATCTAAACAAGCTCCTGCTAGTTTTATTCTACCAACATTAAGAGCATTCATGGCAATTTTAAAACCTTCACCACGACCAGCTAACATGTTTTCTACAGGAACAATGGTGTCGTTATAAAATACCTGACGAGTAGAAGAGGCACGAATACCTAATTTATGTTCTTCTTCACCTAGAGTGATTCCATTCGGATTATTTTTATCGTATTCTACTATAAATCCTGTAATATTTTTATCATCTTCAATTCTAGCAAAAACAATCATTAAATGACAAAAACCTGCATTTGAGATCCACATTTTCTGACCGTTAATTTTATAACTTTTCCCGTCTTCCGATAGCGTAGCTGTTGTTTTTCCAGAATTAGCATCACTACCTGCTCCTGGCTCTGTTAGGCAGTATGAACCAAACCACTCACCAGTTGCTAGTTTTGGTACATATTTTTGTTTTTGTTCTTCAGTTCCATAAAGTGTAATTGGCATAGTTCCAATTCCTGTATGAGCACCAAAAGCTGTACTGAAAGAACCAGTACCACTAGAAATGTAATCGCAAACCAATAAAGTTGATACAAATCCCATGTCTAAACCACCATAAGCTTCAGGTACAGCAACACCTAAAAAGCCAAGTTCGCCAGCTTTCTTCATCACTTCTTCAGTTAAGGCATAATCTTTTGCTTCAAATCGAGCTTTGTGTGCTATAATTTCACGTTCATTGAATTCCTGAACGGCTTCTTTCATCATTTTTTGCTCTTCTGAAAAATCTTCAGGAGTAAAAACGTCTTCACATTTTGTTTCTTTAACTAAGAATTGACCTCCACGTAAGATGTCTTTTTCTGTTGCTTCCATTTTTATAATTGTGTTAAGTTTTAGTATTATTTTAAAAATTCAAATATGCCACAAGCACCTTGACCTGTTCCTACACACATAGTGACTGCTCCATATTTGCCTGCCATATTTTGTTTACGCATTTCGTCAAATAATTGAACCGACAGTTTAGCTCCAGTACAACCAAGCGGATGGCCAAGTGCAATAGCTCCACCATTCACATTAATGATGTCTGGATTTAAATTTAATTCGCGAATAACAGCTAAGGATTGTGAAGCAAAAGCTTCGTTTAATTCAATAAGTGCTAAATCTTCTTGTTTTAAACCAGCTAATTTTAAAGCTTTTGGAATGGCTTTTACTGGACCAATTCCCATGATACGAGGTTCAACTCCTGCTGCTGCATAATTTACTAATCGAGCAATTGGTTCTAGACCTAATTCTTTAACCATATCTTCACTCATAACCATCACAAAGGCAGCTCCATCACTCATTTGTGACGAATTTCCAGCTGTAACACTTCCACCTGCTGCAAAGACTGCTCTTAGTTTAGCTAATGCTTCTTTACTTGTTCCTGCTCTTGGACCTTCGTCTTTTGTTACTGTGTATGTTTTGGTTGCTTTTTTGCCGTTAGCATCAATATAGGTTTGTTCAACTTCAATAGGCACTATTTGATCTTGAAACCTATTTTCAGCTTGTGCTCTTAATGCTTTCATGTGTGAATTGTATGCAAATTCATCTTGGTCTTCACGAGATACGTTGAATTGCTTAGCTACTGCTTCAGCTGTATTTCCCATTCCCCAATAATAATTTTCATGACCAGCTTTTACTGTATCGTAATTCAGTTCTGGTTTGAAGCCTGTCATTGGAACAGCACTCATGCTTTCGGCTCCTCCTGCAATAATACAATCAGCCATTCCAGCTTGAATTTTTGCGGATGCCATAGCTATGGTTTCAATTCCTGAAGCACAAAAACGATTGACAGTGACACCAGGAACATCTACGCTTTCTAAGCCTATTAATGAAATAAAACGTGCCATGTTTAATCCTTGTGAACCTTCAGGCATCGCGTTACCAACAATAACGTCATCAATGCGCTTCTTGTCTAAATTTGGCAATTCTTTCATCATGTGTTTGATGGTTTCTGCTGCCAATTCATCAGTTCTTTTAAAACGGAATACACCTTTAGGTGCTTTACCTACTGCTGTTCTGTATGCTTTTACTATATATGCTTGTTTCATTTTTTAGTTTCTTAAAGGTTTACCAGTTTTCAACATGTGTTGAATACGCTCTAAAGTTTTTCTTTCAGTACAAAGTGATAAGAAAGCTTCGCGTTCTAGGTCTAATAAATATTGTTCACTTACTAAGGTTGGTTCAGATAAATCTCCTCCAGCCATGACGTAAGCTAATTTGTTAGCTATTTTCTTATCGTGCTCGCTAATATAATTGCTATCTTCCATAGAATCTGTCCCAACTAAAAACATTCCTAAAGCTTGCTTACCAAGAACTTTCACATCTGTACGTTTTACTGGTTGTGTATAACCAGTTTCTGCCATTAATTTTGCATACGCTTTTGCTGTAGCAATTTGTCTATCTTTATTAACGACAACTTTATCTTTTCCTTTTTGAAGGATGCCTAAATCGAAGGCTTCATAAGCAGAAGTTGCTACTTTTGCCATACCAATGGTTAAGAAATATTCTTGTAACACATTTAATTTCACATCACCTTTTCTAAAGGTGTCTGAAGCTCTTAAAGCCATTTCTTTAGATCCACCACCACCAGGAATTACACCAACACCAAACTCTACAAGTCCAATGTAAGTTTCGGCTGCTGCAACTACCATGTCTGAATGCATAGAAAGTTCGCAACCTCCACCAAGTGCCATTCCATGAGGAGCAGCAACTGTTGGAATAGACGAATAACGCATGCGCATCATGGTATCTTGGAAATATTTAATTGCCATGTTAAGCTCGTCGTACTCTTGTTCTGCAGCCATCATGAAAATCATTCCAATATTTGCTCCAACAGAGAAGTTGGCAGCTTGGTTACCAATAACCAAACCTTGGAAATCTTTTTCTGCTAAATCCACAGCTTTATTTAAACCAGCAAGAACATCACCTCCAATGGTATTCATTTTAGATTGGAATTCGCAGTTTAATATACCATCTCCTAAATCTTCAATGACAACACCAGAGTTTTTAAAGACTTCTTTAGATTTTCTAATGTTATCCAATATGATAAACGAATCTTGCCCTGGAATTTTTTCTTGTGCTTTTTTAGGAATGTCATAAGCATAAGTAGATCCATCTTTTACAGTGTAAAAAGATTTATTACCAGATGCAATCATCTCATTTACCCAAGCATTAGGTTCTAATCCTTCGGCATTCATTAATTCTATTCCTTTTTCTACTCCAATAGCATCCCAAATTTGGAAAGGACCATGTTCCCAACCAAATCCAGCTTTCATAGCATCATCTATTTTATAAAGCTCATCAGTTATTTCTGGAATTCTATTTGATACATATTGAAACATGGCAGCGAAATTCTTTCTATAGAATTCACCTGCTTTATCTTTTCCTGAGATTAGAATTGGAAAACGGTCAATTACTTTATCGACTGTTTTAGTTAATTCTAAAGTGGCAAATCTTGCCGATTTTTTATCTCTATACTGAAGGGTATTTAAATCTAAAGTTTTAATTACTTTACCTTCTTTTTTGTAGAAACCCTGTCCTGTCTTGCTTCCAAGCCATTTGTTTTCCATCATAGTATTGATGAAAGCTGGAAGTTTAAAAAGCTCATGAGCTTCATCGTTTGGACAGTTTTCGTAAATACCGTTAGCAACATGTACCAAAGTATCTAAACCAACCACATCAACAGTTCTAAAGGTGGCCGATTTTGGTCTACCAATAACTGGACCAGTTAATTTATCAACTTCTTCAACCGTTAAGTCCATTTCTTGTACTTGATGGAATAAACTCTGAATTCCGAAAATTCCAATTCTATTTCCAATAAAAGCTGGAGTGTCTTTAGCGATTACTGAAGTTTTTCCTAAGAATTTTTCACCATATTCATTCAAGAAATCAAGAACAGAAGCATCTGTTTTTGGTCCTGGAATGATTTCGAATAATTTTAAGTAACGTGCTGGATTGAAAAAGTGGGTTCCACAGAAATGTTTCTGGAAATCATCACTTCGTCCTTCACTCATAAATTTAATAGGAATACCAGATGTGTTAGACGTAATTAAAGTTCCTGGAGTTCTGTGTTTTTCAAGTTTTTCGAAAACTTGTTGTTTAATATCTAGTCTTTCAACAACCACTTCCATAATCCAATCGACATCTTTTACCTTAGCTATATCATCATCTAGGTTTCCAGTAGTAATTCTACTAGCAAAGGATTGATGATAAATAGGAGAAGGTTTCGATTTTAAAGATGCTGTTAACGAATCGTTTACAATTCTATTTCTAACAATTTTATCTTCTAAAGTTAGACCTTTAGCTTTTTCTTTATCGTTAAGTTCTCTAGGAACAATGTCAAGTAATAACACATCTACACCAATATTGGCGAAATGACATGCAATACCAGATCCCATAATTCCGGAACCAATAATCGCTATTTTTTTAATTCGTCTTGTACTCATTTTATTCTAAATGCTTTAACAATTAATACTTTATGTTGTTTACCTCGTTGGTATAGATTTTCTTGTTTGAGACTAAATCGTTTATGGTATCTGCCACTTCGTAAAACGTGATTAGTTTTTCTAAAGGAATATTATTTTTTATTGCTTCGTTAAATTTTAAAACACGGTCTTTAGAGTAAGCTCTTTTTTCTTTTCCAAAATCTGTTAGATATATTAACACGCCACGACCATCTTCAGGATTAGGTTTTCTTTCAATTAAACCACGTGATTCCATAGTTTTTAAAATTCTTGAAAGACTTGTAGCTTCCATACCCATTTTTGGACCAAGAGACGTTGAAGGAGTGCCACTTTCTGGATCTATACTTAATAAAGTAAAACCAGTTGCCATGGTACTATCGAATTTTGAAGCTTCTTCGTTGTACATTTTTTGTACAGCTAACCATGTGGTTCTTAATATATAATCGATGGTTTTGTCCTTCATATTTAGTGTTTATGAAATCCAAAGATAATCAAAATTTACTATGCACGCATAATAAATTGCAAAAATTTAACAAGGAGATAGTCAAAAAAACTCCTTAATATATTAAGGAGTTTGAAGTTTAAGAACGATATATTTTTTCGATGAGGTCTTTGTAAATTTCTTTAATGACTTTTCGTTTCATTTTCATAGTAGGAGTAAGGTGACCATCTTCTATTGTCCAGGCGTTAGGTGTAATTTCAAACTTTTTTATTTGTTCCCAATGTCCAAATTTTTCGTTGGCTTCGTCTATTTCTTCTTGAATTCTGTCTCTTAATTTTTGGTTTGATGCAATGTCAATATTCGAATTAAATGAAAGATGGTGTCTTTTTGCCCATTCGTCAATAAACTCATAATTAACTTGTATTAAAGCAGCTGGCATTTTTTCACCTTCTCCTATAACCATTATTTGTTCTATAAATCTTGATTGTTTAAACTGATTTTCTAAAAGGGCAGGAGCCACATATTTTCCACCTGAGGTTTTAAACATTTCTTTTTTCCTATCTGTAATCTTTAGGAAGCCATCTGAATCTATTTCGCCAATATCTCCTGTATGGAAATAATTATCTGTAAATACTTCGGCTGTTTTTACTTCATCCTTGTAATAGCCCTTCATAACATTTGGTCCTTTTACTAAGATTTCGCCATCATTTGCAATTTTAACTTCTACATTATCGATAACTCTACCAACAGTCCCAATTCTAAATCCACCATGTCTTTGGTCGTTAACTGAAATTACTGGAGAGGTTTCAGTTAAACCATAGCCTTCCATTATTGGCATTTCGGCAGCAGCAAATACTCTTGTAAGTCTTGGTTGTAGTGCTGCACTTCCAGACACCATTAAATCTAATTGACCACCTAAACCTTCTTTCCATTTACTGAAAATAAGTTTTCTGGCTAGTTTAAGTTGTGTTTCGTACCACCAGCCATTGGCTCCGTAAGGTTCGTATTTTAAACCTAAATTTACAGCCCAAAAGAAGAGTCCTTTTTTAATGCCAGAAAGGTCACTGCCTTTTGCAACAATTTTATCATAAACCTTTTCGTATAGACGAGGAACTGCAGTCATAACATGTGGTTGAATTTCCTTTAGATTATCGCCCATTTTTTCAATGGATTCGGCAAAGTAAATTTCTACACCACAATATTGATATAGATATAGAATCATGCGTTCAAAAACATGACAAACAGGTAAAAAACTTAAAGATTTTGAATGGCCATAATCGAAAGGTACTCGTTTTTCGCTATCAAGAACATTAGATACTAGATTATTGTGACTAAGCATAACACCTTTAGGTCTTCCAGTAGTACCTGAAGTGTAAATTAAAGTTGCTAAATCGTCAGAATTTACAATAGCTTTTCTTGCTTCAACTTCGTTTTGATTGCTAGTGTCTTTTCCTAATTCTAAAACGTCTTTCCAGCTTTTTTCATTTGCAACGTCATCAAAAGTGTAGATTGCTTTTAATTTCGTTTTGTCTTTAATCTGGTTTAATTTAGCTAAAATTTCAGCATCAGACACAAAACAATAAATGGCTTCAGAATGATTTAAAATATATTCATAATCTTCTTTAGAAATGGTAGGATATATAGGTACATTTTGAGCTCCAGTTTGGAGTACGCCAATGTCTAGAATATTCCATTCGGTTCTATTTGTAGATGAAATGACAGCAATTTTATCGTTTGATTGAACACCTAAACGTAACAAACCTCTACTAACAGCATTTGCTTGATCTATATATTCTTGAGTTGAAATAGAATGCCATTCACCATGGTATTTTGAGGTAAATGCTTTTTTTAAGTTGTAAGTTTCCAATTGGTAATATGGAAAATCAAAAAGTCTCGTAATTTCTGCCATCAGTCTTGTCTAGTTTGAAGATGTGAAATTATGAAAAAAAACTGATATTCAATTGACAGCATAAAAAAAGGAGCCTGAAATTTTCAAGCTTCTTGATTAGTAAATAATTATGTGATATTTTAATTGTTTTCAATCCACAATCTAGCATTCACAAAAGCTTCTAGCCAAGGCGACACTTCATCTTTTCTTCCTTGAGGATAGTTTGCCCAATTCCATTGGAATGTAGAACGCTCGATATGTGGCATGGTAACTAAATGTCTTCCTGTTTTATCGCACATCATAGCTGTATTGAAATCAGATCCATTTGGATTATTTGGATAGCCTTTATATCCATACTTCGCAACTATATTGTATTGGTCTTCAGATTCTGGTAAACTAAATTTGCCTTCTCCATGAGAAATCCAAACGCCTAAAGTGCTGCCTTCTAAAGATGAAAGCATCACAGAGTTATTTTCTTGAACTTTTACCGAAGTAAATGAACTTTCGTGTTTATGCGAATCGTTATGAATCATTTTTCCATGAACATTATGTTCTGGATTGATGAGGTCTAATTCCATAAATAATTGGCAACCATTACAAATCCCTACTGATAACGTATCTTCTCTTTCAAAGAATTTATTTATAACTGCATTTGCTTTTTCATTATACTTAATTGCTCCTGCCCAACCTTTTGCCGAACCCAATACATCAGAATTTGAAAAACCACCTACAGCTCCTAAAAACTGAATGTCTTCAAGCGTTTCACGTCCAGAGATTAAATCGGTCATGTGCACATCTTTTACATCAAAACCTGCTAAATACATGGCGTTTGCCATTTCGCGTTCAGAGTTAGATCCTTTTTCACGAAGTATGGCTGCTTTTGGCTTCTCGATACGATTCGCTTTAAGCGAATCACTCGAAGTGACGGTTTTGTCATTGCGAGGAGTTTGCGACGTGGCAATCTCATTTAGAGATTCTTCACTAGTGTTCTGAAGGATAGGTAGTTTGCCTGTAAAATGTTTTGGAAATGTATATTGTAAAGGTTGATTCTTATAATTATCAAAACGATCTTGTGCTAAACCGTTAGCTGTTTGTTTTTGGTCGAGTAGGAAAGAGGTTTTGTACCATACGTCACGTAATCTAGAAACCGTCAACGTGAAAACTTCATTGTCGTTAATGATACTTAATACATCACTTTCTTGAACTTTTCCAATATTGAAAAATTCAATATTTGCATCTGTTAATATTTGTTCTATTGAATCATCTGCTGCTTGAAAAACAACTCCAGCGTTTTCAGAGAAAAAGAGTTTTATAGTATCTTCTTCACCTAAATCGGTTAAATCTAATTCTGCTCCAAGATTTACGTCTGCAAAGCACATTTCTAAAAGCGTTGTTATTAAACCACCTGAAGCAACATCATGTCCTGCTACAATTTTATCATCTTTAATTAAACCTTGAATGGTATTAAATACTGTTTTTACATAGCTAGCATTCGTAATATCTGGAGTTTCATTTCCAATAGCATTCAATGATTGATTAAAAGAGCTTCCTCCTAATTTAAAATCGTCTTGAGAGACATTGATATAAAAAATATTACCAGCATTTTTTTGAAAAACAGGTTCTACAACTTTAGAAATATCGTTACAGTTTCCTGCTGCAGAAATAATAACTGTTCCTGGAGAGATAACATCTTCATTCGGATATTTTTGCTTCATAGAAAGGGAATCTTTTCCAGTTGGCACGTTAATTCCTAGTTCAATTGCAAATTCAGAAACAGCTTCAACAGCTTTATAAAGTCTAGCATCTTCACCTTCATTTTTACAAGGCCACATCCAGTTTGCAGATAATGATACACTTTGCAAACCATCTTTTAAAGGTGCCCAAATAATATTTGTTAACGATTCTGTAATGGCATTTCTACTTCCTGCTGCTGAAGAAATTAATCCAGAAATTGGCGCATGACCAACAGAAGTAGCAATCCCTTCTTTCCCTTTATAATCTAAAGCCATGACACCACAATTATTTAATGGTAATTGTAATGGTCCAGCACATTGTTGTTTGGCCACTTTTCCACCAACACAACGATCTACTTTATTCGTTAACCAATCTTTACAAGCAACTGCTTCTAATTGTAAAACTTGATCTAAATAGATGAGTATGTTTTTAGTTTTATATCTCGGATTCTTATATTTTCTTACAACCGTTTTGTCTGTCATTATGGTTTTTGGAGAGCTTCCAAACATATCTTCTAATGCTAAATCCATAGGCTTTTTACCAGTGGTTTTAGATTCAAAAGCAAATCTATCATCACCTGTAACATCACCAACTGTGTACATTGGTGAACGTTCACGTTCGGCTATTTTTTGTAAGGTTTCAATATGTTTTTCGGCAATAACTAATCCCATTCGTTCTTGAGATTCGTTGCCAATAATTTCTTTTGCCGAAAGGGTTGGGTCTCCAACTGGCAATTTATCTAAATCGATTTTACCTCCTGTATCTTCTACTAATTCACTTAAACAATTTAAATGACCACCAGCACCATGGTCATGAATAGAAACAATGAAATTTTCTTTGCTTTCTACCATGCCACGAACAGCATTTGCTGCACGTTTTTGCATTTCTGGATTAGAACGTTGTACAGCATTTAGTTCAATTCCTGAAGCAAATTCTCCAGTATCAGCAGATGAAACTGCAGCCCCACCCATACCAATTCTGTAGTTTTCACCACCAAGAATGACTATTTTATCGCCTACTTTTGGTGTGTCTTTTAATGCTTGTTCTGCTTTTCCATAACCAATGCCTCCAGCTTGCATAATGACTTTATCATAACCTAGTTTTCTAGATTTTGCATCACTTGAGGCTGCATTTTCTTCATGTTCAAACGTTAAAACAGAGCCACAAATAAGAGGTTGCCCAAATTTATTTCCAAAGTCTGATGCACCATTTGATGCTTTTATTAAAATATCCATTGGTGTTTGGTACAACCATGGACGTGCATCCATTTTTTCTTCCCAAGGACGTGTTTCTTCTAATCTGGAATAGGATGTCATATACACAGCAGTTCCAGCTAATGGTAAAGAGCCTTTTCCTCCAGCGAGTCTATCTCTTATCTCTCCTCCAGAACCTGTTGCTGCACCATTGAATGGTTCAACGGTTGTTGGGAAATTGTGTGTTTCAGCTTTTAATGATATTACAGAATCGAAATCTGTTGTTTGATAAAAGTCTGGCTTATCGGCTGTTTTTGGTGCAAATTGCTCAACTCTTGGACCTTTTACAAAAGCGACATTGTCTTTATATGCAGAAACAATAGTATTTGGGTGTTGTTTAGATGTTTCTTTTATTAATTTGAAAAGTGAAGTTGGTTTTTCTTCACCATCAATTATAAACGTTCCGTTAAAGATTTTATGGCGACAGTGTTCAGAGTTTACTTGCGAAAATCCGAATACTTCAGAATCTGTTAGTGGTCTGCCTATTTTTTTTGAAACGTTTTCTAAATACCTTACTTCTTCATCGCTTAAGGATAAACCTTCGGCTTGGTTATATGCTGAAATATCTTCAATATTCAGAATAGCTTCTGGTTGAATATCTATAGTAAATGATTCTTGATTTAAACCCTTATATTTTTCAGAAATCATTGGGTCGAAATCTTTAAAATTTGAATCACAAGATTCGAATTCTTCAATACGAATGATGCCATCTATTCCCATATTTTGGGTGATTTCAACAGCATTAGTACTCCAAGGTGTTATCATGGCAGCTCGAGGACCAACAAAAAAAGCATCTAGTGATGCTTGTTCTATTTTTGGCTGGTTGCCAAATAACCACACTAATTTAGAAGTGGTTTCTGTTGATAATTCTTTTGTTGCTTGAACAGCAAATACTTTACTGTTTTGGTTTCCGAAGAAATGAATCATTATGTAAAAGTTAGATTATGATGTTTTTTATAAAGTGCAAATTTACTTTTTTTCAACGTAAATTAAACTAATAATGTTATTGAAAATATTTAGTTATTCACTCCGTTATTAACCAAAAAAAAGCGACTCGTTAAAGTCGCTTTATAAATTTATTGTTTAATAAGCTTTTTGCTTATGGATGAATTGCCTTGTGTTATCTTTAAAATATAAATCCCTGTATTTAAATTTTCAACATTAATACTTTGAGACTGGTTCATTGTTTTAGTTAAGACTCTTTTTCCAAGAATATTATAGATTTCAATTTGAGTTTCTATTGAATTATTGAATTTAATGTTCAAGATATCTGAAACTGGGTTTGGATAAACAGTCATTTCATTTAAATGGTAATTATTAATTCCTAAATCCGTATAGCATGTCCAAGATAAATCGTCAAAAACAACTCTATTGCTTGTAAGGCTATTACCATCAATTACAATAGATACATTGTCTTCTATATTAATATTTGGAATCGTTGTAGTTTGAGAAACATCTTGATCGCCATAAGGTATTGTGCCAACAATATTGCCATTTACTTTTAAATTGAACGTTCCACCAGAACCTCCAAAGACACGTTTTGTAGTTACTGTTAAGGCACCAATACCTCCAGGAGTAATAGGAGCAGTAATGCTTCCGTTTCTAATTGTAATGGCTCTGTTTGTTATGGTTTGATCTGTTCTTGCATCTGTTGCTTCCCAGTTTCCACCATCATCTCCAGTCCAGTTTCTTGTTTGATATCCACCATCGTTTGCAGGAATGTTTTCAAAAGTTTCTGCTAGACAATTTACACCAACACCATTATCTGTAGTAGTTTCACAAGCTTGATTGCTAAATCCAGATTCATTTCCAGTTGCATCTTTAGCCTTTATTGTAAAGCAATATTCGGTATCTGCATTCAAACCAGTAACTGTGAATGAATTTGTAGTTGAATTGTAACTGTTTGTTCCATCTATATAAATATCGTAAGAAGCTACAGCAATATTATCTGTTGAAGCTGTCCAGTTTAAATCAATTGAAATATCTGTAGGATTTGACGCTACAAGATTTGTTGGGTCTGTTGGAGCTTCAGTATCTGGAGTTGTATTCCAAATTAAAGCAACCCATTCTGGATGATCGACAAACGGATTTCTGTTAGTTTGATGATTGTAATAAATATTATTATTTCTATCAATTTCTTTTTGAGAGACAGGGTCATCATTATGCCAAGTAACTAAGATGTTTAAAAATGGATCGTCAAGTGCTTTGTCTGAACTACCATCGAACATGGCATAAGCTCCCCAATTATCAATTTGGTTTTCATAACGTGTTGCAAAGTAAAAGTAAATACGTGCAATATCACCTTTAAACTCATCAATTGGTTCAAAGACAGTAGCAGTATATCCTGCAGAATATCCAGAATTTAAGTTTCCACCCAGTTTAGATCCATTTAAGGTTGGATTTGTAATACCACTTTGTGACGCTAAATTATTATCATCAACTCTTCCAAAAGGATAATTACTTCTAAATCCGTTGACACGACCATCTGTTGGCATGAGGATATGAGCATCACTTCGCATTGGAGTAGCATCATCAAAAACTGATTGAGGAATGACATGTTCTTTGTTATAACAATCACCTTCACTGTTGTAATTACCACATTCATCTGTAGTTGGTGTGTAAGTATAAGGGTCGTTAGGCGTATTATTACCATCGTTAGGAATTTCAGAATAAATATCTAAAATAGTTGAACTTCCATTTGAGTCGTAATAATAATCACGCTCATAGGTAGAAATAAAACCATCCATTGCATTATAACCTTGATCGTTATGGTTGTCAATAATGTTATGTAATTGTGTTTTTAGAGTATAACCTGTTCCTGTAGCTGAGTTATAATATCCAGCAGGAATTTGTGCAAATGTTGTAGTTGAAACTATTAATAATAGTAAGGTGTAAAAATATTTCATTCGTTTTATTTTTTCTTTTCTAATAAGGCCATGTAAAATCCGTCGAAACCAGTTTTATGAGATAGGACTTTATTATCTTTTACAAAGGTAAAATCTTTTCCTTCTTCTGATGTTAAAAATTTATCAACTTGTTCTTGGTTTTCAGAAGGTAAAACTGAGCAAGTTGCATAAACAAGTTGTCCACCAGTTTTTACCATCCTAGAATATTGCTTAAGAATATCCTGTTGTGTTTTTTTGATTTTTTCTATAAAGTCTGGTTGTAATTTCCATTTAGCATCTGGATTTCTACGCAACACTCCAATCCCTGAACAAGGCGCATCAATTAAAACGCGATCTGCTTTATCATATAGTTTTTTTATAACTTTAGTTGAATCTATATGTCTTGGTTCTATATTATGTGCACCATTACGTTTGGCTCTACGTTTTAAT
>Ga0209344_10002124_pt1 | contig 23043 bp, 23 predicted proteins | sample Cruoilmetagenom6_FD_187293 | JGI IMG/M metagenome (GOLD analysis project Ga0209344, IMG submission 187293) | Oil polluted marine microbial communities from Coal Oil Point, Santa Barbara, California, USA - Santa Barbara Oil Seep Sample 6 (SPAdes)... | ecosystem: Environmental > Aquatic > Marine... | reverse complement strand
CGCGCGTGAAGATTTCTCATCACGGGATGATGAAAACTGGATGAAACATACGCTGGCGTGGGTTGATGATGCGCGCAAAGTCGATCTTACTTACCGTCCGGTGCATGAATATACGATGACGGATGAAGTGGATTACATCGAACCCAAAGAGCGGGTCTATTAAGGCAGGAGGAGAGACACATGGTTGAACTAGCACTGCCTAAAGGCTCCAAGCCAGGCAAAGGCACAACACACAAAGCACCTGCGGGCGCGAAGAATATTCGCAAGTTCCAAGTCTACCGGTATAATCCGGACCAGACGGGCAACCCAAGCATCGACACATATGAAGTCGATATGGATGGTTGTGGCCCTATGGTTTTGGACGTGCTCATCAAGATCAAGAATGAGATGGACCCGACGCTTACTTTCCGTCGGTCCTGTCGCGAAGGCATCTGCGGATCGTGCGCCATGAATATTGATGGCACCAATACGCTGGCGTGCACCAAGGGCATTGATGAAGTGAACGGGGATGTGAAAATCTATCCTCTGCCTCACATGGATGTGGTGAAGGATCTGGTTCCTGACCTCACGCATTTTTATGCGCAGCACGCTTCTATTGAGCCATGGCTGCAGACAAAATCTGTTGAGCCGGAAAAAGAATGGAAGCAGTCAGTTGAAGACCGCGAACATCTTGATGGCCTCTATGAGTGCATCTTGTGTGCCTGTTGCTCAACCTCTTGCCCAAGCTACTGGTGGAACGGGGATCGCTATCTCGGGCCAGCGGTCTTGTTGCAAGCCTATCGTTGGTTGATCGACAGCCGTGATGAAGCAACTGGTGAACGTCTCGACAATCTCGAAGACCCGTTCCGGCTTTATCGCTGCCATACGATCATGAACTGCGCGAAGGCATGCCCGAAAGGCCTGTCACCGGCGAAAGCTATTTCTGAGATTAAAAAGATGATGGTCGAGCGCCAAGTCTAGATTTCAGGAGTGAGTGATGGGACAGTTGGTAACGTTGACTGTCTGTTATTCGGTACCTGAGGCTCATGTCATTGTTAGTACTTTGTCTGCTCGCGGTGTGCCTTCGTTTCCTCTGGGATTGGGGCACGCAGCTATCAGTTGGTACTTGATCCATGCACTTGGAGGCATTGAGATACGGGTTGTTGACGCAGATTATGACAGTGCGTTCGAGATTCTACAGTTGGCAGAGGAACCGGTCGACCGGTTCTTCAGCGACGCTGAAGCATTCAAGAGACGCCCTGCGTTCAATGCAATAGTCCTGCTGTTCCTGTATTTCTTTGGCATTGGTGCTCCTTTCTGGATACGAAAAAAGCACCGATTCCGATTGAAAGGAACTGGTTTGTAGGGATTCAATATTGGCTACTTTTGTGGGAAAAAACCTCCTAACACTAGTTTTTTCGCTGCTCCCGGTTGCACCTGTCGCTCACGGGTTTAAAGTCTCCCTAATGGGGTACGTAAAATAAGGAGCGGGACCTGTGAAACAGATCACACGGCTTTTCAGCGCAGCACTTTTGACACTTGGCATGATGAGCGTGGCAACCGCACCGCTTGGCGCCGCAGAATATATTGGCACGGTTGAACCAAACAACATTTTGAGAATGCTGCAGGAAAATGGCTATGAAGACGCCTATGTAGCAGACACAGACTATGAAGACCTGCCGATCTTGAACTTCACGCTGGCAGACAGCAAAGCCGTGATCTATTTCTATGAATGTGGAAAGACCGGCAAGGCATGTGAATTTCTCCAGCTTTATCTCGGCTGGTCCATGGACAATCCGCCAAGCTACAAAACCGTCAACGACTTCAATGCCGCTGAGCGTTTCAGTCAAGCTTACATCGATGATGAGAATGATCCGGTGATTGAACAATGGGTCACGCTGGAAGGTGGCATATCTGATGTGAACTTCATCAATACGGTGGCCACTTTCGGGCTGACAGTAGACAAGTTTGAAGACGCCATTGGCTGGCAAGAATAACCTCTCCAACCTTTTGGATTGTAATCAGGCGCTCCTTATATTTGAGGGGCGCCTTTTTATTTAGCCGAACACTGCTGACACCGTGAGTCAGTTGTAAGGCTGCGTAGAGGGTCGTTGCTTATGCCGGATCGACGACCGGGTGAATGTTTACCTGCGGGGTGTTGCTTGCCAGCCGCCCTGCCGCTTCCATAAATTCAAGGCAATAGGATTGAGCAAAGTGAAAATCAACCGCCGCCTGGTCTTTCCATTCCTCATAAAACAGGAAGGTGCCGGGGTTCATGGCGTCTTCGTAGTAGCCGTAACCAAGGCAACCGTCTTCCTTGCGCGATAGGGTGACCTGGCGTTCTGCCACGGGCCGGAAGGCCTCGCGGTTTTCATCGGAAATTTCAGCCTTACCGGTGATGATGATCATATTGCTGTCCTTGTTGTCAGGCGGATAGGCTACCATCAAAATCTGCTGACAGTTTCACTTTTGCGGCGAGCAACCCAGATGATGGCGAATTTGCTCAATCAGTATGGTGAAGTCGATGGTGTTTTCAGTGTTTGCCTCGACAGTAATTCCGATGTTGAGTGGGTAAGCCACGGACAATTTCTGCATGTGTTCTGCAAGTTCGGAAGGGTCTCTTTCCTGATCTAGATGACCGGGATGTCTCTGTCTTTCGAGAAAACGTCGTGTTGCAATTTGTGGATTGCAGTGACAATTCACTTCGACGATTTTTTCAAAATTTCTTTCTAGCCAATTGGTTGGCGTCCCGCTGTCGTCCGACCCGCTAGTAGGCCGCCAGTGTGACACCAGCACTGGAGATTTTGCTCGTTCCGCATTTTGTTGAAACAACAAATCGCTATCACGGCTCAGTTTCTTGCGTTCATCCCATGAAGTGACACCATGCACCTCGTATAGGTTTTCTAGAAAATCATCCTTATCCAAAATTTCCCAAGACAAAGCCGAGGCAATTTGTCTAGCGACTGTCGACTTCCCACTCGCCGGTAAACCGGTAACGATTATGGCTTTTCTCATGGCTCTTTTTTGTACGTAAACATCGGTTTGGCAAAGCCAATCATGTCACTTTGGGCTTTCAACGGAAATACGACAAACCCAGTTTTTAGGGTCCTGACCCTATGATTTATGGTCAGTATTGACTATGGCTGGTCCAAATTTCCCTTGCGACATATTTAATAAGCGTTTTTTTTCCTCTAGGGGTTGAATTTCAATTATATTTCTATAATTATCAAATTATGGAAATGAAAATAGCTATCGAAGCCCTTGCCGCCCTCGCTCAAGAAACACGTTTGGAAATTTTCCGCGCGTTGGTCAGGGCGCACTCTCCCGATGCGGGCAAAGCGGGCCTGTCCGCAGGCGCCTTGTCGGAAACATTGGGCGTGGCAGCGCCAACGCTCTCCTTTCATCTGAAAGAGTTGGCGCGCGCAGACCTAGTGCTGTCTCGCCGCGATGGACGGTCCATCATTTACACGGCCAACTTGGGCGCCATGTCGACGTTGGCCGACTACCTCATTGAAGATTGTTGTCAGGGCGCCTGTGCGCCAAACCAGAAGGAAAACACATCATGAAAAGGTTACATGTGAGCTTTACGGTTGCTGATCTGAAGCAATCAGTCGGCTTCTACTCGACGCTGTTTGGTGCAGAGCCAAGTGTGCACCATGACGATTATGCAAAATGGATGTTGGATGACCCGCGCGTGAACTTTGTTGTTGAAACAAAGGGTGGCGCATTGGGGTTTAGCCATGCAGGCGTTCAGGTTGAAACGGAGGAGGAGCTCAGTCCTCTGTTTGACCGCCTCAAAAATGCGGAGGCGCCTTATCTTCCCGAGGGCGTGACAAATTGCTGTTACCATAAATCGGAAAAAAGCTGGACGGCTGATCCAGATGGCGTGATGTGGGAAGCCTTTTACACGCACCACGAGACTGAAGAGCGTGGAACAGGCCTAGATCCCGATGCCGAAAAAGCGACCCGCGAAGTGCCTAATTTTACGGCGACGCCGACACATTCAGGTGGGTGTTGCTAATCTCATGGCACAGGATGTTGTAACGACGTTTGACACGCCTGATGCATGGCGTGGTCCGGAGATCCAGGCAGAGGTTGCCTGGATCTACCATTTGTCCCCAACGGATATCGACGAATTGGTGGCAGCTGTTGCTGTCGCACGTGCGTCGGGAAAAAAGATGACGGCCTGGCTGGCTGACGATTTTCCCTTGCCCAATTTGAGCCGCGTCATCGCTGGCTGGATGAGTGAGTTGAACAGTGGCCGGGGTTTCAAACTCATTCGGGGGTTTCCCGTTCGAGAACACAGTAAAGAAACTTGCAAGCTGATCTATTGGGGCATTGGTCTTCACATGGGGACGGCAGTTTCGCAAAACACTGACGGTGATGTGTTGGGCCATGTACGTGATGTGGGGGCAGACCCGGATGCTTATGGCGTACGGCTGTACAAAACCCGGGCAGAACAGGATTTTCATACGGACGGGGCAGACGTAATAGGTCTGTTTTGTTTGCGAGGCGGACGTAGTGGCGGTGTGAGCCGGATCGTGAGCTCTGTTGCCATCTACAATGAACTGGTACGGCAACGGCCCGAACTTGCGTCAACGCTCTACGATCCTTTTCCCTTCGATACTCAGGGGCAACATCAAGACGGCCAGAAGCCCTGGTTTGATTTTCCCATCTGTCACGAAAGTGATGGGCGTTTGAGAACCTTCTTTATTCCCTGGTACATCCGGGAGTCGCAGGCCCATGCTGACGCGCCAAGATTGACCGAGGATCAATTGTCGTGTGTCGAGATGATAGAAAGTATTGCCAATCGCGACGACTTCTATCTCGATATGCATTTTGAGCCTGGGGATATGCAGTTTCTCAAAAACGCCGCTGTGCTGCACAAGCGCACAGAATATGAAGACTGGGATGACCCCGAAGAGAAGCGGCATTTGTTGAGGCTATGGCTGACCTCTCATCAGTTTTCGTCTGGTGATGAGATGTTGCGAAAAGGAATTTCTCGCTCGGACGATCAGCTGTTTTAAGGTTGTCGTTCGATTGTTACATGCGCCCGATATAGTCGCGCACTATTTTCAAATTCAAGGAGATCAAATGTCGGGCGAGCGACCAACATATAATGTGCTTTTCCTGTGTACGGGAAACTCAGCGCGCAGCTTGATGGCTGAAGCCTATCTGAATTCCATTCCGGGCTCTGCGTTTAAGGCCTATAGCGCTGGCAGCTTTCCTACTGGTGCACCAAACCCATTTGCGCTTTCCACGCTGACGATGGCCAAAATCCCGACCGTTGATTTGCGCTCAAAATCCTGGGATGAGTTTTCTGGAGATGACGCGCCACAGATGAACTTCATCTTCACTGTGTGTGACAATGCTGCTGGCGAGACCTGCCCCATTTGGCCTGGACATCCAGTGAGCGCTCATTGGCCGTTTCCAGACCCCGCAGTATTCCAAGGGTCTGAAACCGAAACAGACGCGTATTTTCTAGCTGTTTTCCGGCAAATCCAGAAGCGCATCGATGTTTTGATCAGTTTGCCTTTGTCAGACCTTGATGACCTGTCTTTGAAAAGTGAGCTCAAACGGATTGGCGAAACTCCACCCGCTGAACTTCAGTCTCAAAACCGATAAGTGAGTAGCCCCATGTCTTCATCTGCGCCTCAGCGCCTTTCTTTTCTTGATCGGTATCTCACCCTTTGGATTTTTGTTGCCATGGGTGTAGGCACAATGATCGGTACGATCTTTCCCGGCGTGCCAACGGTGTTGGACGCCATGAGTATTGGCACTACCAATGTGCCGATTGCCATCGGTCTCATCTTGATGATGTATCCGCCACTGGCGCGAGTGAAATATGAAGAACTTCATCTGGTGTTTGAGGACAAGAAAGTCTTGGCACTTTCGCTTGTTCAAAACTGGTTGATCGGACCAACCTTGATGTTCGGGCTCGCCGTTTTGTTTCTCAGTGATCAACCTGAATATATGACGGGCTTGATCATCATCGGGTTGGCGCGGTGCATTGCGATGGTGATTGTTTGGAACCAGTTGGCGCGTGGCAGCAATGAATATGTTGCGGGTCTTGTCGCGTTCAACTCAATCTTTCAATTGTTGTTCTTCAGCGTCTATGCGTGGTTCTTCCTCAGCGTTTTGCCTCCGCTGGTTGGCTTGAGTGGGCAAATTATAGATATTCCGTTTTCGACCGTTGCCAGTGCAGTCGCTGTATATTTGGGACTGCCGTTCCTGGGCGGTTACCTCACGCGCAAAATTTTGCGTCAACGAAAAGGGGACGCCTGGTATGAAAATGCGTTTTTGCCGCGCATTGGACCGATTACACTGGCAGCGCTTTTGCTGACAATCGGTGTCATGTTCGCCCTCAAGGGTGAGGCCGTGCTGGCCCTTCCGTTGGATGCGGTGCGTATAGCCGTGCCGTTGGCGATCTATTTTTTCATCATGTTCTGGATCAGCTTTGTCATGGGCAAGTTGCTGGGCGCTGGATATGAACGCACAACGTCTCTCTCGTTTACGGCCGCGTCTAACAATTTTGAGCTGGCGATTGCAGTGGCCATCGCCACATTCGGCATCGCCTCACCCGTGGCGTTTGCCACAATTATTGGCCCTTTGGTGGAGGTTCCCGTTTTGATCGGTTTGGTTGGTGTGGCGCTTTGGCTCAGGCAACGATGGTTTTCCACCGAAAAATAGGCGGATTGCTCTTGATGGGCTTTGGATGAAGTTGCCGTAGCGTCAGTCTTAGCTTGTGAAACTTGGGGCCAATGCTGGTCACAATATTCATCACAAATAAGCCGTTCGTTCCCCTCCAACCCCCTCTGGCCTTGCAGTGAGGCCGTTCGGGGGCTAATGACGAGGGGAGTTTCCGAACAAGGGAGGCGTTGTCCGGCAAGGATGGCGGCAGACAAATGGCGACAGAACTTCATCACTTCATCAATGGCGCAAAAGTAGCTGGCACCAGTGGCCGCTCGTTGGGCGTTTTTAATCCCAACACTGGCGAAGTAAGCGCAAATACGCCGTTGGCAACAGCCGACGAAGTGCGCGCCGCCATTGCTTCTTCCGCCGCAGCCTTCCCGGAATGGGCAGCAACAAACCCGCAGCGCCGTGCGCGCGTGATGTTCAACTTCAAGCGCCTTGTAGAAGACAATATGGAAGCGCTGGCTGAAATGCTGTCTGCCCAACACGGCAAGGTTATTGCCGACAGTAAAGGCGATGTGCAACGTGGCCTTGAAGTTATCGAATTTGCTTGTGGTATTCCGCATCTGCAAAAAGGCGAATATACTGAAGGTGCCGGTCCTGGCATCGACATGTATTCCATGCGCCAACCTTTGGGTGTGTGCGCAGGCATCACACCTTTCAATTTTCCTGCGATGATCCCTATGTGGATGTTTGGAGTGTCGATTGCGTGCGGCAATACATTCATTTGTAAACCGTCTGAAAAAGATCCGAGCGTGCCCCTGCGATTGGGCGAGTTGATGATGGAAGCCGGTGCTCCGGCTGGTGTTCTCAACGTGGTGAACGGCGATAAAGAAGCTGTGGACACGCTGCTCACTGACCCTGCTGTGGAAGCGATTAGCTTTGTTGGCTCGTCTGCGATTGCTGAATATATTTATGCAACGGGTGCGGCTCACGGCAAGCGCGTACAGGCGATGGGCGGGGCGAAGAACCATGCCATCATCATGCCGGACGCTGATCTTGACCGGGTTGTGGATGATTTGATTGGTGCCGGTTACGGCTCAGCGGGCGAACGCTGCATGGCGATTTCTGTCGCTGTGCCCGTTGGCAAGGAAACAGCTGACCGTCTTATTGAAAAGCTGATCCCACGTGTTGAAAGCCTGAAGGTTGGCCTGTCATCGGATGCAGACGCCGATTATGGTCCGATGGTCACAGCCGAGCAGCGCGACAAAGTTACAGGTTGGATCGACCGCGGCGTGGCCGAAGGTGCGGACCTTTTGGTAGATGGTCGCGGCTTTGAGCTTCAAGGTTATGAAGGCGGGTTCTTTATTGGTGGCTCACTGTTCGACAATGTGACGCCGGAAATGGACATCTGGAAAGAAGAGATTTTCGGACCTGTTCTGTCCGTGGTTCGTGCTGACACATTTGAAGAAGCAGCAGAACTGCCAAGCGCACATCAGTATGGTAATGGCGTTGCGATCTTTACGCGGGATGGGGATGCTGCGCGGTCTTTTGCCGCAAAGGTCGATGTGGGCATGGTGGGCATTAATGTGCCAATCCCTGTGCCGCTGGCATATCACTCGTTTGGTGGCTGGAAGCGATCTGCTTTTGGCGATACGAACCAGCATGGTACCGAGGGTGTGAAATTCTACACGAAGATGAAGACGGTCACCTCGCGTTGGCCAACAGGGGTCAAAGAAGGCTCGAGCTTCGTTATTCCAACGATGAAATAATTGAGGGCACCATTTGGGACATTGGCGTGACAAAGACGTCAATTGGTTCTTGGGTTGGAAGGGAAGCGTCGGTAGATTTACCGGCGCTTCTTTTTTATGGGTGATCTCATGCCAGATGTTCAAATTGATCTTGATGCCTATTTTTCCCGTATGGGGTATGAAGGCTCACGTGAGCCGACGCTTGCGACATTGACCGGGATCCAGCTTGCACATGCAATGTCGATCCCTTTTGAAAATCTCAACATTCTCTTTGGTCACGGTGTTCAGCTCGGCCTAGAAACACTTCAGGACAAAATTGTCAGCGAGGCACGTGGTGGGTATTGCTTTGAGCAAAATGGATTGGCGCTCGCCGTGTTGCGCCAATTGGGTTTCGACGCATCAGGGCTCATCGGGCGGGTTCGCTGGATGCTGACGCCCGACGTGCCAGCGCCACAAACCCATATGCTGATCCGCGTGGAGATCGACGGCAAAACATATATCTATGATGGCGGGTTCGGCGGTATTCGCATGACGGGTGTTCTAGGCTTTGTGCCTGACATGGTTCAACACACTTGCCATGAAGATCACCGGATCGTGCAGTCAGGCGCTAACTACACCATTCAGGCTGACTTGGACGGTGCCGGGGGCGGTGCCGAGGGTGATGGCTGGGCAGATGTGGTGCAATTCACGATGGAGCCGGCGACTTCTGTCGATTACGAAGTAAGTAGTTGGTACACGAGCACCCACCCGGACTCTCTTTTTGTGAATAATCTAATCGTCGAGCTTCCGGGCGATGGGGTCCGTCGCATGATCTTCAACGAAAACTTCGTGGAACGGCTCATGGGTCAGGAACCAACCATTACGCCGATCACCTCAGTCGATCAGATGGTGTCTCTGCTGGATGTCCATTTTGGACTGACCGTTAGCGGTGAAAAAGACCGTGCCATATTGCAGAAGTTCATTGCTGGTGCGAGTGATTGACGACGTCCGAAAATGGCGAGCGCTGAGCCGACATTTGAGCAAGTCTCTTTCTAACGTCAAAACATATTTTCCTGAAAGGTGAGCCCGATGGATCAGAAAGAAAAAGCAATTCGTTTCAAGGAACTGCACGAACGAGGGCGTCCGTTCATCATCCCAAATCCATATGATCGCGGGACTGCGCGCCTGCTGGCGGGGCTTGGCTTTGAAGCTCTCGCCTCCACCAGTGCCGGGTATGCCTATGCCCAAGGCACTGTGGATCACAAAATAAGTGCTGAGGATATGCTTGCTCATTTGGCAGATATCGCCTCTGCCACAGATCTGCCGTTGAATGCGGATTTGGGCAACGGGTTTGGTGATACGCCCGAGATCGTTTGTCGGACGATCCGCCGTGGGATCGAAGCGGGCCTTGCTGGCGGATCAATTGAAGACATGGCAGCAGACAGAACGCTTTATCCCATTGATCAAGCGGTTGAGCGCATAGCTGCCGCTGCAGAAGCCGCACATGGTGGTGACATTCCCTTTGTGCTGACCGCACGGGCGGAAAACTATCTGGTGGGCGATCCAAGCCTTTCCAATGTCATTGATCGGTTGCAGGCCTATCAGGAAGCTGGCGCTGATGTGCTGTATGCGCCGGGCTTGAGCAATATTGATGAAATTACGGAACTGTGTCGCTCGGTTGACCGGCCCGTGAATGTTCTTGTGGGTATTCCAGGACACGGACTGACAATTGAGGATTTTGCTGCCGCAGGTGCGACGCGCCTGAGCACAGGCAGCGCACTTGCCGTGGCGGCTTTTGGCGCGTTTCTCAATGCGGCCAAGGAAATGCGCGATGAGGGCACATTCAGTTTTGCCAATGATGTTTCTGCCTATGGAGATTTAGGCAAAATACTCGGCTGAGGGTTCGTGATTTTACGGCTTGGTGGATGGCGTTTCGATATCGAAGCGCCATTTGCGTTTTATGGCGGCGGCCAGATCCACATTATTCTGTTTGGCAAAGAGCAGGATATGACCCAGCAGATCGGCAGTTTCATTAGATAGTTCGTGGTGAAGTTCGTCCCGCGTCAGCCCTTTGGGCCGTCCCTGCCCCGCCCATTTCATCCAAACTTGTGTGAGTTCTCCCAGCTCTTCCTGCATTTTGAGCACAAACCATTCATCTGTTCGGTCAATATTGTTGGCAGCGGCATATATACGAGATGCCTGTTCAAATTGGTCTGTGAGCGATATGAGTGGCGTCATGATTTTGGTCCCTCCAATATCAACATATCAATTGCACGATGTTCTTGAAACGTTCTTTTTGAGTTTTGATCGATATTTATGACCGGTGATCCCCTACAGAGTTATTTTGCCCTGACGACAAGGGGCGACATTGACCATGACGCGGCTCAGGTGCGCGCGGCCCAGCAGCTGCAACGCCTGCACGAGGCTTTGCACGACTGGCGCCCGGGTATGAAGACCGGCCGGTTTCGCGCGTTGGGATTTGGCAAACCGGTTAGCCCTCCTGAAGGTATCTATCTTTGGGGTGACGTTGGACGGGGCAAGTCTATGTTGATGGATCTGTTTTTTGAGACGGCCCCGGTCGCGCAAAAACGTCGTGTGCATTTTCATGCGTTTATGAATGAAACTCACGAGCGGATTTTCGCCTGGCGTCAAAATGAAAAAGCGGGCCGGGTCAAAGGCGATGATCCGATTATGCCTGTGGCGGACATGATTGCCAGAGAGGCAGCCTTGTTGTGCTTTGACGAGTTTCAGGTTCATGACATTGCCGACGCGTCGATCTTGGGACGCCTATTTACACGGCTTTTTGATCTAGGCGTTGTTGTGGTTGCGACCTCCAACCGGGCGCCGTCAGGATTGTACGAAGGGGGGCTAAACCGACAGCGGTTTTTGCCATTCATCGACTTGGTTGAGAGTGCGATGGATGTGGTGACGTTAGATAGTGATGTTGACTACCGTCTGGACCGGATGAAAGGCATGACGGTCTATTATGCGCCGCTTGATGCCACAGCAGACACCGAGATGGATGCTTGTTTTGAAATGCTGACCGATGGGCATGTGCCAAAGCCACGAACCCTGGCTGTGAAAGGCAGGGCGGTGGAGGTGCCGCATGCTGTGCATGATGTGGCGCGATTTAGTTTTGCGGATCTGTGTGAAAACCCATTGGGTGCAGCGGACTATCTCAAGATTGCTGAGGTTTTTCGCACGGTTTTCGTCGACCATATCCCTCAGCTTTCCAAAGCCAATAGAAATGAAGCTAAACGGTTTGTGACGTTGATCGATGCGCTTTATGAAGCCCATGTGCGGTTGGTGGTGTCCGCTGCCGTCGCACCTGACGCGCTTTATGGCGCGGGGGATGGGTCTTTTGAATTCCAGCGTACTGTCTCTCGACTGATGGAGATGCAAAGTGCTGACTATTTGGAAGCGCATGCGTCTGTAGATCAAATGGTCCTGAAATAAGTCCCATCGCTGTTTCTCAAATTGGCTCCATTGGAGCCTCGATTAATTCGTCAGCCGCGCCATATTCTTGACAACAAAATCAACTGAAAAAATGGAACCGGTGAGCGTGAAACAAACATTGAAACGTGCCACGAAGACAGTGACTGGCACTCTGTTGGTCGTTATGATTGCTGGGATGATTTTTCAACGCGTGGCCGAAGCGTGGGACGATCATCTCTTTCCCGTTGTTGAGGGTGAAAAGTATGACGTCGGTGATGTGTCGCTCCATATGACCTGTCGGGGCGCGGGTGATGTCGCCATTGTTTTTTCATCGGGTATGGGAAATCCGGCAACGAGCTGGCGACCACTGGAGCGGCTTTTGGAAGGCGCGCACAAAGTTTGTTCCTACGACCGCGATGGGTTGGGCTTTAGTGATGATAGTGGCCGTCCGCGTGATGCGGCCATCGCTAGCGACCGTCTTGCACGCCTTTTGGTCGCGGCAGGCATTGAGAGCCCCGTTGTTCTTGTGGGCCATTCTTATGGCGCCTTGGTGGCGCGGGTATTTGCTAGTCGTTATCCCGATGCGATCGGTGCGTTGGTCATGCTGGATAGTAGTCATGAAGATATGGCGGAGCGTTTCCCACCCTTTGCGCAGGAAGGGTTTCGTGACCTGCTCGACGGATTTCAATTGGCTCCTTGGCTGAACGCGATCGCTCTGCCGCGTGCACTTGGCCTTTTTTCTCCTGCTATTGATGGGCTGGAGGGAGCGGATTTTGATCGCTCGTTGGCGCTGCTCAATTCAATCCATCATATGGGTGGCACGGGTGAAGAAGCCTCGGGTTGGGCGCGCAGTGCAGCTGCTGCCCGTGCTATCAACGAAGAAGGTCTTGGTGCTCTGCCTCTGGACGTGTTTGTTGCTGGTGCCTGGGAAGACGAGATGATGCCAAGCTGGCTTGCCATGCAGAGAGAGCTGGCAGGGCTTTCCAGCGTTTCGACGTTCCGTGTTGTGGAGGAGGCTAACCATCCTCAAGTTGGAATGGATGCGCGGTACATCGGGCAGGTGGCCGATGTTATCGGCATGCGGGCGTCGTCTTTGGCAGGGCGTCCAGCTTCCGGTTCTTAAACCCGGCCCACAAAAAAGACGGCTCCCAAATTTGGTGAGCCGCCTTTTGTTGGTCTGAACCGGGAAGCTATTAGTTCGTAATAGCCTCAGGAACGATTACAGCACCATCAGAGCGGGTGGCTGCAAGGGCTGTTGGTTTCGCACTGGCTATTTGTTGGCCAGATGAGGCGTTTGTGCTTGCTTCGCGAGATGGCTCACGGCGATTGGTGAGTTCATAGGACCAGGACTGGCCATATGATGCCTGCAACATGCCAAATGAAACACGGTGGGCAGCTGGGCGCTCACTTGCGCTGTCGGCTGCTACTGCTTCAAGAGAGAAGCTTTCCACAGCGAGGCGTCGGTCGATGGGAACAAAACCCAGGGCGACCGGGTTTGTTGCGCGGCGAATTTCAATATCTGCTTGAGCAAGCGCTGAATTGCTGCTGCCATCTAAGAGCGCAACGACACCTTGGAAGTCGCCGGCGGTTGCCGCTGAGCCAGGTTCTTCACAGATGCCACGCCCAGAACTCAGAATACTTTCCAGAATACGACAGTCTTGGCCCGTCGCTGCAGACAGAGCATGCTCTGTCAGATCGCGTCCAGACATGAACGTCGATACCAATCCAGCAATGGTTGAGATCTCAGCAATGGTGAGGGCACCGATGATCGGCGTTGCGCAACCAGACAACATCAAACCTGCTGCGACTGTCACGGCGATGCCGACTGTCGGCTTCCGCTTTTTGCGAGCCGGTGCCGTGGTGTTTTGTAAATTTGATGCGGAAACAACTGTGTGTTTGTTGCTTCGCGTAACAAGCCCCTTGAGCATATTGCCTACCCCACTCAGTACATAGTGTCCGAACGTGGGGTGCCTCTTATTCCCCGAAACAAGATTGTCTTTTTGAGGATCGCTCGAAAGACCTCTTGTTTTCCATTGTTCGGTCACGACATCCGCATTTAGAAATTAGCGGCACTCGAACCTTCGCCCGTCGCGCAAGTGCGTCAGATATTTACTACATGACAGATTTTGGCCAACTCCCCAGCCTCTCTCCTGTCCGTATTCTCCGGTACTTTGGAGGATAATATCCATGCGTTTCAGGCAATATTAAGACTGCTCTGTAGAGGCGGCGGAGTCAATGATGCCGCTGGTCCATGGTTAACGCGTAAATGTTACAATTGCGTCAATCTGAGCCAAAAAAGAAAGCTATCTGTGTTCAATAGGTCTGTTTTGCAGATCACTTTTTTGCAGCACATTGCTTCAAGGCTCTTTTCAGGCTACTAGGCACATTGACTACCTTCTTTCTTAACCATAAAGACGGCGCGTTTTCCTAGAGCGCCGTCCGGCTAACGCGACACTCCGGAGGCAACTAACATGGCGCGCAATAAAATCGCTCTTATCGGCGGCGGACAGATTGGCGGGACATTGGCCCATCTAGCGGGGCTCAAAGAGCTTGGCGACGTGGTCATTTTTGACATCGTAGATGGTATCCCACAGGGCAAAGCTCTCGACATTGCAGAAAGCTCACCGGTTGATGGCTTTGATGCCTCGCTGAAAGGCACAAGCTCTTACCGTGACATCAAAGGTGCGGACGTTGTTATCGTCACCGCCGGTGTGCCGCGCAAACCTGGCATGAGCCGTGATGATCTTCTCGGCATTAATCTGAAGGTTATGCAGCAAGTTGGCGAAGGCATTGGCAAATACGCGCCAAACGCATTTGTTATCTGCATCACCAATCCATTGGATGCGATGGTTTGGGCATTGCGCCAGTTCTCTGGTTTGCCTGCACATAAAGTCGTCGGCATGGCCGGTGTTCTTGACTCTGCTCGTTTCCAACACTTCCTTGCGGAAGAGTTCAATGTTTCTGTTAAAGACGTGAACGCATTCGTTCTGGGGGGCCACGGCGACACCATGGTGCCGCTCGCGCGCTACTCAACTGTTTCAGGCATCAACCTGCCGGACTTGGTGAAAATGGGTTGGACAACAAAAGAACGTCTGGACGCAATCATTCAGCGTACGCGCGATGGTGGTGCTGAGATCGTTGGCTTGTTGAAAACAGGATCTGCTTTCTATGCGCCCGCCGCGTCAGCTATTGCAATGGCTGAAAGCTATCTTAAAGACCAGAAGCGCGTTCTTCCGTGCGCCGCTTACCTCAGCGGTGAGTTCGGTGTCAAAGACATGTATGTCGGCGTGCCAACGGTTATTGGCGAAGGTGGTATTGAGCGCATTGTTGAGATCAATCTCAACGCGACTGAAAAACGCCAGTTTGACAAATCTATGAAAGCTGTCAAAGGCCTGGTTGATGCATGTAAGAAGATCAACCCTGCCGTGGCGAAAACAGCGCCTGCCAAAGGAAAGGCTGCGCGCAAGAAGAAGTAATTCCTTTTTCATCAAAACACTGAAGGCGAGGCTCTGTTTTGGAGCCTCGCCTTTTTTTTGCCCAATCGTCTTTATACATTGCAACTTGAGTTATGACACCAATCATGCCATATTATTCTTGCGCCGAGGGAGACGATGGATCATTGGAGGGTGGCATGAAAAGAATTGCAGTTTGGATCATTGGACTTGTTGTGGTTTTGGGCGGGCTTGGTTTTGTCGGGCTTCGTGTTCCTGCCGTTCAGAATGCATTGCTTGACCGGGTTATCGAGGCCAGGGTCAATGCGCCATGGGCAGGTGCATCTGACGAAGATGCATTGCAACTTGTTTTCTGTGGCACAGGTTCTCCTATGCCCGACAAGACGCGCGGTCAGGCCTGTGTGGCGGTGATAGCGGGTGACCGCATGTTCTTGGTGGATACGGGCAGTGGTGCGGCTGAAACGCTGGCGATGCTCGGCGTGCCAATGGACCGCCTGGCTGGAATTCTTTACACGCATTTTCACTCAGATCACGTGTCAGGTCTCTATGACGTGGTACTGCAAAGTTGGGTGGCTGGGCGCCAGGGAGCACTCGGTCTTTATGGCCCGGTAGGCGTTGGTCGTCTTAGCGCTGGTTTTAATGAAGCTTTTGCGCTTGATCGGCAATATCGCACCGCCCACCACACAGCAGCAGCGATGCCCCCGGCCAATGGGTTGGTGGAGCCACGCGTTGTGCCGGTGAACACTGATCTGGATAGCACAATTGTTTATGATGAGGATGGATTGAAGATCACTGCATTCCGCGTCGGACATGCGCCGATCGACCCTGCTTATGGATATCGTGTGGACTATAAAGGCCGGTCAGTCGTCTTTTCTGGCGACACGATCAAACACCCAAACATGGTTCGCATGGGACAGGACGTGGATGTCATGGTTCACGAAGCACTGGCCATGCACATGGTGTCCTTGTTGTCTGATCACGTAGGGGTGAACCGCCCAAGGGTCGGTCAAATTCTGCGTGATACGCTCAATTACCACACGAGCCCAGTTGAAGCGGCTGAAGTCGCCAATGAAGCTGGCGCAGGACTTTTGGTTTATAGCCATATTGTCCCAGTGCTGCCCAACGGCATTGCAGAGACCGTGTTCTTGCGCGGCGTATCAGATGTGCGGTCTGAGGGCGTTATGCTGGGACATGATGGATTGATGGTGCGCCTGCCTGTGGGATCGGATGATACGCAAATTATAGATCTGGACTAATTCGGCCCGGCAACGCGTACTGAAAATAACCATATACATATAATGGACTATATTTTCCTTTGAGAGATCTGCTTTTCCGGTGAAGATTTCCCCTAAGGCGGCTGCCATTGGGGGATGGACCTATAAGAAAGTTGAATCGGAAGCTGGAAGAGGGGGGCGTTGCGGAAAAGCGGCGTCTCATTGTGAACGCGGCAATGGTGCTTGCCTTGTCGGAGCGAAAAATTCCAACCCTCGAGAGCTTGGCTGAAAAATCAGGTCTTTCGGTTCTTGACGTAAATGAGCTGTTTCCCACGCTAGACGATCTGGGTGATGAAATCAGAGCCATTGCTGCAGGCCTTTATCAAAAGCTTGATGATGCGATGCCAAGGCAAGGTTCTTTGTACGCAATGTTGGCAGAGCTTGTTGATCTGCGCGCAACTCTTTACGAGACAGCCGGTGATATTCGCAGTTTGGGTGATGCAGCGGAGCAATTCTTGCCTTCAATCGCACAGGCTCGCGCCATTAGAGGCGGGCGCTACCGGGCGGCCCTAGCTTCTTTGTTTTCAGATCAATGTGATGACCCTAACTCGGAAACGCTCAGCAAAATTGAGTTTGTAACCAGTTGGGAAAGCTGGCGACACTTGCGGGTCGTTCAACGTTTATCCGTTGATCAGGCAAAAGACGTGATTCGCTCTGTTCTGCATGCCGTCGCGGCACAGGACCTATAGTCCAGAATTCACCCTGGTGTAGGGCGAAAATCCCACTTTTCTGACCTTTTTTGCTGCGCCTAGTTGCTATGAAAGCCCTTGATGTTATAAACGCCCCGAGCTTTTTCCCACCCAACGGGTGTGCGTTGTCGCCCCCGTCCAGCCGGTCGATGCCCATGAACATTCATGAATACCAAGCGAAAGCAGTGCTCGCGAAATACGGCGTGCCTGTCCCCAAAGGCAAACCAGCCTTTACGGTCGAAGAGGCGGTAAAAGCCGCAGAAGAACTGGGTGGCCCGGTTTGGGTTGTTAAAGCTCAGATCCATGCAGGCGGTCGCGGTAAAGGCGGTGGCGTCAAGGTCGTGAAATCGATCGATGATGTGCGCGCTGAAGCTGAACGCATGCTCGGCATGACGTTGATCACGCACCAAACAGGCCCTCAGGGCAAAAATGTTGGTCGCATTTATGTTGAAGATGGATCGGACATTGCCTCTGAGCTTTATCTCTCCGCTCTCGTTGACCGCGCATCATCACGCATCTCGTTCATCGTCTCCACAGAAGGTGGCATGAACATTGAGGAAGTTGCTGCGGAAACACCTGAGAAGATCCTCACATTCGACGTGGACCCAGCGAGCGGCATTTCAGGTTTTCATGGTCGCAAGGTAGCCTATGCACTTGGTCTTTCGGGCGATACGGCGAAACAAGCTGTTGCCGTCGTTTCCAAGCTCTACAAGGCATTTGTTGATGAAGACATGAGCCTGTTGGAGATCAACCCGTTAGTTGTCACCAAGTCAGGCGATGTGATTTGCCTGGACGCGAAAATGAATTTCGATGATAACGCGCTCTATCGCCACAAAGACCTGCTGGAGCTTCGTGATCTCGACGAAGAAGACGCGCACGAGATTGAGGCATCCAAGTATGACCTCAATTATGTGACGCTCGATGGGACCATTGGCTGCATGGTCAACGGTGCTGGTCTTGCTATGGCAACGATGGACATCATCAAGCTCTATGGGGCTGAGCCTGCCAACTTCCTTGACGTTGGCGGTGGGGCGACCACTGAAAAAGTAACAGCGGCATTCAAGATCATTCTTTCTGATCCAAATGTTGAAGGCATTCTGGTCAACATCTTTGGCGGCATCATGCGCTGTGATGTTGTGGCTGAGGGTGTTGTGGCTGCTGCCAAAGAGGTGAACCTTGATGTGCCACTGGTTGTGCGCCTTGAAGGCACAAATGTAGACCAGGGCAAAAAAATAATGGCTGACAGCGGCCTCCCTATCATTTCTGCCTCTGATCTTGCCGACGCGGCAGAGAAAATCGTTAAAGCCGTGAAGGAGGCCAAATAATGGCTGTTCTTGTTGATGCAAATACTAAAGTGATCTGTCAGGGCTTTACTGGCAATCAAGGGACCTTCCACTCCGAGGCTGCGATCGCTTATGGCACCAAGATGGTTGGTGGCGTGAGCCCAGGAAAAGGTGGCAAGACCCATCTGGATCTGCCGGTTTTCAATACTGTCGCAGAAGCGGTCGACACAACGGGTGCCACAGCATCTGCGATTTATGTACCCCCTCCGTTTGCCGCGGATGCCATTCTTGAAGCAATTGACGCGGGCATCGAACTTGCGGTTTGCATCACCGAGGGTATTCCTGTTCTGGACATGGTGAAAGTGAAGCGGGCGCTCTCCGGCTCTAAAACGCGGCTTGTCGGTCCAAACTGCCCAGGCGTGATCACGCCGGGTGCTTGTAAGATCGGCATTATGCCTGGTCACATTCATCAGCCGGGATCTGTGGGCATTGTTTCGCGCTCCGGCACGTTGACCTATGAAGCTGTTGCTCAGACAACCGCGACCGGCATGGGCCAATCCACCTGTATCGGTATTGGTGGTGACCCTGTGAACGGCACCAACTTCATTGATTGCCTGGAAATGTTTCTCGGCGATGATCAAACTGAAAGTATCATCATGATTGGTGAAATCGGTGGATCTGCTGAAGAAGAAGCGGCTGAATTCTTGAAAGCATCAAAAGTGAAGAAGCCGGTTGTTGGCTTTATCGCTGGTGTAACGGCCCCTCCAGGACGCCGCATGGGCCATGCGGGCGCTATCATTGCCGGTGGCAAGGGTGGTGCACAAGACAAGATTGAAGCCATGCGCTCTGCTGGCATCACTGTCTCCCCGTCTCCCTCTGCATTGGGTACGACCTTGGTGGATGTCTTAAAAGGTTAACAAGAGCGCGATGTCGTCGCGATTAAGATTGACCGCGACGACATCACGTTTTAGTGGTCAGCAGGCACGTTTTATTCACGAGCTTTTAAATGGCTAGTTAACGACCTGCGTGGCACTATTGGGAAATTAACCATAAGCCTGAGCGGGGATGTCGTGGTTGGCAGCGTCGTGATGAGGGCTTGAGAGGGGTACGGGCACACCCGTACTGGCCATGATGAGCAAAAGCAGTTCAAACGAACAGCTTGAACAGACATCGTTTCTGTCTGGCACAAATGCAGCTTTCGTTGAAGATCTTTACGCCAGATTTCAAACAGACCCGCAATCTGTGGACGCTGAGTGGCGAACATTCTTTTCATCTCTAGGCGATGCTAGCGCGGATGTCTTGAGAGAGAATCAGGGCGCGTCCTGGGGGCGCACGGATTGGCCGATGCCTGCCAATGGCGAGATGGTCAGTGCCATCGATGGCAATTGGCCGGCAGCAGACGAAAAAACGATCCGCACCAAGCTTCAAGCCCAAGTGCCTGCGGCAAGCGAAGAAGAAATTCGCGCTTCAACACTGGATTCTGTTCGCGCGATTATGATGATCCGTGCTTACCGTATTCGTGGTCATCTTGATGCGAACCTTGATCCGCTCGCGCTGCGCACGGAAAGCCATCATCCGGAGCTCAACCCTGAAAGTTATGGTTTTGGGCCTGAAGACTTTGATCGCCCGATCTTTCTTGATTTTGTGCTGGGCCTAGAGACCGCAACCATCAGAGAAATGCTCGCCATTCTGAGGCGGACCTACTGCGGTACTTTCGCGGTGGAGTTCATGCATGTGTCTGATCCAGAAGAAAAAGCCTGGATTCAAGAACGCATTGAAGGACGCGACAAGGAAATTAGTTTTACCCGCGAAGGGCGTTTGGCCATTTTGGACAAGCTCATTCATGCGGAAGGCTTTGAGAAGTTTGTTGCCGTCAAATATACAGGCACGAAACGCTTCGGCCTTGATGGTGCGGAAGCGACGATCCCTGCCCTTGAGCAGATCATTAAACGTGGTGGGGCGCTCGGTGCGAAAGAAATCGTCATTGGCATGCCTCACCGTGGGCGGCTGAATGTTTTGACCAACGTGATGGGTAAACCCTATCAGGCGATTTTCCACGAGTTTTATGGTGGTTCTGCCAACCCGGAAGATGTTGAAGGTTCGGGTGATGTGAAATATCACCTTGGTGCCTCCTCAGACCGTGAGTTTGATGGCAATAAAGTTCACCTATCGCTGACAGCTAACCCGTCGCACCTTGAGATCGTTGATCCTGTTGTTTTGGGTAAAGCGCGTGCGAAACAAGATCAATATCACGACCGCGAACGCGGCTCCGTGATCCCACTTTTGTTGCACGGCGATGCAGCTTTTGCGGGCCAAGGTGTTGTTGCTGAATGTTTGGGTCTATCTGGCTTGAAAGGACACCGCACCGGCGGGTCTGTCCACTTCATCGTCAATAATCAGATTGGCTTTACGACCGCACCGCATAATTCACGTTCTTCGCCTTATCCCTCAGATATGGCGAAAATGGTTGGTGCGCCAATCTTTCACGTTAACGGGGATGACCCGGAAGCTGTCGTTCATGCGGCCAAAGTTGCCATTGAGTTTCGTCAAAAGTTCGGCAAACCAGTGGTGGTAGACATGTTCTGCTATCGCCGCTTTGGTCACAATGAAGGCGATGATCCTTCGCTGACGCAGCCGTTGATGTACAAAAAAATTGGTACACAACCCACGACACTGGAAATTTATGCACAGCGCTTGATCGACGAAGGTCTTCTCACGCGAGAAGAAGTTGATGAGCGTATGGCTGCTTTCCGGGCGCAGCTGGACACTGATTTGGCGGCAGCTAAAAGTTTCCGTCCCAATAAAGCTGACTGGCTTGATGGCCGCTGGTCTGGTCTGGCGCCTGCGCAAGGTGATGCGCGCCGGGGCGAAACAGCCGTTGAGATGGACAAGCTTGTGGGCATCGGAAAGAAGCTCACGGAGGTTCCTGAAGGTTTTCATGTTCACAAAACGCTCAAGCGTCTTTTGACCAATCGTCGCAAGATGATTGATGGAGAGGCGCCGGTCGATTGGGGCATGGCAGAGCATCTGGCCTATGGCTCATTGCTCAATGAAGGTTTTGGCGTGCGTCTCGTGGGGCAAGATTCTGAACGTGGCACATTTGTGCACCGTCACGCGGTTCTTAATGATCAGGAAAACGAAGACAAATTCGTGCCGCTCAATTCTGTGACAGAGAACGGTGCGGAATTTGAGGTCATCAATTCGATGCTCTCAGAAAACGCCGTGCTCGGGTTTGAATATGGCTACAGTCTGGCTGAGCCGAGTTCTCTCGTTCTTTGGGAAGGCCAGTTTGGCGACTTCGCCAATGGCGCGCAGGTGGTGATCGACCAGTTTATCTCAAGTGGCGAGCGCAAGTGGTTGCGCATGTCAGGCTTGGTGATGCTGTTGCCGCATGGTTATGAAGGCCAAGGCCCTGAGCATTCTTCCGCGCGTCTTGAGCGTTATCTGCAATTGTGCGCTGAAGATAATATGCAGGTTGCAAATTGCACGACGCCGGCAAACTATTTTCACATCCTGCGCCGTCAGATGCACAGAAATTTCCGCAAACCGTTGATCATTATGACGCCGAAGTCTTTGCTGCGGCACAAGCGGGCTGTGTCCACGCTCAATGAGTTTTCTGCTGAGTCTTCATTCCACCGTTTGTTGTGGGATGATGCGGAAATGCTGGCCGACCAGAAAATCAAATTGGTGGAAGACAAAAAAATCCGCCGTGTGGTTTTGTGTACGGGCAAGGTCTATTTCGATCTTTATCAAGAGCGCGAAGAGCGCGAAATTGACGATGTGTATTTGTTGCGTGTTGAACAGCTTTATCCGTTCCCGGCGCGTGCGCTCATTAAAGAGCTCGGGCGTTTCCCGGATGCGGAATTTGTCTGGTGCCAGGAAGAACCCAAAAACATGGGTGCCTGGTTCTTTGCAGAACCAAATATTGAATGGGTGTTGTCACATATTGGTGCGCGTAAACGCCGTGCTAAATATGCTGGACGGCCAGCCGCGGCGTCGCCCGCAACCGGCTTAATGAGCAAGCACCTTCAAGAACTCAACCAGCTTCTTTCCGAAGCTTTGATTGTCGACTGATTGACAGAAAGCAGCAGGTCCTATGAGCACTGAAATTCTCGTTCCTACACTCGGCGAATCCGTTACTGAAGCCACTGTCGCCCAATGGTTTAAGCAACCAGGCGACGCGGTTGCCGTTGACGAACCATTGGTCGAACTTGAAACCGATAAGGTCACAATTGAGTTGCCCTCACCGGTCGCTGGCGTGTTGGCTGATATTTCCGTTGAAACGGGCGACACGGTTGAAGTTGGTGCGCTTCTTGGCATGATTGAAGCGGGCGAGGGCAAAGTGACAGCCAAACCTGCCGCCAAAAAAGAAGAAGTGAAAGCAGCCCCGGCCCCCGCAAAGGCACCAGAGCCAGCTCCGACCCCTGTTGCAGCGGCGGCTTCAGACGATGTTCTGTCACCAGCAGTTAAAAAGCTGATTGATGACAATGGTCTTGATCCTGCAATGATCTCTGGCACGGGCAAAGATGGCCGTATTGTCAAAGGTGATGTGCTTGCTGTTTTGGAGG
>Ga0209344_10002123_pt1 | contig 23058 bp, 16 predicted proteins | sample Cruoilmetagenom6_FD_187293 | JGI IMG/M metagenome (GOLD analysis project Ga0209344, IMG submission 187293) | Oil polluted marine microbial communities from Coal Oil Point, Santa Barbara, California, USA - Santa Barbara Oil Seep Sample 6 (SPAdes)... | ecosystem: Environmental > Aquatic > Marine... | reverse complement strand
TTTGAGCAGCGTTTTTGGGCTCGGCGACAGGCCTGGATTGCTGGACCTGTTGGAAGGCAATATCGACAAGCTTGGTCAGGTCATCTACCCGACCAGTATTGAAGGCTTATCGGTATTGCCTGCTGGCGCGCCACGGCCACATGCAGCAGAGCTGTTGTCGGGTTCGCGTATGGAGAGCACTCTTCGGCATCTCGCCGATATCGATCCGGATAGAATTGTCGTCTTTGATACCCCGCCACTGCTTCAAAGTAGCGAGTCCAAAGCGCTTCTGAGCGTTGCAGGTCAGGTGGTGTTTGTCGTCAAAGCCGGGTCGACAACGCAAGGGACTGTTGCAAATGCGCTGCAGGAGCTCGATGACCAAAAAGCGGTAAACCTGGTCCTCAATCAAGTGCCAAGCGGTCACGGTGTCTATAGTGGCGGCTATGGCTACGGATACGGCTATAGTTACAAATCTGATGACGATTCCGTCGAAGCGACGTCAGAGACAGCGGTGGAGCCGTCAAATGGCTCTATATTCAATTCCTAAGGAAGGCCCGAATATGAAAACCATAAAAAGCGCTCTGGCCATCGGTAGCCTACTCATCACCAATGCCGTTGTGGCGGTCGATTTGACGGCCGATTTTCGCACGGGTTACGGCACGTCCGACAATATCGCGCGGACAAGTATTGGAGAGATTGACGAGGACTTTGCTTTCGTCGGAACGACGATCTTAATGAGTGAGCAGACAGCCAGGTTCGGTGCGAATGTTCGTTTAAGTGCAGATTATCTCGATTATCTTGATGACACATTTGAAGACCAGGTGATCGGCGGATTCCTGGCAGATATCAACTATGCGTTCATACCTGAGCGATTCACATTGCGGTTAACCAATAGTTATGGGCAGCGTCTCCTTGACCCCTTGGCTCGACCAAGTCCGGGTAATCGCGAGAACGTGAACAACTTCACGACCAGTTTTGATTTCCGTCAGCCTCTGGGGATTCGCAATTTTCTTGGCGCCACTGCGCGCTACCGCAACGTCATGCTTGAGGAGTCGTCGCAGTTTGACAGTGAGCGAGTAACCGGCCTATTTCGAATCGGGCGACAAATTACTTCGGATACGACTGTATCCCTTAACGTGTCCAAGGAACAAACTAGCTTCGATAACGGTGGTTTGTCGGACGATTTTGACGTTACCAACGCGTTCATAAGGTATGAGGTCGCGTCTGTCCGTAATCTCATTACGGCTGACGTAGGTTATTCCGACCTTGAAACGGATGCCGGTGAGGGCGGAACGGGCTACCTGGTTCAGATGGCCTGGACTCGGACGATTTCTGAGAGCTCGACGTTCATGAGTGGCGTTGGCAGCCGGTACTCTGATCAGGGTGATATTTTCGCATTCTCGCAGGATATCTCGACCGACATCGGAGAGACGGTTGATACAGATGGTGATGACTCACCATTTCGGAATAATTACTTATTCGCACGTTACGATGCAACAATGTCGCTCACGCGAATAAATCTACTGGCACTGTGGTCGCAAGACGAATTCGAGCTCGGTGGATTTGGTGACAGGGACACACTTGCAATGTCAGCATTGATTCGACGAGATCTGACTGCAAAGACTTTCGCCAGTGTTGGGGCGCGCTATTCAAAGAGAGACTTCAAATTTATTGATCAGCGAGATGACCAGATTGATTTGATCGCAAGCGTGGGTTACAGGCTCACAAGAGCATTCGATTTGTCACTTAGTTTCCTTCGTGTTGATCGAACCAGCAACATTCCTGATCAGGAGTTCGTCGAAAATCGTGTGGTTCTTCAACTCAACTTTACGCCGTCATGGGGTAGACAAACTCTTGCTACAGGAAATTAGCGTAGCGGCAATCAATAATTGGTTGGTGATGAATCCATGGATGGGAATTTAATTGCTTTACTCTAAGTCTGAATATCTAGAAAACTTGTTGGTACTTCTCGACATCCTCGTCGGGGTGCTTATGTACTTGTGTGTTCTTGGAATCTACCTCCATTTCCGTCCCGATCAAGTCAACTACTACGCGGACCATCTCGGTTTGCTCGCGTTTATCACTCTAACGATCATAGCTGTGCGCCGCGTATTCCAGCGTGAGCTTCGCCTTTCGGGAAAGTCGGGATTTGGGCACATCTGGAGTATCTCCAAGGTGATGTTCTGGTCGTTCGCGATCGTGGTTTCAGTCTTGTTTGTTTTCGACGTTGGTTTCGTTAGCCGCTTGGTGTTCGTTGGTTTCTTCATCGCAAATACTGTAATTCTCATTCTGCTGCGAATATTTCTCGCCTGGTGGTATTTTTCTAAGCACAAGGACGACAAGGCCAACCACGTCCAAGTCTTGGTGATTGGTTCCGGGAGACGGGCGCATCATCTGGCGAAGTATCTTCAGAGCAACTCAGACTGGGGAATTGAGATTGTCGGCTTTCTCGACCCGGACGATCCCCATCGCTTTAACCGGCGGAAAACGGACAACGTTCTCGGCCACGTCGACCAGATATCAGATGTCCTCAGCGCTAACGTCGTTGAGGAAGTCGTCATTGCCGTCCCGCGCGGCATGTTGAGTGACCTTGGGACGATTTACGATGCTTGTCAGGAGGAGGGCGTTAGACTGCAGTACATGGCTGATATGTATGATTTTGATGCCGCGAGGGTACGTTTGAACATGATGGACAATATTCCGTTGTTGTCCTTCGAGCCGGTTGTGCAGAATGAAGCCATGATGGTCGTAAAGCGGCTTGCAGATATCGCGATGACACTCGCGTCCATGGTAGTCGTATTGCCGCTCTTTCTTATCGTTACGATCGCGATTCGCCTGGATTCACCGGGCCCTGCATTTTTCATGCAAGAGCGTGCCGGATTGCATAAACGAAAGTTCAAAATGTTCAAGTTTCGAACGATGGTTGTGGATGCTGAGGCGAGAATGAAAGAAGTCGAGCATCTTAATGAAGCCGATGGACCTAATTTCAAGATCGCCAATGACCCTCGGATCACGCGGCTCGGCGGATTCTTGCGCCGCAGTAGTATCGACGAGCTACCGCAGCTCCTAAATGTCCTGCTGGGTGATATGAGTCTCGTTGGTCCGCGACCAATGTCGATTCGCGATGTGAACTTGTTCGATAGAGGTGTCCAGCGCAAGCGATTCAGTGTCCGACCTGGAATCACGTGCTTGTGGCAAGTGTCTGGACGAAGTGATTTGTCATTTGATGATTGGCTGCGCCTAGATCTGGAATACATCGAGAACTGGACGCTCTGGCTCGACTTCAAAATCCTTTTCAAGACGGTTCCAGCCGTATTCGCCAGTTCTGGCGCAGTTTGAGCGGTGGGGTCTGGTTGCTATGTCCACCATCAAGATCTGTTTCGTAGCGCACAACGCGTATGCGGCGCTTGCCAAAGGCAACATTGACCATATCGGTGGAATCGAACGCCAACAGGTGATGATGGCGCGATGGCTGGTGGACAAAGGTCACGAAGTCAGCATGATTACATGGGGGCGAAGAGAGCCATCTGAGGACGTTATCGATGGCATACGCCTGCACTATTTGTGCAGGCAGTCTGACGGTTTTCCCGTTGTTCGATTTTTCCACCCGCGCTGGACAAGCCTGATTCGAGCAATGCGCAAAGCAGATGCTGACATCTATTATTACAACCTTGGCGATCTGGCATTGGGTCAGGTGGTTGCTTGGGCAAGGAAGGCCGGCAAGGCTGCAGTGTACTCGGTGTCCAGTGAATCGGTTTGCCATGCTGACCTGCGCCAGGTGTTGTCATTGCGTGAGCGGCTATTCTACGTTTGGGGCTTAGGTCGGATCGAAGATGTATTCGTTCAAACAGCTCGTCAATCCGAGTTATTGGCGAAAAACTACGATAAGAGTGCCAGGATACTGGCGATGCCGTGTGCTGATATTTCCGCTGCAAAGCCACTTGCGCAGATCGCTGCTTCGGGTGAGCGACCGCGCGCTGTCTGGGTTGGTAGAATTAGCAAGGAAAAACGACCGGCATGGATTATCGAACTGGCTCGTTTGTGCCCGAATATCGATTTCGACGTTGTCGGCGGAGCGAATCGCGATACAGACTACGCCAAAGAATTTCTGCAGCAGGCTGAGACACTGGACAACGTCAATATTCGTGGTGTTGTTCAGCACGAAGCGATTGCAGATGTGTACCGCAACGCCAATGTCATGCTGTGCACATCCGAGTACGAGGGTTTCCCGAACGTGTTCCTCGAGGCATGGAGTTTGGGTCTTCCGGCGGTGACGTCTTTCGACCCGGACAATATTGTCTCGCAACAAGAGATCGGCGTTGTCGGCAGTGATGTCGCGACGCTGGCTGACGGGCTGCAAAACGTGTTGGAGGACGGCTCGATGTGGCTGAATTGCTCAGCCAATGCCCGCAAGTATTTCGTTGAGAATCATCAGATCGATGCCGCCATGCAAGGCTTCGAAACCGCACTGCAAGACGTCGTTGCATCTACAGCCCACCAGGTGACCTGAATGTCCGAATTTCCTACATCGTCGCTGTTTGATATTCCGGTAGCCAAGTGTACATTGGGGGACGTTGTTGCCATTGCTGAACAGCGCATCGCGGATAAGTCGCAGTTCCAGATTGGCGTTATCAACGCGGCGAAAGTCGTAAAGATGAGCAAGGATGAGTTCCTCCGCGAGTCAGTACTGTCATCCGACATAATTCTCGCAGACGGCTCCTCGGTGGTACTTGCATCGAAGGTGCTTGGCGATGCGCTACCCGAACGAGTGACGGGCATCGACCTGATGCATGAGCTCCTCATATCGGCGGACAGGAACCGCTACCGGGTATTTCTTCTTGGTGCGAGTGAGGACGTTTCTTTGAAGGTTGCCGCCTGGATCGAAAAAGAACATCCGAATGCGATCATTTGCGGACGAGCCAATGGCTACTTTGACGCCGATGCCGAAGCGGGAATCGTAGCGAGCATTCGCGAATCGGAGGCGGATATTCTGTTCGTAGCGATTACGTCGCCGAAGAAGGAAGTCTTCATGGCTAAGTGGCACGATGAAATGGGAGTTACTGTCCTGCACGGTGTTGGCGGGTCATTTGATGTCGTCGCTGGCAAAGTGCAGCGTGCACCGCTGGCCTATCAACGAACGGGGATGGAGTGGTTCTACCGCCTGGCGCAGGAGCCCAGACGCCTTGCCTGGCGCTATATAAGCACCAATACACGTTTCATCATGATGCTGTCGGCTGCGTGGTTGCGTCGTGTATTTTCCTCCAAGCGCAGCATTCAGAGTAGCGACTAGCTTATGGTTCGCCTGACAATACTCTTCTCGATGATCGCGTTCATCTGCGCGTACGCATTTCGTGACTGGTACAAGTCGCTGTGTGCGTTGATCTTAATGATGGCGTTTATCGAGAACCCGGAAATGCCCAAAGGCCTGCTGGGTATTCAGGGTCTTAGTGTCTGGAACATGGTGCTGCTGTGCGTATGCATTGGCTGTGCGATGAAGTGGAAGGAGGAAGGGCTGAAGTGGGACATGCCGCAGAAGATTACGGTTCTCCTCAGCCTGTTCATCGCCCTCATCGTCATTGCATATGTTCGTTTCATTGTCGATCTCGACGGCATGAGGGAATACTCGGTCATCGCCAACAAATCGTTTGATTCGATTCTCGGCCATACGAGTAATCATCTGATCAATCCGCTGAAATGGTTGGCTCCAGCGGCACTTCTGTTTATTGGCTGTCGCAGCGAAGAGCGATTTCGACTTGGCCTGTACACCTTGTTAGGCATGTACGTGCTGCTCGCGTTGCAGATCATACGTTGGATGCCGATCGGTGATTTGGTCGGTGGAGAGGACTTTGCCGAACGCGCTCTTCGAGTACTGGCAAAAGAGATGGGCTATCACCGTGTCGACTTGTCGATGATTCTCGGTGGTGCGTTTTGGGCGATCGTAGCAGCTCGGACCTACCTGCAGTCTATTCTCGCGAAAATGATGGTGCCGGGATTACTGGCAATAACATTTCTCGGCCAGGCGCTGACCGGCGGGCGTGCCGGCTACGTTACCTGGGCCGGCGTCGGTTTTGCGATGGCCTGGCTGAAGTGGCGCCGGTATTTGATTCTTGCGCCGATCGCCGCAATCCTGATGATCGGTTTCGTGCCGGCTATCAAAGACAGAATGATGCAGGGTTTCGATGAGGACTCCGTCGATACCCGATCCCATAACGTCGAGGCGGAGTGGATTGATGATGGTGACTATGATTTCTACACGGTTACGGCCGGCCGGGTTATTGCTTGGCCGTTTGTGGTCGAGAAGATCGTTCAGCGTCCGATCATTGGTTATGGTCGTCGCGCGATGCAGCGAGAAGGCGTGGCGACGCGGTTGTTGACAGAGCTTGGCGAGAGTTTTCCACACCCACACAACGCGTATCTACAGTGGACCTTCGACAATGGCATTATCGGTCTCATTATCGTGATGACAATGTTCATCCATTTCGGTATATACGCAATGCGCTTATTGCGCGACAAGGAGTCGGCTGAAGCAGTTGCAGCAGGCGGGGCTTGTTTTGCATTGATGCTCGCGCTGGCGATTGCAGCGATCGGTAGTCAAACATTTTATCCGCGCGAAGGGACCGTCGGCATGTGGTGCGCCATTGGACTCATGATGCGCGTGCACGTCTCACTAAACAACAAGCGCGCCGCCGCAGGGAAGAGTTTAAAGAATGGCTAACGACAAACAATCTGTCGCCTATATCCTCGCGGCCAGTCATTCGGGATCGACCCTGCTGGCGCTGATGATGGATTCCCATCCGGACATTTGCTCAGTGGGCGAACTGAAGGTCGGTGTACTGGGTGATCTGGACAACTACCTGTGCTCATGCCGCCGGAAGATTGTTGAGTGTCCATTCTGGACGGATGTCAAGAATCACATGCACGATGCGGGTGAGAGCTTTGAATTCAGTGATCCGGGTACCGACATTCGCGTAACCAATAGCAGTGTCTTGAAACGGGTGCTGCGTCCAATGGTGCAGGGGCCGGTGCTTGAATTCGTTCGTGATGCCGTTCTTCTGGCGCTTCCGGCCTGGCATCGACACTGGCGTGGAATTAGGCGTAGAAACCGGGCGTTCCTGGGGGCATTAGGAAAACTATCGGGGGCGTCGGTCGTCGCGGACTCGTCCAAAGTGGGCATTCGGCTGAAATATCTATTACGCGACAAGAGCATCGATGTCAGAGTCGTACGATTAATACGCGATGGCCGTGGTGTAGCCCTGACGTATATCAATCCCAGCGACTTTGCCGATGCCAAGGCGTCCAACCTTCGAGGCGGCGGGACCGGCAATCAAAACAGCCATGCTGCACTGGCTATGCCGTCGGCCGCACAGGAGTGGGTGCGGGCGAATGAAGAAGCCGAAGAACTCAAGAAGCGGGTCGGCGCGGACCGTGTGCTGGAGATTCACTATGAGGATCTATGCGGCGACACGATCACAACATTGAATATGGTCTACGAATTTCTTGGCGTTGCGCCGTTGGCAGCCGATGTCATACGCGATGTCGACAATATTGAGCACCATATAGTGGGCAACGGTATGCGTCTGGATGACGATCATACGATCGTCCTCGATGAACGATGGAAGACACAGTTGTCGGAAACACAACTGACTGAATTTGAAAATGTGGCCGGCGCGATGAATTCGAGCTATGGCTACCGATAGCCGCGCAAGCAGATTTCAGTTGCGTGCTGCCATTATTCGAGCCGTGTTGGCGGTGTTGCTCTGGACAACACATCGTCGGCGATGCAGACCCTGTCGGCGTCTATTGCCGTCGGATGGTGTCCACGTCCTATTGACGGGAACCTTCTATTCTGCGAATTGGATCAACTCGCAATTGATACCGCTCTGCCGCGCACAGAAAATCGCCAAAGTGACGTTTGTCAGTGCTATTCCTGTACAGGACATTGATGGGCTGGAGGTTATTTATGCGCCTAAGTTACTGCAGAAAGTGCTCGGTGGCGTACCAGCCAGACTGCTGACATTCGCCTGGCACGGCATTCGCACACGGCCGGACCTGATTGGCGGTTTTCACTTACTTATCAATGGCTTGGTGGCGCAATTTGTCGCTCGGCTGGCACGGACCCGGTCGGTCCATATCTGTGTCGGCGGGCCGACAGAGGTCGCTGGCGGTGGCTACGCGACAGAAAACCGGATTTTTGGACGATTGAACGGACCGGACGAGCGGATCGAGCGGCAACTTCTCTCGGCGATTAGCTCGTTCGACGTGATGGTTGTTCGGGGTAATTCTGCCAAAGAGTTTTACGCGCAGCATGGAATAACGACGCCACAGCACATCATAACGGCGGGTGTTGATTCTGAGGTGTTCTCACCGACTCAGTCAGATCGTGAATTCGACATCGCGTTTCTCGCGCGCCTAAGTGACGTTAAGCGGATAGAGATTTTTCTTACGGTTGTACGGAAGCTAAAAGCGGACTTCGATACAAGTATAAATGCGCTGATCATTGGCGATGGTCCACTGCGGGCGACGGCTGAGAACTACGTCGCGGTGAACGAGCTCACCGAGAACGTATGCTTTGTCGGGCAGGTTGATGACGTGGCGACGCAACTCAACAGAGCAAAGACATATGCGCTGACGTCGAGATCGGAGGGCTTGTCACAAGCTATGGTGCAAGCAATGTTGTGTGGTTTGCCTCCCGTAGTCGCGAACGTTGGCTCACTGGCGGATCTCATAACGAATGGCGTCAGCGGCTATCTTGTCGATGACCATGGCAATGCCGACGCCTACATCCCACCGTTCGTCGCTTTGTTGTCCGAAACCGATCGGTGCCGCGAGATGAGTGGCGCTGCGCGAGCATCGGCGATGCAATGCAGTGTCGATGCGGTCGCAAAGAAATGGGATGTACTGGTCACAAGCCTGGTCATCACGGAACGGACATAGGTCTCGAGATGGGATGCGCAGCGGCGAAATCAATATGAATGATCAAGACAAGAACTTGCATGCAGACGACGGTCGGATGGGCGTTCTGCTGCTCATTAGCGGTCTCACTTTCGGTGGAGCCGAACGACAGGTCATCGAACTCGCAAACAAACTGGACCCGAGACGCTATCGCGTGACGGTGTGTGCCCTAACGGATGACAATCCAATGGCGAGCAACTTGCGAACCGACCTGGTGGTTATAAAGAAGCGCTCGAAGTTTGATATTGGTGTCGTACCGCAACTTCGACGATTGGTCGCTGAGCGAAGAATCGACGTTATCCATACGTTTCTCAACGATGCAAATATAGCCGGGCGCTTGTGCTATCGCCGCGGTTCGCGACCTGTGATCATCTCGTCAGAACGCAATTCCAATTATGAGGAGTCATTGCTCCGTCGTGTCGTCGAGCGAATTTCCCGGCCCTGTATGGATCTCATGGTCGCAAACTCGATGGCAGGACGACAATTCTGCATCGATGCAAGGAAAATGCGCGAAGATCAGGTGATGGTTGTACACAATGGCGTCGATTCGGTTCGCTTCAGTCAAAACAATGAGGCGCGCTCACTGTTCAGGAAAGAAATCGGTGTGGATGACAGCGACGTTCTCGTTGGTCTTATCGGCAACTTTAAGGCTCAGAAGAACCATCATATTTTCGTTCTCATGGCAGAGGCGCTTGCAGCAGAGCTGCCGAATGTGCGATTTCTCGTTGTCGGCAACTCGCCGGAGGGCAAGTTGGAAGAGAATCCCTTTTACTTGCAGACAGTTGCGGCCGCAGAGTCACCGGAATTGAAAGGGCGCATGACGATACTGACCGCACGATCCGATATGGATCGTGTTCACAATGCTTGTGATGTCACAGTTCTGCCGTCCTCACGCGAGGGAACACCCAACGTCATGCTTGAGTCAATGGCCTGCGCAACACCCGTGGTCGCAACCGACGTTGCGGACAATGCATTCGTGCTTCGGGATGGCCTGGATGGTCGCGTAGTGACTCTGAGTGACGCTGAGACAACGGCTAAGGCGCTCGCAGATGCTGTACGCGAGTTGTTGCTCGACACCGAGAAGCGTTCGCGAATGGGAGCATCAGCCAGAGGGCGTGTTGAAGCGGAGTTTTCGCTGCACCGGCTAGCGGAAAAAACAGGCAAGATATACGGGGATCTGTTGGGATCCCCGCAAACTTAAATTGTCCTGGCTATTCGACCATTACTCAACGATAAGGTTGGTCGGTGGCATGGGTCGAACGCCACTGAGCACTTCGTGGGCACCGGCTGACCAATTTGTACCGATAGGGCGGGGTTCGCCATTTGCGTCAACCGCGATATCAATACCGAATCTACTCTGGAACAACTGGTAAACGGCATGATCGCTGACGCCAGCGCCGATTGCAGCACTGTTGGATTCAATTCCGATGAGTAGATTGTTCACATCAAAAATGAACCTCGGGTCGCCGCTCGCGGTGTTGCTGCAGTTTGCTCTCACGCTACTTCCGTCGACAAGGTTGTTCGTGCAGCCGGTTGCTTCATCGTCGATAGCAATCCCTGATGCGTTGATGACGATGTTGTTTACCGTCTCGCCATCAGTAATTGCGTCGGGCACATTGTAGATTGTGTTGTTGATAACGAAGTCCGCATCGCCGCCGATTCCTCGAAAATTGATGTCGTGGATAATGTTACCGATGTTGTAGACGTCGGCATCCGAAGAGTCGGGTTGGATAGCTGTATTGGCATCGTAAATTTCGTTGTACAACATCCAGATTTCACCCTGAGCGCCTTCGTCATTGATTCGAACTGCTTCGCCGCTACCCGAGAACGGTCCGGTTACGTAGCTGTGAATACTGTTTTCAGAGATGATGACCGGACCTCTGAACTCCTTCAGATCAATCGCGTTTTCTTCGTCATGGTGCATATGATTACGACCAATGTAGACATTGGCGGGGCCATTGCCGCTGCCAACGCAACCGTGGCAAAACTGCACGGCGTCGCCGGAGTTGTGATGGATATGATTGTCGACAATCCAGACGTCGCTGGTGTTGCCACCTGAGTACACTCCGTGGCGGTCTTTCGCCGAGGGTATTACGCCATGGTTGTTGATTTCATTGTTATAAATTACGACAAACGTGCCCGCGCCATTGTCGACCATCGCGCCGGTGCCGGGGTGGTCGTGTATATGACTGTGGCGCAATGAGATATGGTCACTGGGTCCTGGCCATTCAACATCGGCCCGGTTGCCGTCAATAAATTCAACGATCCCGTACTGTCCGGTTAGCTGGATTTTCTCGTCGAAGAATTCGGGCTTCTCGGTGGCGCTAACGCCGCGAATGAATACTGGTTGAGCGGCTGTTCCGTTCATGCGCCACTGCAAGTCTCTGCCGTCCGCGTAGGGCCCACCATGCACTTCGACGACACTGCCAGCGGCCAAAGTCGTGGGTACGGTGCAGCGCGGATTGCCTGGTGTTCCGTCATTGCTGCTATCGGTGCAGCCTGCGGAATTGTCGACGTAGTGCGTGTACGGGCCGTTGCCTGCGTCGCTGTAGCCACTTTGGCCAGCATACATCAGGTGAGTTTCCTCAATGCCAAAAGGTGGCGCCGGAATTCCGATAGGAGGCTCCCAGGCGTTGACCTGTGAAACCAATACGATAAGTGAAGCTGCGATCGAAACTCTTCCGAAAATTGCGTGCTTTGCCATTAGATTATTCTCAATCAGGTGTGGCCTCAGTCACGTCTCAATGTGAGATCAACTGAGGCAATATGCTTCCAGACAGGGGGCATGAAGTTGCGGTCGTTCATGCACGTGATTTGCAATGTCACGTGCTTTGTTTTTCGACTGGCAACCCCACTGCCGTAGGCGATGCCCTTAGACTGGAAGCTTTGCGTCCCCATCTTTCGACAGGTTTGCCCTTAGTTCATTACACGTTTTTTATACCAGATAACAGTATTAAGGCAAGGACCTGTTGTGGGCTATTGCTCCAACGATGCCACACAAACCCTGTCGTGTTTAGGCGACGCTTGCAGACGTGGAAATCCATTGTCACGCCGTGTCGAGCGCCATGCTCTGACCGAAGCGAAGCTCGAGCAGAAAGCTTAGCTCGTCAAACCTATATAGTCGGCTTTGAAGAGGTCAGAAAATGCTATTAAAACAACGGTTTAAGTTCTTCGTGTGGTATGGCATTGGCCGACTGACGGCTGCGGAGACGCCGTCGCCATGTTATGTCGCAATTCCCGGACGTGGATTCACGCGGATTATGAATACTTGCGTCTAAAGTACTGGATTTACTGCCGAAGAAACCTGTCGCCAATGGCAGACAGGTGAAAAGTCCTACGTTGCTCATCTGATGTCAAAAAAACTTTAGAAATAAGTCTCGCCAAGTCGACTTGCGACGATTCAGGCGCAATATTCCGCAAGCCAGATTTCCAGCCAGAGCAGAGCCCAAAGCTGGTGGGAGCGATCTCGACGGCCACTCTGGTGAGTTTCGTAGAGCTTTTGCACGTAGTCATTCTGTAAGTAGGCCCGGATGCGAGCGTCTGGCGCCAGAAGCTGTTCCTTTAGTTGTGCTGAGTAGTCGGTACGAAACCAGTCACTGATTGGAACGCTAAAGCCCTGTTTTGGTCGGTTGATCAAGTTCTCCGGGAGCAGCTCACCGAGCAATTGTCGCAGCAGATATTTCCCCTGCCCATTGCGGTTCTTATGATGCATCGGCACCGTATTGGCGAAATCGACCAGCCGATGATCAATAAACGGTACTCGAACTTCGAGGCTGTTCAGCATGGCGTTACGATCGACCTTGACCAGTATGTCCTCCGGCAAATACGTCTCCTGGTCTGTTCTAAGACGTGCTTCCTGATCCGAATAGCGAACGTCTGTAAAGTATCGCCGCCAGCGTGTGCTTTCTTCATTCGCGCTGGCAAACTGCTCGGGCCTGATCATCGCACGTCGTTCAGTCGCGCCAAACAGTCCGACTTTCTGTTGGTAGTGATCGGCACCGTCTTTACTCAGCCGCTCAAGGAATCCAACGCCAGGTATCGACATCGGTAGCGTGTTTGCCAAACCGCCCAGTAGCGGGCGTCGAATTGACAACGGAACGTTCCGCATGGCGGTCTCGAAACGACTGCTGAAATACCGTGTATAACCACCGAATAGCTCGTCGGCGCCATCGCCCGACAGGCAGACTTTTAACGCGTCGCCGGCGGCACGAGTGACGTAATACGTTGGCAAGCTGGATGGGTCGGCAAAGGGTTCGTCAAATTGTCGTACCAATTGCGGCAGTATGTCGAGGCTCATGTCACTGACTGTGATCTCGTGGTGGTCAGTGCCGAAAATATTGGCGACCTTGGCGGCATGTTTCGATTCGTCGAAGCGTTCCTCATCGAAACCGATAACGAAAGTCTGGAGCGGCGAATCCAGCAGTTTGCTCGCCAGTCCGACGATCAGGCTCGAATCGATACCGCCGCTCAGAAATGCACCTACCGGTACGTCACTTCTGAGTCGGAGTCGAACAGAGTCCTCCAACAGACTGGTGAGCTCTGCAAGAGCATCGGGCTCAGACATCGATGTGTCGACTTGACTCGCATCGGGTGACCAGTAGCGTTCGACCGTGATGTTGCCATTATTCCATATCAGTCGATGCGCGGCGGCTAGCTTGAATATACCGCTGAAGATGGTCGCCGGAGCCGGGACGTAACCGTAGCTCAGGTAGTCCTGAAGCGCGGAGGTAGACAGCTCGGGCGTTCGGCCTTTTGGCTTCAACAGTGCCTTGAGCTCGCTGGAGAAATGTATCGAGCCGTCAGCTGCTGGCTGATAATAGAACGGTTTCTCGCCCATCCGGTCACGTGCGGCGAAGAAAATCTTTCGAGCCGGGTCCCAAATAGCAAATGCGAACATGCCGTTGAGATCGTCTACCAGATCTGTCCCCTTTTCCTTGTACAAGTGGATTAGGACTTCGGTATCCGATTGCGTTTGGAAAACATGGCCGCGTTCAATCAGCTGTGCGCGAATTTCTTTGTAATTGTAGATTTCCCCATTGAACACGACGATTATCGAGCCATCGGAACTGGACATCGGCTGGTCGCCGGTATGCAGGTCAATGATGCTCAGTCGGCGATGGCCCAGTACGACATTGTCATCAACGAAGAAGCCATCACCGTCCGGCCCGCGATGTGCGATGGAATCGGCCATTTCGCGAACAGTCTGCTCCGAGAGTCTTGTTCCCTTGTCTGTAGAGCAGCTACCGCAAATGCCGCACATTTCTTTGTCCTTTATTGTGATCTGTGTCGGCCGACAAACCGGCTCTGTAGTGCAATAATATCGACATCGTATAATCCATACTATACGCACGGATTTGGGAGCCTGCTGTGAATTGCGTTGCTTTGTAAGAAGCGACTCAATTCTCACTTGTCAGCAGTTTTCTGTCGAGCGGAGAGGTCTGAGCAGTGCAATCACCTAGTTGGTATTTTCATCGGCTTCGCTCGATGGACACAAATGAAATCGCTTGGCGGATTCGTTCTCTATTGGGCAATCAGCTCGATATGCTGCGAATGCCCTTGCGACTCTACCCAAAACTGCCAACCGCCTTTCGGCAGGTCTCAAGTCTCGATAGTTTCGGCTTTTCAACGGTGCCGAATGCAGCCGATTGGGGAGAGGACGCTGAACCGTTCAAAGCTTGGGAAACTCGATTGCGCGAGAAGGCCGATCAAGTCATGTCCGATGAGCTGAGTTTCTTCGATCGCAAGCAACAATTTCTCGGTGACCCGATCGACTGGCATGCCGATTGGTCCGCCGAGCGTCACGCCGCCGTCAAATTGTCGGTTCTAACTGACTACAGAGATTTCGATCGTGTGGGCGACTGTAAGTTGGTTTGGGAGCCCAATCGTCATCACCAGCTGGTTGTGCTGGCCCGTGCTTATCAAGTGACTGGTGAGCTGCGCTACGCGCAGAAAGTCGTCGCAGTTATCCTGAACTGGATTGACGCCAATCCGGTGGGCTATGGCATGAACTGGAAGAGCCCGCTCGAACTGGGTATCCGGCTAATCAACTGGGTATGGGCGCTGGACTATATTCGCAATGCAGGGGTGATGGATGACGATGCCTGGAGCAGGATTGTTGATTCGATTTACGTGGCCCAATGGGATGTACAGCGACATTTTTCAGAAGGTAGTTCGGCCAACAATCATCTGATTGGCGAGGCGGCAGGCGTATTCATATCGACAGCCTTCCTGCCCGAACTACCGAGCTCGGCAGAGTGGCACGAGGCAAGCCGAGCGATCTTGGAGAATGAAATTCTCAACCAGTCATTCGAAGATGGTTGCACGAGAGAACATGCCTTTGGCTATCAGTTTTTCGTTCTGCAGTTCTTATCCCTAAGCGTGCTGGTTGCTGAGAAAATTGGGCGACCACTGTCCGGCGCTTTCACCGAACGCATGCAAACGATGTATGAGTTCCTGGCCGACGTGAGTGCTGATACAGGCTCGCAGCCCAACATGGGTGATGCCGATAATGGCTATGTGCTCGATCTTGGTGAATTGCCGGATCAAGCGGACGCTCTCTTATCGGTGGCTGCGCAGATTTTCGGCAACGACGACTTCAGAGGAGTTGGTTTCTCGGAAACGGCCTATTGGCTATTCGGAAAAACAGCCGTGAAGGAAGGCGGCGCAAAGAAAAACTTGCGAAGCCGAGCGTACGAGGCCTCCGGCTACTACGTTCTGCGCTCGGACGATGCAGAGGTATCAGCTGACCAACGGGTCAGTATGGTGTTCGATTGTGCCGAACTGGGATATGGCAGTATCGCTGCACATGGCCATGCGGATTGCCTGAGTTTTACGCTGAACATAGGTGATCACGAATTCCTCGTCGACCCGGGTACCTACGATTATTTTTCTTTCCCTGAATGGCGACAATACTTTCGCAAGACAGAGGCACACAATACGGTTGTCGTTGATGGCGAGTGCCAGTCGGTTTCGTTGGGTCCTTTCTTGTGGGGCAATCGTGCTAATGCGAAACTGCTGCAGTGGTCCGATGACGCGGGGCAGGTACTCGTGTCGGGCCAGCATGATGGCTATCATCGCCTCGAGGACCCGGTAACACATACTCGGTCGGTGGCGTTAAGTAAGAGCGATGGGTCGATCGTCATCAGTGATATTTTCAGTTGCCAAAAAGCGCACCAGGTCTGCCGGCATTTTCATGTCGCGGCGGGATGTTCTGTAGAGACGCTTGACGACCAATCAGTTCTCATTCAAAGATCCGGCAAAGCGTTGGAACTACAAGTGACCTCAGGCAGTTTGCAAATAGTGGCCGCCACTGACGAGGGCCATCTCGGTTGGGTTAGTCCGGGTTATCATGTGAGAGAACGTTCGAGTTGCATAGTTATTCGCGATGAAATTGATGGCGACGCAACCATCACTACAAATCTGAGGCTGAGTCGACGATGAGCGACGACGACCAATCCGGCAAGAAGAATATCCTCTCCAATGTGATTACAAGTTGGCTTAGCCAATTTGTATTCATCGCATTTGGGTTCATTCTTCCACGCGCCATTGATGAATCGATCGGCCAGGTTTCGCTGGGTATATGGGATTTTGGCTGGACGATTGTAAGCTACCTGAACGTGGCCATGATCGGAATTGGTGCATCGGTGAATCGGCACGTCGCACGTTATCGATCGTCCGGCGAGACGGAAAAACTATCGACCTCGGTCTCGTCCGTGACGGCCGTGCAGGTTGCGATAGGTAGCGGTGTGTTCGTCGTGGTCATCATTTTGTACTACCTCACGCCAGGGCTGATGGCGGAGCAGTTGGGTTCAAAGGCCGATACAGCTGCGGTAGTGGTATTTTTCCTCGGGTCGTCAGTTGCCGTGCAGATGATCTTCGATGCCTTTCGAGGGATTCTCACCGGGTGTCATCGATGGACTACACACAACGCGCTAAACGCGGGAGGCTACGCTGTTACCGCCACGAGCATGCTCGTGATCCTCATGAATGGCGGCGGTCTTGAAGGAATGGCCAAGGCGTACCTGTTCGTTACGCTATTGGTCGAGTTACTCCGATTCAGAATCGCGCGTGCAGCATGTCCTGAAATCGAGCTGAGCCCGAAGAACGTCAATCGTGCTGATATAAGCAAGATGGTTCGTTTCGGCATCAAGAATGTTCTTATTTACCTGCCGCGGATGATCATTACGCAAACGATCAGCCTGTTCGTCATACTCAATCTCGGGGCGGCGATGCTTGCAGTTCTATCGCGGCCGCTCGCGCTGGTTGCTCACATCTCAACGCTCATGAACAAGTTTGCGTTTGTCCTGACACCGGTGGCAGGGTCATTGCAAGGCAGCGGTAAAGCCGACGAGCTGAAGAAACTGGCGATAGATACAGCGCGAATCGGCTGGTTATTTGCGCTCCTGCCAACGACATACCTGATCGTGCTGGGTGATCGTGTAATCGAACTTTGGATGGGCATCGAATACGTCGACAGGGAGATTCTGGTCATTCTCTGTGCGGGCGCGATATTTCCCGTGGCCCAGCGCAGCATGGTTACGATCCTTGTCGGCATGAACGAGCACGGACGTATTGCGAAGTACAGCCTAGTGGGCTCCACAGCCGTCGCCGTGATCGGCTTGGGTATGGTGTCGATTTTCGGTTGGTCACTAACTGCTGCCGCATGGTTGATTATTGCGGCAACGAACGTCGGCATAGCGGCTGTTTCATTGACAGTGGGTTGCCGGGTATTCGGGGTTTCTGCATTGGAGTATCTGAAGTCGGTATTGCGGGACCCGATCCTGCTTTGCGTACTTCTTATCACGGCCTTGTATGCTGTAAGAGAATTTGGCCCCGTAACCGCGGTCTCCAGTTTGTTTGTCGGAGCGGGAGTGCATGCCATTGTCGCAAGCATTGTCCTGCGAAAAGAACTACTTAAGATTTGGAAACGAGTCAGGCGAAAATCGGGTAAATAATAAATGGGTAACAAACACTACAAGAGCGTGAAGACCGCGCTTTACGGGTTGCTGGACTTTATCGGACTGAATGCGTGGTCACGACGAAGAAACAGGCACAGAATTCGCGTGTTCGCCTTACACGGTGTCGGCTCGTATAGCGGCGATCATGATTGGGTGCCTATCAGGCCTCAACATGATGTTGCTGATCTTGAACGCATGCTGACCGATCTGTGCCGAAACTATCGTTTCATATCTATCGGTGATGCAACGGCGATTATGAATGGCAATGCGCCGGCTATCGACAATGCGGCTGTGCTTACCTTTGATGATGGGTATCTGAATAACTTCACGCAAGCATTGCCGGTACTCAGGAAACTTAAGGTGCCTGGTGTATTCTATATTGCGACAGGGATGGTCGAGACTCGCGAGCCGTTCTGGTTTGATCGTCTGGATTTCGTGCTGCAGGCGGCAGCCAAAGAGGGCGCTGAAGTTGAATTGGCCGGCAAGACGTTTCATTTTGACAAGAGCGACCGCGAATCGATCAGGGATACTTTTTCCCAATTGCGATTTCACTGCAAACGAAACTACCCTGACGACAGAGAGTTCGCACAGGCGCTCGGCGATGTTGCAACAACGTTGGAGCACAAGACGGGTGTGTCATTGGCCGCAATACTTGAAGGCGATGAATGGGCGTGCGTCGTAAGCCGCGATGATGTGCAACGCTACTCTAGGGATGATCTAGTGACATTCGGCGGCCACACAGTTAGTCATCTGCGTCTTAGTTGTTCTTCCGAAGAGGATATCGCTAGAGAACTGCATCAATCCAAGCAGAGTATCGAAGCGTGGACCGGGCGGCCGTGTTTGGATTTTTCCTATCCCAATGGCGACTACGACGACGCAAGTGTCGCGGCGGTGAAGTCAGGCGGGTATCAATCTGCCGTTACATCGGACATAGGAATGGAGTCAGTCGGTAGTGATCCTTGCAGGATCAAGCGGCTAAATCTGCCTGTCGAGTTTACTAATGTCGAGCTGCGCGGCAGAGCATCCGGACTGGAAGAAGCAGTGATGTCACTGATGGCCCGGCTCAAGGGCCGCCGTCACTGAATTGTGACAGGCGCAAGATTGGAGAAGCTGCTTTCCGCGTCGTCTGAGTTAATGGCTGTTACAGCGAAGTAGTAATTGCCAACTGCCAGATTTTCAACAAGAAACACTGAGACGCTTGGATTGTCTATCGTTGCTATCAACTCAAATGATGATCGGCTGGTGCTGGTACCCTGATAGATTCGGTATGCACTGAGATTCTGCAATGTCGTGCCATCATTGTTTTCAAGCGGTGCATTCCAGTTCAACGAGGCACTTCCGGTCGCTCCGCCAGAACCGCCAGAACCGCCAGAACCACCAGTACCTCCGCCTCCGGCCATCGTCGATTCTGTCGTCGCGCCACCGCTACAGGCTGCGAGCAGGGATATGAAGAATATTGCGCTTATTGTTCGAAACATTGCGTTTAGGCTCTCTTGATAACTGGGTGCTGTCCATTCAGGACCACAAATAATCAGTCAGTTCTCTGCTAACATCAAAAACTGCTGTCGCTAATTAGCGACTGCGAGGCGAGAGCGAGTATCGAATAGGTGCGCTATCTACTTGATTACAAATAATAAAGCGATATTCACGATTCGCCCTCAGTCACAAGGTAACTGAACATAATTGCCGCAACGTCAACTCGATACTCCGCAGAATTGGCGGTCTTAGTTGATGGTCTTAGTAGCTTCGTTCGAGTGGTCACTTTCGAGACCATTGTTCGAAAATGCGGTTGTCGCGAAATAGTAAGTGTCTGGTGCGAGGTTCTCGACCACATAGGTGGTAAGACCCGTGCCATCAATTTGGATAGTCGTTGTATAGGTGTCGGGCGCCGTTCCGTAGTAGATCCGATATCCTGCCAACTCTCCCGACAACCCTGAGCCATCAACGAACTGCGTTGGTGCCTCCCAGGACAAAGTCGCTGACCCGGTTGATACTTGCGTTACGTCAATGGAAAACGCTGCCAGGTCGGCCGTATCGGTGCCGTCGCTGACCGTGATGATGATGTTCGCGTAGGTGCCTTCGTCTCCCGCCTGCGGAGTGCCTTCCAGAAGACCTGTATCACTATCGAACGTAGCCCAGGGCGGCTGGTTCTGAATACTTAAGGTTATGGCGTCGCCGTCCGGGTCCGATGCCGTTGGTAGGAAATTGTAGTTCGAACCGACTGAAACGGAGGTAGCGGGCGTGCCCGAAATAGTAGGCGCATTATTTCCGGCATTGGCATCAGTAACGGTGATCGAGAATGCTGGCAGGCTGGCCGAATCTGTGCCGTCACTGACCGAGATGATGATGCCATTGTAGCTGCCTTCATCGCCTGCCTGAGGTGTACCACTCAGGAGGCCAGCATTGCTGTCGAAGGTCGCCCAGGAGGGAAGATTCTGAATGCTCAAGGTCAATGTGTCGCCGTTCGGGTCGCTCGCGGTTGGTTGGAAGTTGTAGTTCGAACCAATCGTTGCAGACGTAGCCGGTATGCCCGAGATGTTTGGCGCACTGTTTCCGGAGTTGCCGTCGGATACAGTTATCGAAAATGGCGACAGGCTAACGCTTTCAGATCCGTCACTGACAGAAATTTGAATACCGTCAAAAGTTCGGACATCAGCCAGGGCGGGTTGGCCACTGAGTTCACCGGTGACCGAGTCAAACTGACTCCATGAAGGACGATTGCTAATTGAAAATGTCAGCGAATCGCCATCGGTGTCGTTGGCGACCGGCACGAACGAGTAACTAATTCCCATATCGACCTGAGTCATTGGTGATCCGGCGATAGTCGGCGGCGAATTTGTAACCGTGGGCTCATCGGGCCCGGCGGTGAAGCTTGAGGTTTCCTCAGAAAGGCAACCCGCAAGAAGTGCTTGAGTGACCATCAGTAAAACCGCGATTCTTGAATGTGTACTTTGCATGCCAAATTCCCAGGTGTTTCGTCATCGTGCCAGCAACTAATTAGTTGCGGCCTGTTTCGGTCTGGAGAGGATTGACGTACGGAGCGGCTGCCTGACGTTCGAGCGAGCGACAAAGAACGGCGAGGTTCTTCTCGGTCGGTGGCAACCCCGCTGTCGTAGGTTATCCCCTTAGACCGGAAGTTTTGCGTCCCCATCTTTCGACGGGTTTGCCCATGTGCATTCGTTATACCAATTATTCGATTGCAGGCAAGGTCACGGTGCCCATTTTGAAATTCCCTTCGAAGCGTCGGAATATCAATACGAATGCCGCATCATTAATTAAAAAGCAATTAACGTGCCAAAATAGAAAAGTCTTTATAAAACAAATGGGTATGAAAAAACTGCTATTGGCTACTGGTGTTTTTGCTATAATTTATTTGGGCTCACTGTCGCCAATCCGATACATTCTTCGGTGAACCTGGAGCAGGTAATCGCCGTAAGTTGCGCAAATCTAATGGGTTTAGCACTGTCGGGAATTGCAGACAGATAATTGAATTTACTTACGGATCGGATAACAAGGAGTTTGCCGGTGATCATCAAATTCGTGAAGGCACTAGTGATGACGTTCGTCGTTGGTGGCGTGGTTGTTTTAGCGACCTTGCTCGTGAGAGCGTACTCAAGTGACCCCTATACCAATGCGGCCTATACATGGGGTCGCGACGTTCGGGATTTTCGAGCGGACCTTAGGCGCAAACCGATCGAGGTACTTCGCTTTGCCGAGGTCAAGGAAGGCGAACGAGTTGTCGATTTGCTCGGTGGCGCGGGGTACTACGCCGAATTGCTGAGCAATGTTGTTGGGTCTGAGGGTGAAATTCATCTGCAGAATAATTCCTTGTTCCTGCGGTTCTCCGGAGAAGGGCTAGAGAAGCGACTTGCCGGCGGACGCTTGCCTAATGTCACGCGGCTGGATTCCGAATTTGCCGATATGCAGTTGCCTGAAGAGGTCGACCTGATCTTCATGGGTCTGAGTTATCACGACATTTATGTACCACGTGACGATCCGACGATCATGACCAGTCCCGAGGAGTTCTTTCCGCAGATCTGGGCATCGTTACGGTCCGGGGGCAGAATTCTGGTAATCGATCATGCCGCAGAGACTGGCAGTGGATTCAGCGCAGCTCCGGAGCTGCACAGGATCGCAGAAGAATATGCGGTCGAGGACTTTCAGCGTGCCGGTTACATTCTCAAAGGCCGGCTGGATCTATTACGGAACCCGAATGACAATTACGGTGTAGATATTTGGGATGACGAAGTTGAGGACAACACGGATAAGTTCATCCTGCTCTTCGAAAAACCGTAAACGTCAGGCGATCTAACTAAAAGCAATCGGGTTCGGCAGGTTCAACGCGGACAGCACGCCTCGCAGCGGTTTTGAGGAGTCAGGCTTTTGAGTGCTTGTGACAAGCTTTTTGATCCCCGGTGCGAGATGAAAGTAATTGTCACCGAAATCATGCGTGCGCGAGGTCAGTTTCACGCTCTGCAGAAAGCTGTCTGACTCAATAGTCATAGTTCCAGTTCGCTCGCCGGCTTGGTGTTCGATTGTCACGTCGGCTCTCTCCAGCGAGCGCAGCGAATGGCCACCCGGGAAGTAGCATGCGACCTTATCTTGTTGTTGGTCGCTCGTGACAAGACTCGCGATGACTACATCGTGTTTGGCGGGGCCGAAGCGGTAGCGATATGTGCTGTCGAAGAAGCGGCCCAGAGACTGGTCAATCGAAAACTCATCACTCCGATTGGCGGCAATTCGGACTTCCTCATTGCTTTGCGCGATACAAATACGCGAGTTCTGCAAGACCTGGATATCCAGCGTTGCGGACATTTCCGTATTCGAGTCGTTCGCGACGATAACGGACAGTCCATCCATGCCACAGTCTCGTATGGATACCGTGCGGTCCGCCCAGCTGCGTGCCATATAATAGTAAGCTGGTTTCGGCTGGCCATCGGAGTCGATGAGTCCCCAACCGGCGCCAGGCACGATATCATTCAAGAACCAAATCAATCCTCCAGCACACTTGCTGTAGCGGCTTCTCCAGTAATTGAATGTGGTCGACATCACCTCACCGGTCACAACCTGCGAGAGAGCGGCGTAGCGCTCCTTGTCGGCGTACCGAAGTTGCACCGGGTCTATGCCGAACAGTTTTGCAATATAGTGGTCTCGAATATCTTCAAAATCC
>Ga0209344_10002122_pt1 | contig 23059 bp, 21 predicted proteins | sample Cruoilmetagenom6_FD_187293 | JGI IMG/M metagenome (GOLD analysis project Ga0209344, IMG submission 187293) | Oil polluted marine microbial communities from Coal Oil Point, Santa Barbara, California, USA - Santa Barbara Oil Seep Sample 6 (SPAdes)... | ecosystem: Environmental > Aquatic > Marine... | reverse complement strand
AATGCGCAGCATTGCAGGAGAGAGCGTAGGGCTGAGCGTGCCTCGCTGGCGCTTTGGAACATGGATCGCATAGCTGCTCAGGATTTCGGCCGCGACTGCCCGCGATATGTAATCGGCCTTCAACTGCGACAGGCGCTGAGGTTCGTTCAATAGATTACTCAACAGCCCGAGAAGATCTCGCAGATTGCCGTTTGGCTCGCCGAACACGGGCACCAGCGAAAATGCATCGGCGTCGACATCGAATTGTTCAAGTGCGACTTCACGCATGACTTCGGGTTTCAGATAGTAGTGAAAGCTCTGAACCTCATTTTTGAGTGCATACTCTATTGGCATGCCCGGTTCGATTATGGATATCGCATTCGAATCGAGCTGGCGATCATAGGTCGCTTCGGGCGTTCGTCTATAGATATGAGCACTCCCCATCGAGAGCGCGATCCAGAAAAAGGAAAACCCACTCAAGTCTCCCGTGTGCGGCACGTCATTTGTCTTGGCAAGGAATGATCCTTGCCAGCGTTTCTCACCGCTGTTTTCAACCTCCGAAACCACATCCAATGGCAAGGACGGCACATCACCGCGCGAAATGCCACGATCCAACACGCCGTGGGGGGCACGCTTTGGTCGGAGCCGAGAACTGGAAGCGCGCCACGAATCTTGATCGACGGAGGGAGGCTTGGGCTTCATCGGGACACTTGAAATTTAGACTTTCTTGTTGTTCCGAGAACAACAACTGGTTTGGAAAAGCGTTGGGTAGTTTAATGATTTCAATACCTAGTTTACCTTGAGCATGCCCCGCAAGCGTGTTCGTCTAGACCCGGAGAGTTCGTACGCTCGCCGTCCTTCCAGGGCATTGCCAGAGGGATGAACTTGCGACCGACGCCACCGGCCCCTACCCTTCCTGAATGACCAAACTGAACCCATACCGCTAATCTCGAACCAGCCGTAAGATTAGCGGTGATGATGTATGTGCGTTTCCCGCTCTCATCGCGCAATGTCAAAGACCGTCTCCATGAGCGCGGTATCGATGTCGCCACGAGTCCGTCGAGCTTTGGTGGGTGCGATTTGGCCCGCTATTCGCCTCCGAGATCCGCAAGACCAAGGTCCAGCGGGTGCGCTGTTAATCGAACTCGCAATGGCATGTCGACGAGGTTCTTGTGAAGATTAACGGCAAGATTCACTACATGTAGCGCGCCGTCGATCACGAAGGCGAGGTGCTCGATGCCTTCGTCACCAAGCGCCGTAACCGCAAAGCAGCATTGAAGTTCCATAGAAAATTGATGAAACGCGACAGTCGGCCGGAAACGACCGTCACTGACCACCTGCGCTCCTATGGCGCCGCAATGAAAGAAATCGGGAACTCGGATCAGCAGCGCACGGGTAGCTGGTTCAACAAGCGTGCAGAGAATTCACACCGGCCCTTTAGACGAAGAGAGCGCGCCATGCCCCGCTTCCGGCGCATGCGAAGTTTGCAGAAATTCACCGCCGTCCACTCTTCTGTCTGCAACCTCTTCAATCAGGAATGCAGCCTCTCGAGCAGACAGACCTTCAAGCAAAACCGCGCCGCTGCTCTCGCCGAGTGGCGCGATCTCTGCGTGGCCTAAAGGACAGCTTCACTGTCCACGCTGAGACGAGTTCGAATTCGTCTGACAGCACCGCCACCATCAAGTTATTTATTGAAATCAGTGGCTTAGAATCGTTCTCTACCGGCCGGAGACAGGCTTCCACACACATCTGTTCTTCAACGACCGCTGACTAGCGCAACGCCAGGACAGCGAAACGACGCGCGGCTCGGTGAGGCAATTCTTCGGCAACGGACACAAGTCGCTTCAGTATCCTTCACCCATTTGTCGAGGTAATCTCGGGCATAAGGGGCAGTTCCCCCTGACCTGGCTGAGACTGGCACGAATTCGTCTGGCACCATCGCCTGACCGCGGGGGTGAAAGTTCAGTAGCAGGTCACCGCAGCGCGATGAATTCGCGGTTCTGGCACACTCCAAGCCGCTCCACACGCATCGCGGTGTCGACAGGACACATCATGAAGAAATCAGAAACCCGGGTCGCGGCATCGCTGGCGTTTGACGGTGCCTTGTTCCTATCACTGCAGCGTTTGCATTGAGGCAGCAAACTTCAGAAGGGAGGACGAAATGTTGAAAGTAAACTTCACCGGGAGCTTGAAAGCCGTAGCGCTGGGATGGCTCGTCTGTTCGACGCCGATGAGTATTGCCCATGCCGATGCTCTTCTGGATGAGGCGGTCGCTTTCAATGGCACGATCCTTCACCTGCAATCCGACGCGCCAGGACTCATCCTGGGAGCGGTGAGAGGCGGCGAGACATCGATCATGGGTTTCGGTGAAACGCAGCTTGGAAACGGCATCACGCCGGACGCTGACACAATCCTGCGTATCGGCTCGATAACGAAGGTCTTTGCCGGGGAAATGCTTGCCCATGCGGTGGCACGCGGCGAGGTGGGCTTCACCGATCCGGTTGGCGGGTACCTGCACGGACGACTGGGAGAAGCCGTCGCCAAGCACCCGCCCATTCGCCTGATCGATCTGGTTACGCATTCCGCAGGCTTGCCGCGCGAGGTACCGCGCGCCGAGAGCCCGCCTGAGGATCCTTTCGCCACGATAACTCATGACGCTTTCGCCAAATGGCTGGAAACCGAGCAACTGCAATTCGAGCCCGGCAGCAGCATCGCCTACTCGAACTTCGGCTTCGATCTGCTATCGGCGGCGCTGTCCGACGCCGGTGGCATGCCCTATGCTGATCTCCTGGACGAACGGATAACCCGCCCGCTCGACATGACGGATACCGGTTTCGATCTCATCGAGGCGACAGCGGATCGCCTGATGACGGGACATGCACCCGATGGTTCGCCACTTCCCGATGTTCCCTCAGGCAGCGTTATCACGGGGTCGGGTGGGCTGCGTAGCACCGCCAGCGATCTCTTGCGCTGGATGCAATGGCACCTGGATCACGGCGGGCCGGACAAAGAGGTGCGCTTTCTCGATCATGCGGTCTATGTGCAACGCGACGGGATGAAGACAGTCCTCGCTATGGACGAATCCGGGCGCATGGATGCGATGGGGCTCGGTTGGGTTGCCATGGCCGCAGATGCCGAGCGGCCCTTCGTCCTGCAAAAGGCGGGCGCATTGCAGGGACAGATGTCCTACATTGCCTTCGCGCCCGAGCATGGAACCGCGGTGTTCGTATCGATGAATCAGTTCGATTTCGCTTCTGCCTATGCGATGACCGAACTCGCCAATGGGCTCTTGGCCAGTCTGAGCGGGTATTGAAGCCGGTAGAAAACGCCCGGCCAGCCTGAAGCAGAGGCCCTCTTCAACTCGGAGCGCCGACACTACTCAAGATCAGATGTCCGGCTGAACCGCGACGACGCTCTGGCTAGGTGACGCGGCCTTGGAATGACAGAAATGGCAGTTACCATGCTCTGACCGAGATGCGTCCGAAGCCGTCTGAGACTGCCTTTGGGGTAGATGGCTCGCGCGCCGATACAGATCAGCGTTTGCGCGATGCGCCCGAACCGACGGGCACCGCGCTTCGCCAGGCGTTCGACCCCTTGCAGCGTCGACAAATCCGTTCTCCGAAACCTTCGCTCAAGAACGAGGTATCGCATCGCAGGCATTGGCGTTCCTGGGGAACGTCTCCCAAGGCCCTTGCAGTCGTGATGTTTGGAATTGCACCTTCGGCCATGGTCTTGTTCGCCATCACATCTGTCCCGCTGCGTGGGGGCGGCGCGAGGAGGCCGGTGTTTCCGGTTGTGAAGGCATGCCTTCGTTCTCGGCAGCCCGGATTGACGCGTCGTCGCGCGCCCCTTGGGTGGTCGTTTTCGATACGGAGACGTTCAGATCGGGACCAGGCGTCCCGTACCCTGAATAGAGATGTCGCAGATGCGCCTCGGAGACACCGTCGGCCTGCATCACGAGACGCACCATCGGATCAGCCAGCATTTCCTCGAGGAAGAAGTCGGACAACGCCCTGCCCGTCAGCTTGTCTCTCGCCCGCGCATGGTCCAAATCGGCAAGGGAAACTGTCAGGGTCCGCGCAAGTCCGGGATGCGACATCCTGGGGTGAAGTTTCACAAGGACGGAGGCTTTCCAAGCTTCGGAATCTAGTTGATCGGGGGGTGAAACCAACTCCGTTTCGATCTCGTATTCTCCCGCCGGGAGCGTCTCGGCAAAGCCTGGCACAGTGAACGGCTGGGAAAAAACCGCAATGGTCTTGCTCGTCAGGTCTTCCATTGGCGGGATCCTCTCCGTTGTTGCCGCGGGTCGTCCGCGCCCCCTTTTCTGAAAGGGGCGCGTGGCCTGTGCATATCTCAAGATGTCTTGGAGTCCGGAGGCGTTTCCTTACCGGCGGCCTTGGGCTCGTTCTCCTTGGCAGGGGTCGTCTCGGTCTTGGCTGGATTCGGCTTCATTGCGGCCGCAGCCTGAGAGGTCAGGTCCTTGAAGGACATGTCATTGATCCTTTGATTGACCGACACCAACTCCTCGTCCGTGACGGACAGGGATGTTTGGCATCGGTATTATCTATATGGGGACTGGCAGCCCGAATTACGATGGCTCAGCGCGAGCGATGAAGCATTTCCGCATCTGATTTACCTTCGGCGCGCTCCACACGCGGCAATGGCAGGGCACCGAGGGCAGAGGCCGGTCAACCTAGCCTCCACCCTGTTCGCATGGCAAAATGCGGGTTTCCGGACCGTCTACGCGCCGACATCAAAAGGAAATCAGGAACAGACTGATCTGCGGGTAGAAAATCAGGATCAACAGCCCAAGGATGATGGTGGCGATAAAGGGCAAGACCCGGCGCGAGACCTCTTCGACGGTCAGCCCCGATATCCCGCATGCGACGAAAAGGTTAACCCCGAGCGGTGGGGTCAGGAAACCGATCTCGCTGGTGACGACAAGGATGATGCCGAAATGGATCGGGTCAATCCCGAGTTGACGGACCAGCGGCAGGAGGATCGGGGTCAGGATGATCACCGTCGAAAGCGTCTCCATGAAGGTGCCCAGCACGATCAGGATCGCGCTGATGATCAACAGCATCATGACCGGGTCGGTCGTGATCGCCTGTAGCGATGCCGCGATGCGCTGCGGGATCATGTTGAGCGCCAGGAACTCGCCGAAAAAGATCGCCGTGCCCATGATCACGATCAGACCGCCGCAGATTGTGCTTGCCTCACCCAGCGAGTCCCAGATACGCCGCAGACCGATCGTTCGCTTGATGACGATGCCAACGAGCAGCGCATAGACCACGGCGACGATCGAGGCCTCGACCGGGGTGAAAATGCCCGCATAGATCCCGCCCAGCACGACGAAGGGCGTGGCCAGCGAGAACTTCGCGTTATAGATACTGCGAATAAAGGCGGCGCGCTCGAACGGGCGCGGGGTACCCTTGTAGCCGTTGCGCCGCGACAGAAGATAGGTGGTGCCGATCAGCAGGCTGCCCATCAGGATCCCCGGCAGAAGCCCGGCAAGAAAGAGGTCGCCGATCGAGACCGAGGCCAGCACACCATAGACGATCATCGGGTTGCTGGGCGGCAGCAGGATCCCCAGCGTCCCCCCGGACGAGGCCACGGCGGCGCCGAAATCCTTGGGATAGCCATCTTCCTTCATCGCCGGGATCAGCAGGCTGCCGATCGCGGCGACCGTGCCCGGCCCCGACCCCGAGATCGCAGCGAAAAACATGCAGGACAGGATCGTCACGATGGCGAGCCCGCCATAGGCCTGACCGACAATGGCGCGCATCACGTCAATGATGTCCCGCGTGATCCCGGCCCGCGACATGATCGCGCCCGCCAGCACGAAATTCGGGATCGCCAGCAACGGAAACTTGTCGACCCCATCGAACAGGCTGTGTGCCAGCGATGCCAGGGGGATGGGCGACGACACCAGCTCGACCAGCGATGGCACCCCCAGCGTGACGAAGATCGGAACGCCCAGCACCAGGCAGACGAGGAAGATCAAGGCGAAGATCATCGCGCGGCCTCCTCGGCCACCACGGTTTCCGCCGCGATCAGCGGCTCACCATGTTTCCACGCCCGCCACTGGCGTTCTAGGATGCGCAGGATCATCAGCGCATGTGCCAGCGGAATGACCAGGTAGATATAGGCCAGAGGGATGAAGAGCGAGGTGGAATAGACCGGATAGGTCAGTGTTCGCTGCACCAGCATCAGCCCCGCGACCACGACGAAGCCGTTGAAAACCACCCAGATCGCATCCGCCAGCAGGAAAAGATACCTGTCTGGCACCGGCAAGAAGCGGGCAAACAGGGTGACCCGGATATGGCTGCCGCGATGAGCCGCAAGACTGGCCGAGATGTAGACGAACCACACGAACAGGAAGCGCGAGATTTCCTCGCTCCATGACAGCCCGATCTGCAAGACGTAGCGAAAGAAAATCTGGGCCGCCAGCACCAGAACGAGCGCGGCAAGGCTCGTATTGGCCAGAACGAGTTCAAGGCGGCTCGACAGTGAAAGCAGGCGCGCGATCATCTTGGTCTATCCCGGTGAAAGTGTCAGACGCGAAGGATATTGCGAAAAGTCCGTGAGTGGCGGCGAGTTGCCGGCACAAGGCCGGCAACCCAACTTAACGCTATTCGATCTTGCCGGTTTCCTTGTAGGTCAACGTGGTTTCGACCCAGTCTTCCCCGCCGCCGACCAGATCGTAGAGTTGCGGCCAGATGGCGCGCGCCTTCTCGGACCAAACCTCCGGGTCTTTCAGCTCGCAGAAGGTTACGCCGTGATCCTGAATCAGGGCCTCGCGCACCCGCGTGCCATTCTCGGCGACATATTGAGCGTGCGAGACATCCGTTTCCTCGGCCGACTGGCGCAGGATGGCGCGGTCTTCTTCCGAGAGGCTCTGGAGGAAGTCGTTGTTGATGATCACCACGGCGGCCTGCGGCAGATAGGTCGCCTCGGTGATATACTTGATATGCTCATGAAAACCCATGTTGAGCACCACATCCGTTGGACTGTCGAAGGCATCGACCACGCCGGTGGCAACCGCGCCATAGGTCTCGCCCCAGGCGATCGGATAGGTGGACACGCCCCAGCTTTCCCACATGGCCGTCATGACCGGGTTCTTGGGTGCGCGCACCTTCAGCCCGTCGAGGTCGCCGATCTCGTCGACGCATTCATCCTTGGTAAAAATGCTGCGAAAGGCGTTGTTGAACCCGCCGATCACACGCAGGCTTCCGCTTTCCTTAAGCACGCGTTCGTTGAGCGCATCCCGATAGGGACCGGCGCGCAGCAACCCGCCCTCGCCGGTCAGGTCCTCGGGGCCGCTGTTGAGGTAAGGCAGCACCAGCACATTCAGGGACGGCGCAAGCTGCGCCACGTTGTTCGAGGTGATGCCGCCCATCTGGACACTGCCCAGCTGAACCTTCTGGGCAATGGCCTGCTCTGACCCCATGACGCCGCCGTCCAGAACCTCGACCTTGATCTCGCCGTTGGAGTTCTTCTCCACCGCATCCGCGAACTGATGCGCATAGACGCCGTAAGTATGCTCTGCCGGGCAACAATGTGCATAGGTCAGCGTCACTCGCGGTTCGGCTTGCGCCAGCCCGGTCCCGACGCCCATCGCGGCGATTGCCAGCATGGGCAACATCCCAAGCCTTTCGCACAATTTCATGAACATGATTTCCTCCCTTTTCCGGCTCAGATTGCCGATGTCCCGCGAAGCGCCCTGGAGCGCCTTGCGGGGTTTCTATGGTCCGGCCACCGCAAAACGCGGCTCCGGCACGCCGCGGGCATCGAGCCCGCGGATAGCGAACAGGCCACCGGCCAGCGGTTCCTGTGAAAGCTGTTCTTCCGTCATCGAGAAGGTTGCCGAGGTTACATAAAGCGTCGCCATGTCCGGCCCGCCGAAGGCGCACATCGTCGGGCAGTTCACCGGCAGCCGGACAAGCTGCAGCAACGCGCCCTCCGGCGAGAACCTCGCGACCGCTCCGCCATCAAACAACGCCCCCCAGTAGTCGCCGGCCTCGTCAACCGTAGCCCCGTCGATCCGTCCCGCATAGCTGCTGGTTTCCACGAAAGGACGGCGATTGCTGATCTTGCCGCTTGGCATGTCCAGATCGTAGCGGATCGACTCGTCTGTCCGGCTGTTGGAAAAATAAAGCGCCTTGCCGTCGCGGCTGAAGGCGATGCCATTCGACACCGTGAACCCGTCATCCATGCGATGCCATGTCAGATCCGGGTCCAGACGGTAGAGCGCAGCTTCCTTGCACTTGAAATCAAGGCACATCGAACCGCACCAGAACCGCCCCGCCGCGTCCACCTTGCCGTCATTGAGCCGCGTGGGCAGCCCCGGCTCGGGATCGCCGATGCGCTCCAACCGCGCTTCCTGCCCGGAAATGTCGATCAGGGCGAACCCGTTGGCCATTCCGGCAATGAGGCGGCCATCATCGCAGAGGCCGATCGAGCCGATGGTTTCCGGCATGTCCCAGAACCGTGCATCCGACCCGTCGTAGTCAAGCTGCCAGATTTTCGCACCGTCGCTGTCGATCATCAGAAGCCGGTTCTTGCGCGGGTCCCAGAGCGGGCATTCGCCCAGCCGCGCCGGCCCCGGCCAGATACATTCGACACTGACCCCGCCAGTGCTCTGTGCAGCGTCAGTCATCGATCTGTCAACGGTCTGGCGATCCATCGCACCCTGCTGCTTTCCGTGAGTCTCCGCAGGAGGGTAGCAACAATCGCAAAACTGGAATAATGTATTTTATGAGCGATCAAGAGTTATAAAATGAATATCTCGCTACGCCAGCTCCGCTATGTCGTCACCGCGTCCCAGACTGGCTCCATCCTGGGTGCGGCTCAGGCGCTGAACATATCCACATCATCGATCCTCATGGCGATCGACAAGTTCGAACAGGAGTTCGGCACGCAGGTCTTCGTGCGCCAGCGATCCAAGGGGCTGGTCACCACTGCCGCGGGGATACGCGCCATCGCCCGGACGATCCGGCTGCTCGACGAGATGGATGCCTATGTGCGCGACATTTCCGGAGGCGAGAAGATTCCCTCGGGCGAGTTGCGGGTGGGTTCGTTCACCTCGCTCTCTCCCAACGTCACACCGCAGATCATCAGCGACCTGCATGCCGCCTGTCCCGACCTGATCGTGCATCTTTCGGAAGGCGACATGATCTCGATCCAGGAGAACCTGCGCAGCGGAATGGTCGATATCCTGCTGACCTACGATGCCGGACTCTGGGAGGAATTCGACTATGAAATCCTCGCCAATGCGCCGCCCCATGTCGTCCTTGCGGAAACCGACCCGCTTGCCCGCAAGGCGCGCATTTCGCTGGCGGATCTGGAGAACAAGACACTCCTGCTCTTGAACCTGCCGCAATCACGCGATTACGTCGGTTCCCTGTTCGAGCGCGCCGGGATCAAGCGCGGCCCCGTGCAGCGGCTGGAATCCTTCGAGATGGTGCGCAGCTCCGCCGCCGCCGGGCTTGGCGCGGCGATCCTCAACATCCGCCCCTTCACCGACAATACCTATAGCGGGCTGCAGGTGGCTTGCCGGCCTCTGGTCGAATCTCAACCTAGCCCGAACATCGTACTCGCGACCCGGCGCGGCGCGCGGATCAGCCGCCGCGCGCAGGCCTTCGCGTCCTATAGCCGTGCCTTCTTCAAAACGCCGCGCGCGCAGAACCTGTTCGTGACCTGAGGACGCCGGGGCAGACCTGACCGCAACCGGCGTCCGCCTTGTATGAAGGAAGATGGAGGATCCGGTTCTGAACCGAGCGGCCATCCTGCCAGAGAAAAACCGCCCCGGGTTTACCGGAGCGGTGCGCTTTTGGCTGGCGAAATGGATCGGCTGTGACCGCTTCGCATCCCGCGCGGCCACAGCCGATGCGAGGTCTCAGCTTCCCTCGCGTGGTTCCTTGCCAAGCACTTCAAAGGCCTTTTTCACGTAGGCTTTGCCGTCAAAGCCCAGCTCGGCTGCACGGTCGTAGAATTGCTTGTAGGACGCCCCCGCGAACTCAGCGGCCGTGACGCGCTCCACCTCCGAGGCGGGCGCAGTCCAGAGTTCGACGCCTTCGGCCTCCATCTCTTCGACGGCGGCGCGCACACTTGAATAGAAGTCATAGAGCGCCTCTTTTTCCAGCGCATCCATCTCGATCTGGATCGCGCTCCGGTGCTCCTCGCTCAGCCCGTCCCATGTGTCCTTGTTCATGATCACGACCCAGCCGGTGATCGGCCCGATCTGCCAATTCTGCACATTCGGTGCAAGGCGCCAGTATTCCTGCCCATTGCCGTAGCAGGTCGAGGTGAACACCCCGTCGATCACACCGCGTTCAAGGGCGGGGGGCACTTCCGACAGCGGCAGCGGCGCGGGTTTCGCACCGATCGCTTCCATCAATGCGGCGGTTTGCGGGTTATGGACCCGCAGGCGCTTGCCTTTGAAATCCTCGAGCGTGCGGATCGGCTCCTTGGAGAACAGCGCCTGGCTGCACCAGGCCCCTTCGGCAAGAACAACCGAATTCCAGCGTTCTTCCCAGAGGGCCTCGATATCGCCGCACCAGAACGCCTCGCAGAGATAGGCGTATTCCGCCATGTTGTTGATCAGCCCCGGGAGGTTGAAAAGCCCCATGCGCGGGTCCTCGCCCGCGAGATAAGTATGCAGGGCACCCGACATCGGCACGCGGCCATCGCGCACGGATGCAGTGATCTGGGTTCCGCCCACAAGTGAATCGTTCAGGCTGACCGTGACCGCGCCACCGGTCGCCCGGCTGATCCGCTCGGGCACCTGCTCCATCATCTTCGTATAGAGCGAATTGGGCGAGGGCAGCACGCCCATCGTCAGATCTTCGGCCTGTGCCGGCGCGACGAATGCCCCGGCGGCCAGACCAAGCATCACCCCCAAAGCGCCAGTCGTGGCGCGCGCTTTCATCAGTAGCGTCATTTTCTTCCTCCCAATAATCAGCTGTCCGCGACCACCTTGCTCGCAGACATTAGGATTGTCATACAATATTACGATAATTGCAACCTTTCAGGGCTTGATGTAAAACGCATGGGAAGCCGGATTGACCGGTGCACGAGACAGGGGGAGCGGAGCGTGTCTGATTCATTTTCATCGCCAACACGAGCCGGTGCGGAAAATCGCTATGAGGACGCCTTGAATCGGCTTGCCGGGATCACCGGGGTGATCAGTGCAATCGGTGTTCTGGCGATGACCGGGATCGTGGGCTACGAGGTGCTTTCGCGCTCATTGTTCAATGAACCCACGATCTGGAGCGCCGAGATCTCGACCTATCTCCTGGTTGCCATCGCCTTTCTGGGACTGACAGCGGCACTGCGCGGGGGCGATCACGTCCAGGTCGAGGTGCTGTTGACAGGTCTGCCCGACCGCTGGTCGCGGCGGCTCCTGTGTTTCGGGGATTGGCTCGGCCTGACGATGGTGGCGTTCGCCGCCTGGCAGATGGCGTTCTTCAACTACGCCGAATATGTCAACGACACGCGCGACTGGGGGCTGCTTGCGACGCCGCAATGGATACCGGAACTGCCGGTCAGCATCGGACTCGCGCTATTCGCCGCCGGTCTCTTGCTTGAGATCATGCGCAAGTCGGAGCGGGTTTTCTCGGTGATCATCGTGGCGTTGCTGATGGCGGGGCTAGCCATCGCGCTGTTCATACTGGGCGCGCGCCCGCCGTCGATTCTCGGCACGCGGCTAGACTGGGGATCGGCCAGCATCGCGATCTGGATCTGCCTGAGCGCGCTGGCCATCAACGGACCCGGAATGGCCGGGGCGGTGGGTGCCGCCCTGATCGGGGTTTCGGGCATCTACTGGCTGGCCAACGGGCTTGGGTTGGCGGCAGTCGGGGCGCTGATTGCCATGACCATCCTCGTGCTGCTGGTGATCGGTGTCCGGGTGGCGCTGGCGCTTGGCATCATGGGACTCCTGACGCTTCTTTTCCTGCTGCCCACACCGCAATTGTCTGTGCTGGCGGAACGCTCGTGGAACAGTGTCAACACGTTCACGCTCACGGCCGTCCCGATGTTCGTGCTGATGGGAGCCTTGCTGATCCGCAGCGGCGTGACACGCGAAATGTTCGACGCAATGGGCAAATGGTTCGGCCGCACGCCGGGCGGCCTGGCCCATGCCAGCGTCGGCGCATCGGCAGTCTTTGCCGCCGTCTCCGGCTCAAGCCTTGCAACGGCGGCAACGATGGGGAAGGTCGCCTGCCCCGAAATGATTGAGCGGGGTTACGACCGGCGCCTGACCTACGGGGTGGTCGCGGCAGGCGCCACGCTTGGCATCCTCATCCCGCCCAGCATCGCGATGATCATCTATGGTACGACGGTGGGCGTGCCGGTCACGCAGTTGTTCATGGCGGGCGTGATTCCGGGGCTGCTGCTGAGCGCGGGCTTCATGGGCTGCGTGTTGATCTGGTCGCTGCTGCGCCCCGAGGCCACGCCACGCGGCATGCATTACAGCCTTGCCGAGAAGATCCGCGGCAGTCTTTCGGTGCTGCCCTTCGGCCTCATCATCGTTGCCGTGCTCGGCTCGCTCTACGCCGGCTTCGCAACCCCCACCGAGGCCGGCGCGGTCGGCGCCATCGCCTCGCTTCTGGTCTGCGCGATGCGGCGCATGGTCAGCCTGCGCCTTCTTTACGAAACCGCACTGGAAACGGCGCGGATCACGTCTTTCCTGCTGTTGATCGTGGTCGGTGCGGCGATCATGAGCTGGGGGTTCGATTTCCTTCAGATTCCGCGCTCGCTTGTCAGCACGGTCGACAACGCGAACCTGCCCCCCTGGGCCGTGGTGCTGATACTTGCGGCGCTCTATGTCGTTCTGGGCATGTTCGTTGAATCGATCTCGATGATGCTGATGACGCTGCCGGTCACCTTTCCGATCATCATCGCGCTTGGTCTTGATCCGATCTGGTTCGGGGTTGCGCTGGTGGTGATGATCGAGCTGGGCCTTGTCACCCCGCCCGTGGGCATCGTGCTGTTCGTCCTGCGCGGCGTGAGCGGGGATGTCCCGTTGCGCGACATCGTTTACGGGGTGCTGCCCTTCGTGGTGGTGATCCTGCTGTTCCAGGTCCTGATCTATTTCGTGCCCGAACTGGTCCTATGGCTGCCCGAACAGACCAAATAGAAAAGCCCCGGCACCGCATCGGCGGGCCGGGGCAAGAAAGAGCAACATCGCGACGATCATTCGAGACCGGGCATGTTGCCAGGAAGGTTAACCGCCCTCGGCCGGTTCGATATCGAGACGGACGATCCAGTCCTCGGCCTGTTTGGACAGAGGGGGATAGAGGCTCATCACCTTGGGGTCGTGACCCGGAATGATATGTCCGGGCTTTGCCAGGCTGCGCAGGGTATCATAGCCGAGAAGCGCGTCCGAAACGCTGTCGCAGGTCGGAAAGACCTTGCCCTCGTCCATGTGCCTGTAGTGATGTGTTGCATCCGACGCCAACAGAACCGGGCCGCGCGCCGTCATGACGCGCACGCATTGCAGCCCGCGCGCATGGCCGCCCACATGGTGCAGCGTGATCCCCGGCGCCAGTTCGGACACCGTGTCATGAAACTGAACCGACCCCGCATAGACCCGCCGCACCAGCCCCACCACATCCTCGACATTGTAGGGATGGTTTGCATGGGCATGGCACATGCAACGACCGGTGGCGAAAGCCATCTCGCTGTCCTGAAGGTGAAAGCAGGCGTTCTGAAAGAGGTCGTTGTTGCCCGCGTGGTCGTAGTGCATATGAGTGATGATCACGTCCTTCACCGCATCCGGGTCCACACCCGCCGCCTGAAGCCCCTCCGACACCGGATGCAGGATGTCCCTGCCCCGCTCTCTTGCCTGCTGCTCGCCGAAACCGGTATCGACGACGATGGTGCGATGCGCGTTGCGGATCACCCACACGAAATAATCGAGGGGCATATCCGTGTCATGCGGATCCCCCCCGATGAAATTCTCGGGCGATCGCCGCGCGTTATGCGCATAGCGGATCGCCAGAAGTTCATAGATTTCGCTCATCCTCGCCTCACATTTCCTCGAAGGCCTCGCGCGCCGTGCGGAACGCATCCACCGCAGCAGGAACACCGCAATAGATAGCAACCTGAAGGAACACTTCGCAAATCTCCTCCTTCGAGACGCCGTTGCGCAATGCGCCCTTGATATGCATCTTCAGTTCATGCGGCCGGTTCAATGCGCTGATCATAGCCAGGTTGAGCATCGAGCGGGTCTTTTTCTCAAGCCCGTCCCGGCCCCAGACCGCGCCCCAGCAATACTCGGTCACGAGCTCCTGCATCGGGCGGTTGAAATCATCCGCATTGTTGATCGAGTTCTCGACGAACTCCGCGCCCAGAACGGATTTGCGGATTTCGAGGCCCCGCTCGAAGGTTTCCTTGTCCATCATCTTGCTCCTTCTATTTTCACTTTCTTTCGGCTGTGCCGGGCCTTACGACCCGGCACAACATTTGTCATTCGGTCGGCCATTTAGGCGCGGCGACAGCCAGCTCCTCGGGGAATACCGTTACCGGCACGCCCTCCTGCCACTGGATGATCGTCAGACTGGCCCCTTCACGGCGACCCATGTCGTCAAAGCTGATGGTGCCGCCGGGATAGTATTCGGATGGCCCGCCGTCGAGATTGCGCAGTGCCTCGCCCAGTGCCTCGCGGTCGCGGCTGCAGCTCTCCTCAAGTGCCGCTTTGAACACCCACATGTCGCCATAGGTCGAAATGGCATTCTGCGTCATCCACGGCTCGCCATATTCATCCTTCAGCCGCTGGATCAGGTCCTCCTGACCGGCGGCACCCCAGTTGGCCACAGCCGACATCACCCCGTCGAGAAGCTCCGGGTCCATGGTGTTGAGCACTTCGGGTTCCGCGATGGCGATCCCGAACGAGATCGTGGGAACGCTGACACGGAATTCCTGCATCTTTTCAAGGATGAGATTGGCATCCGAAATAACCGTCGGCAGGAAGAACAGCAGATCGGGCTGGCGCGCCCGGATCGTCTGGATCAGCGATGTTGCATCGCTGAGCGGCGGCGTGAAGACCTCTTCGGAAACCAGCTCAAGCCCGACATCGTCAAGCAGCCCGTTCTTCATCCGCTCGACGGATGACAGCGAGGCTGCGGTGTTGTCGGTGATCACCGCCACCGTTTCGGGGCGCTTGCCGGTCTGCTCCTCGGCCAGATCCATGATGATCGGCAACGCGATCTCAGCCTGGCCACCGGCTGTCGCCGACGTCTGGAACACATTTTCATACCCGCGCTCGGTGATGAGATCCGAATAGGACAGGGTCAACACCGGCAGGTTCGCGCGCTCGGTCACCTCGGTCACCGCCAGGGTGAAAGAGCTGAGATACGAGCCGGTGGCGCCCACCAGGTCCGGATAATCGGCCACCATCCGCTGCGCGGCATTGGTGGCTTTCTCAACCGAGTCGCCGGAGTCGATCACAACCAGTTCAAGCGGCGCACCGTTGAGGCATTCGATCCCGCCAGCGGCGTTCACATCCTCGACACCCAGTTCGGCGCCCATCTTCATCACCTGGCCGGGCCGTGCATAGATCCCCGACACCGGCGCGATCAGCCCGATCTGAACCGGCTCGGCATCCTGCGCCAGCGCGCTTCCAGCGCCGAGCGCGGCGACGACCGTGCTGCACATCAATTTTCTCATTATATTCATTGTCGTTCCTCCCTTTTCAAACGGTCTACATGCCGAGATATGCCTGCCTGACGCGGTCATCCGCCTTCAGTGTCTCGCCATCGCCCTCCAGAACCACGCGCCCCGTTTCCAGCACGTATCCCTTGTCAGCGACCTGCAGCGCCTCGGCGACACGCTGCTCCACGAGCAAGATGGTCAAACCGGCATCCTTTCGGATTTCCATGAGCTTATCGAAGACGAAATCGGCGATCGCCGGGGCGAGCCCCATCGACGGTTCATCCAACATCAGAAGTTTGGGCGAAGACGCGAGACCACGGCCGATGGCGACCATCTGCTGCTCGCCGCCCGACAGCGTCCCGGCGAACTGCCCTGCGCGATCCTCGAGGACCGGCAGCCAGCTATAGATCTGCTCCAGCGTCTGGGCCCAGTTCTTCTTGCCCGCTTCCGTGATTGCGCCCATCTCGAGATTCTCGAGCACGGTCAGCGAACTGAACACCTGACGGCCCTCGGGCACGTGCGCGATGCCCAGGTGCGGGCGCGCGGCGGGGGCCAGTTTCATCAGGTTCTCGCCCTCGAACAGGATTTCCCCGCCCATTGGCTTCACGGTGCCCGAAATCGTCTTGAAAAGCGTCGATTTACCCGCGCCGTTCGGCCCCACGATCGAAACGAACTGGCCCGCCTCCACGCCGACGGAAAGGTCGTGCAGCACCGCGATTTCGGAATACCCAGCAGAGAGATTACGAATTTCAAGCATTGCTCGCCCACTTCTTGCCAAGATACGCCTCGATGACACGCGGATCGCGGGTGACGGCTTCGGGCTCGCCTTCAGTGACGACCTCGCCGTGATCCAGAACCAGGAAACGATCCACCAGCTGAACCATCGCCTGCATCGTGTGCTCGATGATCACGATGGTCTTGCCGCTTTTCGCAAGCCGCCGGATGATTGCGATCACCTCTTCGGATTCATGTTTGCCGAGTCCGGCCAGAGTCTCGTCCAGCAACAGGATCTCAGGCCGCCCCGCCAGCGCGCGCGCCAGTTCCATCAGGCGCAGATCCTTGGTGGTCAGGCCCCCGGCCATCCGCTCGGCGATACCGTCGAGACCCGCCTCGTGCAGCGCCGCGCGCGTGATCTCTTCGGCCTCGTCCTCGTTAGCGGCGTGGACATATGCGCCGACCTTGACGTTGTCATGCACGCTCATCCGCTTGAACGGGCGCATGATCTGAAAGGTCCGGCCGACCCCGGCGCGGCAGATCGCATGCGGCTTTTCACCCAGCACGTCACCGCCATTCAGCCTCACACGCCCCTCATCCGGTTTCTGAAAACCGTTCAGCAGGTTGAAAAGCGTGGTCTTGCCCGCCCCGTTGGGGCCGATGATGCCCAGGATCATGCCGGCAGGCACCTTGAAGCTGACATTCTGCACCGCCTTCAGGCCCCCGAAACTTTTCGACAGGTTGTCGACCTCAAGCACCGGTTCGGCGTCTGCGTCCGCACTCGTCCTGAACTGGGTGGGCAAGGGCGTGACCGTCGCCAGCGCCTCGGCATCCGCCGGTGTCTCGGACTTCGGCATCTCCGTTTCGCCACCCGTTCCGCTTCGGCCGCGAAACAGGTCGCGCGCCTTCCAGTACAGACCTTCGGGTGCGGCGATGATCAGCACCACGATGGCAATGCCATAGACAACCCCCTGGATGCCGGGCAGGTAGCTGCCCAGTTCGGCGTGCAGCGTTTCGGCGATCGGGATCAGGAAGGACGCACCGATGATCGGCCCCCAGACCGTCCCCACACCGCCGAACATCGTCACGGTCAGCGCCTGGGCCGAGATCAGCATCCCGAAAACGCTGTGGGGGGTGATCACCAGGATCACGACGGAATAGAAGGCGCCGACCAATCCCGCGATTCCGCCACTGACGGCGATGGCGGCAAGTTTCCAGCCCAGGGTATTGATCCCCGCTGCCTCTGCCGCCGCCTCGTTCTGCTTGATGGCGATCAGCGCCATGCCGAAACGCCGGGTTTCGATGATCCGGGTCAGCACCACGATGGCGGCAAGGATCACCATCGCCAGGAGCGTGTATATGCGCCCGTCATCGAACTGCATGTAGGCCGCGGGGTTTTCCCTTTCGCGCGGCAGGCTGATTTCGGGATAGCCAAGCCACTGAAATACATACATGAATGCCAGCGGGTAGGCGAGCATCGAAAGCGCGAAGTAATGTCCGCGCAGGCGGAATGTCGGCAGGCCGATCAGCACTCCGGCCGTCGCGCCGATCAGGGCCGAGACCGGCAACATGATCCAGGGCGATATCCCCAGATGATAATGCGCCAGCACCGTCGCAAAGGCGCCGAGCCCGAAGAACGAGGCATGACCGAAGGAGATAAGGCCGGTATAGCCGCTCAGCATGTTCCAGGACAGCCCGAAGCTGGCCCAGACCAGAACCATTGTCAGGATGAACTGGTAGTAGGAATTGGTCACGACCATGCTGAGGGCAAGATAGGCGACCGCGAAGATCCCGAACGGGATGAGTGACTTGAAGACCTTGCTCATCAGGTGCGCTCCACGTTGCGGCCAAAGAACCCCTGCGGGCGCAGGATCACGATCAGCAGGAAGAAGACGAAGATCGTCGCGTTCTGAAGCTGTGTCGGCAGAATGATGGTGGACAGCTGTTGCACCAGCCCGATCGCCATGCCGCCCCAGAAGGCCCCGATCACGCTGCCGATCCCGCCAAGGACGACCCCGGCATACATGATGATCACGTACTCCAGGCCGACGAACGGATGGAACGGATAGTTCGTCGCCAGCAGCCCCCCCGCCGTCGCGGTAATCGCGGTTCCCAGCGCAAAAGCCGTCCGGTGCGAGCGGTCTACGTCGATCCCCATATAGATCGCGGCCTCGGGGTTGTCGGCGGCGGCACGAAGCGATTTGCCCAGGGTTGTGCTCTTGATGACCCACCAGAGCGCGACAATGATCACCACCGAGATACAGGCCGAAACCAGCCGCGCCTTGTTGAGGAACACCGCGAGCCCGTCAAGAAACGGCCCCACGAAGATCGCATCACTCGAAAGCGGCGTGCGGATCGAGATCAGTTCGGCGCCGAACAGAATCATCGCCCCGTTCTGAAGGATAAGCGCGATCCCGAGCGTCAGGATCAACTGGGCGTAATGCCCCTCGCCTTCCAGGTCCGCCGTCTCGATCCCGGTGACGCGCCGGATCAGCGTCCGGTGAATGAGCCAGCCGAAGCCATAAAGAAGCGGCGCCGCCAGCAGCACCGCCACGTAAGGCCCCACCACCGGCCCCAGGAAGGACGGCAACCCAAGCAGCGTCAACGCAAAGAAGGCGGCATACATGCCGATCATCATGAAGTCGCCCTGCGCGAAATTGATGACCCGCATGATCCCGAAGATCATCGCCAGGCCGACGCACATCAGCCCGTAGATCGCTCCGATCAAAATGCCCGCTGCGATGGCCTGCAGCGTGGACTCTATGAGTATCTGTGTTTCGGTCATGTGCTTGTCTCCAGCCCGCCCAGGCTCGCGACGCGCGCCGCATCATCCAGCGATGCGAGCATCTCGATAGCCTTGCCCAGTTGCTCCGCGCGATCCTGTCCCAGAAGATCCCGGCCATGACGGTTGAACCGTGAAACGATAAGTTCGGGGGTCGCGAAATGGATGTCGTCATGCGCGCATGCCGTCTCGCTGCCATCAAGGAAACGCAGCGTGACCCGCGCGCCCTGCTTGCCGGGGAACGCGGCGTTCAGTTCGGGCGATACGTCAAAGCGCATAGCGCCGATGAGACGCTTGATCGCGGCGTCATCGAGCTTCTGATAATTGGTTTCTGCGATCTCGCCTGCATCAAGCGCCGCAGCCACGCCGAACGCGATGCTCATCTTCGCCGCCAGCGGCGTGCCAAAAGGGCCAAGCGATGCGCATCCGGGATAGTTGAGTGCCGCGTCATAGGTTTCAAGCCGCACCTCGCCGATCTCGCTGGCGGGCTTTCCCGCCTTCTGCAGCGCCGCAAGCGCGGTCTGTGCGGGCGACTGGGCGAAATTGCAGGCCGGGACATCCTTGTTGAAGACAGTGGCGATCTCAGCCTCGGCCTCCGTGGGGAATAGCTCCAGGGCAGCGCCATCGGTGACCCGTGCGAAGGCCGCCAGAAGCCCGGACTCCCCCTCGAGGATCGCCGGCGATCCCCAGGCGCCCGCCTGCGCAAGCCGCACGCTTGTCAGCGCGTTGCGCACTGCGAATCCAGGGTGGAAATACATCTCGTCAGCGCCGTGATGCGGCCACTGGTTCATGCCGCCCGCCGTATTTGCCGCCAGCGACAGCGCGCTGGCCGTGACATCCACCTGCAGGCGCAAGGCGCGCGCCACCGCCGCCGCGGCCGCTACCGGCCCGACAAGGCCGGTGGGCCGGAACAGCCGCGCGACTTCCGGCGTGACCAGGGCGCGTCCCAGACGGCCGCCCATCTCGTAACCGACCACAGCCCCGACAAGAAAATCCTCGCCGGAGATCCGGTGCTCCTGCGCTGCCGCCAGAAGCGCGGGCCAGACGACGATGCCCAGATGCGCGATCGAACCCGGATGCATGTCTTCGCGCACCAGACCGTGACCGCGCACCGCATTGGCAAAGGCCGCATCGCCCGGAACCGCCCGCTTGGCGGCACCGATGATCGTCGCACCGGTCGGCGACGGCTCGGCCACGGCCTCGGCCTGTTGCGACCAGGGCAGGCCCGCCGCCTCGAAAGCGCAGCTGTAGAAATCCGTCAGGCAGATCCGCGCCTTGTCGAAATGCGGCGCAAGGGTCGCCAGCGGCACCTCCTGTGCCACTTTCGCCGCGGCCTCGATGGCGTATGTCTCCCCCCTGTCTGTCATCAGCCACGGATCTCCACTCCGGTCCAGTCCTCGACCAGCTTCGCCATGCAGGTGAAATCCGAGTCAGGCCCGTATTTGGAATTGGTGATCGCCAGAATCTCGCGCACCATCGCCCCGCCCAGCATCGGCACCCCGAGATTCTCGGACTCGTCGATGCACAGGCGTACGTCCTTGTAGGACAGCGCTGTCGCAAAGCCGAAATCGAACGTCCCCGGCAGGACCGCCTTGGGGAACTTGTCCTGCGAGGCGCTGTTGCGGCCCGTGGACAGGTTGATGATGTCCAGCATGGTCTTGGCATCGATCCCCGCCTTGACCCCCATCGCCATAGCCTCGGAGGTCAGGAAGATCGCCGCTGCTGCCAGCATGTTGTTGGCCAGCTTCACGACCTGCGCCTGCCCGGCCTCCTCGCCGACATGAAAAGACTTGCCGAAATGAGCGACAATCGGGGCGACCTCATCGAATACGTCCTTGGGACAGGACAGCATCAGCGCCAATGTTCCCTCCTGGGCACCCTTGATCCCGCCGCTGACAGGGCAATCAACCCATTGCTTGCCCTTCTCGGCCAGACCGGCGGCCACTTCGCGCGCCGTGGTCGGCCCGGTGGTCGACACGTCAAGCATGATCCGTGCGCGCTTGCCTTGCGCGATACCGTTCTCGTCCAGCGCGACGGCCTTGACGATCGCCGGGGTCGGCAGGCTCGTGAGCACGATATCGGCCCTGTCGGCCACGGCCGCGGGACTGTCTGCGCTGCTGGCGCCCGCCTCGACCACGGCTGCGATCGCGTCGGCGCTCTGGTCGTTCACGACCACCTCGTAGCCCGCCGCCAGCAAGCGACGCGACATCGGTCCGCCCATCCGGCCCAGCCCTACGAATCCAAGTACTGGTTTGCTCATGTCTTCAGTCCTCCTGACCCTCACGGGCCCTTGATTGTCATCCCGCTGTCGACTTTCAGCGTCACTCCGGTGATGCAGCGCGCATCATCCGAGACAAGGAACAAGCCGGCCTTGGCGATGTCCTGCGCGGTTGGAAGTTCGCCAATCAGTGTCTTTGAGGCGCGCGAGCGCCAGCCGTCCTCGTCGATCACCTTGGCAGTGCCGGGCGTCGCGACGGTGCCCGGTGCCAGCGCGTTCACGCGGATGCCGTGGCCGCCAAGCTCGGCCGCCTGCTGTCGCGTCAGCGCGTCGATGGCACCTTTGATTGATGTATAAACAGCGGTGTTCATGAAAGCCTGCGTCACCGTCACCGAAGACAGGTTCAGAATCGACCCGCCCCCGGCCTTGCGCATATGCGGAATGCAGGCCTGGCTGGCCCAGATCGCCCCCTTGTAGCCCACGTCGATCATCTTTGACGCAACGTCAGGGTCGAACCCTTCAAGTGGCTCGTAGTGAAAGAAGACCGCGTTGTTGACCAGGATGTCGACCCCGCCATGCGCCTTGGCGAAGGCATTGACCCCCGCGAAAACCGCCTCGCGGTCCGATACGTCACACTCCACAGCGACAAGCCCCAGATCAGGATGATCCGCGACGGCCTTGTCCAGAAGGGCCTTATCGATATCGGCAATCGCCACTTTCGCGCCTGCCATGGCGAATTCGCACGCTATCGCCAGCCCGATGCCCCCGGCGCCTCCGGTCACGAATGCCGTTTTTCCTTCCAGTCGCATCTTTCCTCCCCCAAAGCTCGATCTTTCAGTCAGGTGATTCATAACAAAATTATACGATCATACAATCCTAAATGTCTGGCAATGCTTTTTCGCTTCGGTTAAAATTGCTATATGTCCTCTTCACCCCTTGATGTGCTTGGAGTTAAATATGTCAGAAGCGGCGGCTAAGCGGGAAACGCGGCAAGACTTCCGGGTCGCGCGCGAAGCGAGCACCTTGCGCCATCAGGTGACCGAAGCGATACGCAACGCGATCGCTGCCGGCCATTACGAGGCCGGGACACGGATGCCGGAAAAAGAGCTCTGCGAGTTGACGGGCGTCAGCCGGACACTGGTGCGCGAGGCCCTGCGCCAGCTTGAAAGCGAGGGGCTTGTCCAGGTCATTCCACACAAAGGCCCCATCGTCGCGAAGATGACCGTCGAGCAGGCGGCCGGAACCTACGAAGTGCGCGAGGTTCTCGAGGCCCTGGCGGCACGTCGCTTTGCCGAATACGCCACCGACGAGCATATGAATCAGATCGAGGCCGCCTTTGCGGATGTGCGCAGAGCCTATGAATCCGGCAAGGTCGTGGATCGCCTCGAAGCCAAGAACATCTTTTACACCCGACTCGTCGAGGGCGGCGGCAACGAGGCCATCGGCCTCGCATTGCACATGATCAATTCACGCACGATGCTTCTGCGGGGCCGCTCCCTGTCCCGCGAGAACCGCTGGCAGCAAAGCCTGCTTGAACTCGAGGCACTGCTCGAGGCGCTGCGCAAGCGCGACCCCGAGGCAGCGCACCGGCTTGCCACCGAGCATGTCCGCATGGCCGCGAAAGCTGCGTTGTCCTCTTTCGACGAAGGCGCGGCCCTTAAGCGCGGCAACTAGTCTCGCGGCCTTCCATCCGACCTCCTGCACGCAAGATA
>Ga0209344_10002121_pt1 | contig 23073 bp, 20 predicted proteins | sample Cruoilmetagenom6_FD_187293 | JGI IMG/M metagenome (GOLD analysis project Ga0209344, IMG submission 187293) | Oil polluted marine microbial communities from Coal Oil Point, Santa Barbara, California, USA - Santa Barbara Oil Seep Sample 6 (SPAdes)... | ecosystem: Environmental > Aquatic > Marine... | reverse complement strand
GCGTGCGCGCAAATGGGGCCGGATCGTCAATATGGCGTCGCAAGCGGCGCGAACACGATCGACCGTTGCCGGATCACATTATGCTGCGTCCAAGGCAGGCTTGGTCGGGTTCTCGCGCACTTTGGCAGGCGAGGTGGGGCTGGATGGGATCACCGTGAACTGCATCGCGCCGGGCCGTATAGACACGCCGATGGCTAGCGGCGTTTCGGACGCCGTAAACGCCGCCTACGTTCAGACAATTCCGGTTGGCCGTATCGGCACAACCGCCGACGTCGCCCACGCCGTTGCCTATTTCGCCTCCGAAGAGGCGGGTTTCGTCACCGGGACGGTGATGGACGTTAACGGCGGCCATTTCATGACCTGAGGAGAAGCTAGCACAATGACAAATACGATGAACTACGTGAAAATAGATGGGTTCGGTGCACCTGACGTGCTGAAGCTGGCGACTGGTCCGCGTCCTGATGCTGCCGAGGGCGAGGTGCTGATCCGTGTGACCGCAGCGGGGGTCAACCGGCCGGACGTCATTCAGCGTTTGGGCAATTACCCGCCCCCTCCCGGTGCTAGCGACATTCCGGGACTGGAGGTCGCGGGCGAGGTGGCCGCGCTTGGTAAGGGTGTCACCGAATTTGCGGTGGGCGACCGGGTTTGCGCGTTGGTCTCGGGCGGCGGATATGCGCAATACGTCGCGGTTCCCGTGCCTCAGGTGCTGCCAACCCCCAAGGGGTTCGACGACGTGACCGCGGCCGCCATCTCCGAGACATATTTTACGGTCTGGACCAACGTGTTCCAGTTGGGCGCGCTAAAAGAAGGCGAGACGCTTTTGGTGCATGGTGGCGCATCTGGTATCGGCACGACGGCAATTCAGCTGGCGCATGCGTTGGGCGCGCGCGTCATCACAACGGTGCGCAGCGCCGAAAAGGCGGATGCCTGCCGTGCCATCGGTGCCGAAACAGCAATTGATTATACGACGGAAAACTTCGCAGATCGCGTTCTGGAAGTAACCGAAGCACGCGGCGCTGATGTCATTCTTGACATGCGCGGAGGGGATTTCTTTCCAGAAAACCTGCGCGCGTTGGCGCAGAACGGGCGTATGGTCTCCATCGCGTCATTGGCAGGGAGAGAGGTGCGGCTTGATATATCCTTGATGATGCGCAAGCGTGCAACCATCACCGGATCGACCCTTCGAGGCCGCCCGGTCAAGGACAAGGGCGCGATCGCGAAGGAATTGCATCAACGTGTCTGGCCGCTGTTCGAGCAGGGCAAGATCAAGCCCCAGATTGCGCAGACTTTCCCGATGGCAGACGCTGCAGAGGCGCACCGCCGCCTTGAATGCAACGATGTCGTCGGCAAGATCGTCCTGATCTGCGAGTGAGTGAACCTTTGCATGGTCGCGTGTCGATGCACGTGACCATGCCAGCCATTGGACGCGCGAGATGGCGAAGCTGAGACATCAAGCCAAACCAATTGCGCCGCACTACGTCCGGCCTTACGTGAAGCGACAGAAAACGATGCGTCCGATGCCGAAGCGATTGTGATCGCGCGCGCCAGCCCGAGATGCGGTTCGCCATCCCGAAGACGGAGGATCAGCAGGGTCGACGTGAAGATCAAGGCCGTAAAGGAATTTGTAATTGCGGCCGATCCGGCACGTCGTCTTCAGACAATGCCGGGAGTTGGAACTATGACAGCGCTGGCAGTTGCGGCCTTTGCGCCCGACAAACTCATTTTCAGCCGAGGCCTCGAGAAGCTGTAATACCGGAAAACCACGTGTCGCATTTACGACACGATGGCAAAATGTTCCTTTCTGAGCCTTCTGCGGCCACATTTATGCACCTTTCACCATGTAATTTAGAATGTGCAGCGTATCAAAATTCGATGGAATTTACTGCATGCATGGATTTAGGAGCACTGTTTTAGGCTGCGCTTTCGCACTGGGCGGATGCGCGGCTGTGGGGCCGGACTATCAATCCCCCTCCTTGCAGCTTCAGCAGCATTTTGTTGGCGGCGAGTCGACCGCGTTGGCGAGAGCCGCGCAAGAGCAGTGGTGGAGGGGATTGAATGATCCCATGCTCAACCATCTCGTCGGGCGGGGCCTGAGTCAAAATCTGGATCTTCTGGCCAGTTATGAACGGATCAGGGCGTCACAGGCGTTGTTGGGCCGGACCGGGCAAAATGCGCAGGTTTCCGGGAATGCTGCGGCGCAGGGCAGTCGCTTTGATAACGGTATCAACGGATCACGGAACGATAGTGGGTTGAGCGTCAATGCCGCCTATGTGTTCGATTTGTTCGGTGGTGTGCGACGCGGCCGCGAACAGGCGCTGGCCAACTATGAGGCGGCACAATACGACGTGGGCACGGTGCGTCTGGCCTACCTGGCCGATATCGTCGACAGCTACATTCGTGCGCGCTATTTTCAGGCCGCTGCGTCGATCACACGGAACACCATCGAAAGCCGTCGTCGGACAGTCTCACTTGTTAACCGCCGGCGGGAGGCGGGAGAGGCGACGGCGCTGGAACTGGCGCAGGCAAGATCGCTGCTGAGTTCGGCACAGGCAACGCTGCCGTATCTTGTCGCGAGTTTCGAGAGCAACGTTTATCACATCGCTACGCTGCTGGCAGAGCCAGCCGGTCCGATCCTTGCAAAGATGCAAGCCGGGGCAAGACAACCGCGACCACAGTGGATCGGCAATGCAGGGGTTCCCGCCGATCTTTTGCGGAACAGGCCCGACGTGCGGTACGCCGAGCGCAATTTTGCAGCCGCGACTGCTGCTATAGGGGTCGCCGAGGCACAGCTTTATCCTGCACTGACGCTGGACGGTTCGATCACGGAAGGGACGCTGGACACTTGGCGCTTTGGCACCGCGCTGGCGCTGCCGCTGCTCAACCGCGGAATATTGAAGGCAAGTCGCAACCTGGCCATTTCGCAGGCGCGTCAGGCGCAGATGGCATGGCGCAACGCGGTGCTGGTGGCCGTCGAGGATGTGCAGTCCGGCCTGAGTCTGACCAAGCGGTGGCGCGTCCAGATCGGATCTCTGGATGTGGCAGCACGGGAGTCTTCGCGCGTTCTTGCCCTGTCTCAGCAAAGCTATGCAGGTGGCGCGATCATTCTGACTGATGTGCTGGATTCAGAGCGGGATGACGCAAGCAACCAGCTCGCCGTGGCGGCTGGTGCGCGGGACTATGCCTTGAGCTGGGCACGGCTGCAGGTCGCGACCGGTCGGGGGTGGTACGCCCATGACGGCTCCAAGGCACCCGCCAAGATCGTCAAGAAAGACGGCGTCACGCCGGCCCCCACGGTCCAATAGAACGGGCAGCGGCGCAGCTCGTTCTATTGCTCTCGGAACGCGCGCGACATGCTGTCCACCACGGGTTTGGCCAGATACTCGGCAAAGGTGCGGGTTTTGGTCTGTATCATGATCTGAGCGGGCATGCCGGGCGTCGGGGTGAAGTCCCCGACACGCTTCAACTCTTCAGGTGTAAGGGAAACCCGTGTCACATAGACATCGCGGGTGGCCCCGTTGGCCTGGTCCGTCACCGCATCGGCAGATACGTAGATGACCTCGCCGTTCAGGATTGGCGTCGTGCGCTGGTTCAGCGCCGTCAACCTGACCGTCGCGAATTGGCCGCGCTTGACGTTGTCGATATCCATCCGCGAGATCTGCACTTCGACAATCAACGGCTCGTCCGAGGGCAGTATCTCGGCGATGGCCTTACCGCTTTCAACCACGCCGCCCGCCGTATGATAATAGAGCCGTACGACGGTGCCTGAGACAGGGGCGACCACGTCGGAACGCTTGCTCACGTTATGGGCCTTGCGGGCTTTTTCGCGGATAGATTCAAGCTCGGATTGCACAGCCTGCAATTCATCAAGCGTGGTCTGACTGTGATCGCCAAGAACCTTCTCTACCTGGGCTTCGTATTTCCGTTTGACCTGTTCGATCTCGTCGACCTCTGCCTGCAGCCGTCCGATCTGCCCCACAGCTTCGATCTTGGCACGTTTCAGGGCCGTCACTTCCGACTTGCGTACCAGCCCCGACTTGAACAGCTCTTCCTTCGACTCGAGATCCTCGGTCAACAGTTCGAGTTGCATCTCGTAGGATTTGAGCTGCGTGGCATAGCCGACCTGCCTAATCCCAAGCGCCTCGATATTGCGTTCCAACAGCGTCAGGTCATTTTGCAGGGACGATTGCGACACCGTGAAAGCAAGGGCCTGCCCATCGAGGATCGACGCGATCTCGTAGTCATCGCGCTGAGCAATCAACGCGTCGGAGAACACAAGCGCGGGATCGCGGCGGTATTCGGCCAGAATGCGCTGCTCTGTCGCCTCCAACCTGACCTGCCGCAGTTCAAGTTCGCGCTCGTTGGCAGAGGATGCTGTCTTGTCCAGACGGAGCAACAATTGCCCCTTCTTGACGAAATCGCCCTCGCGCACGGCAATTTCATTGATGATGCCACCTTCGAGGTGCTGCACGATCTTGTTGCGCCCGGTCGCGACAAAACTGCCCTGTGCAATGACCGCTGCCGCCAGGGGCGCGCGAAAGGCCCAAGCGCCGAACCCGCCGAAAACCAGGATCATCAGCACAAGACCCATTATGGCGAATTTCGCGACTGAACGGGGCACATCGGCGTACCAGATCGACTCCGTGGCAGAGACGTTGATGTCTTCAGCCATTGTTGACGCCTCCCTTTGAAATCTGGTTGCCTGACTGCTGCTGCGGCATCTTGTTCGGCGGCGCTTTCTTGCCCGTGAGCCTGGTCAGCACTTCGATGCGCTCCCCGAACATGCTGATGGAGCCATCGGCAAGCAGCATGATCTTGTCGACCACGCTCAGCAGCGACGGCTTCTGGGTGATCACCACAACGGTGATCTTATTCTCCTTGGCGTGCTGGATCGCCCGCGCCAGGGCCTTGTCACCGCTTGTATCGAGGTTGGAATTGGGTTCATCCAGCACGACGAAGCGCGGATTGCCGAAGAATGCGCGCGCAAGCGCGATGCGCTGTTTCTGGCCGCCTGACAACGGCGACCCGTCCGCGGCGACCAACGTTTCGTAACCTTGCGGCAGCGAAGCGATCATCTCGTGGACATCGGCAAGCGTGGCTGCGGCATGAATCTGTTCATCCGTGGCATCAGGTCGCATCCGGCCGATGTTCTGCTTGATGGTACCGGGGAAAAGCTGCACATCCTGAGGGACGTAGCCAATATTTTCGCCGAACTGGCGTGGGTCCCAGTTGCGCAGATCCATCAGGTCCAGCCGCACGTTGCCGGATGTCGGCAGGATCGACCCCACAAGCATCCGCCCCAGTGTCGTCTTGCCCGCGCCGGAATTGCCGATCACACCCAGTGTCTCACCGGGGTTGAGTGAAAAGCTGAGCCCATTGAGCACGACCTGCTTGGTCCCGCCGGGGACATATAACAGCCTTTCGACATCGAGCCGCCCCTCGGGACGTGGCAGATGCAGGCGCTCGAACTGGACCTTGGAACTGCGCAGTAGCTTCGCCACGCGATCATAGGCGGCCCGCGACAGTAAAAAGCCATTCCAGCCCTCGATGGACCCTTCGACGGGTGCGAGCGCACGACCCGCGATGATGGAGGCGGCAATGACCATTCCGCCCGTGATTTCACCGGCAAGCGCAAGCCACGCCCCCCACCCCAACATGCCGATCTGGGTGAGCAGGCGCACCATGCGCGAAAATGCCGCCGACATGATGTTCCGATCCTGCGCCCTGACCTGCTCGGTAAGCGAGGTCGCCGTATCGCGGCCCCAGATCATCACGGCCTCCGGGATCATCGCAAGCGCGTTGATGATCTGGCTGTTGCGTGCCATCGAGTCCAGATGCATGTTCGCCTTGGACTGGGCCTGGTTGGCATTGGCGAAAGGCTTGGCCGTGATTTTCTGGTTGCAGATGGCGATCACCAGCAAGAGTAGCGACGCAATGGTGACAATCATGCCCAGATGCGGATGCACCAGAAAGATCGCGAGAAAGAACAGCGGAGCGAAAGGAACATCGAGAAATGAGATCAGGGTGCCGCTGGTAAGGAAACCGCGCAGTTGCTGCAGATCACCCAGCGTCTGGTATTCCCGGCCGGTCCCGTGAAGCGACGCATGTGCCGCAGCGCTCAGTGTCGGCGCCCCCAGCCGAACTGCCACTTCGACCGCGGTGCGCATCAGAATAAATCGCCTGATGGCGTCGAAAACCGCCTGCATCACGACGGCCCCGACGATCACGATGGTCAACATGATCAGTGTGTCGACTGATCGGCTGGTAAGCACCCTGTCCGATATCTGGAAAAGGTAAATCGGGATTGCGAGGATCAGGATATTGGTGGCGCAGGTCAACAGAAGGACGATGAACATATTGCGCCGCACCGCCGCAACACCCTGCCGCAGGCTCTTGCCGAAGTCTTCGGGGCCGAGGCGTTTATGAAAGTTTGCACCGCCACCTCCGCCGCCGGCTTCGCGGTCGCGTGATTTGATAGGGCCTGTATCGCCCTCGATCACCGGGCCCTTGCCGATCTCTTTCAGAGACTTTCCGCCCGCATCCGCATAAACACGATGCTCGCGCTCCAGCCGCAATGGGCCAAGCCCGTTGCGCCGCGTCTTGAAGAATTCCACGGGATTCTCGCCCGGCTCGCCTCTCGTGGATGTCTTTGGGGTTGCGTAGTCTTTCATGTGAAATTTCCGATCGAAATGGGCCGAATGGGTCTATGCCAGCACTGTTTGCATGACATCGGATTGCCCTGCCGTATCTGTCTCAGTCTGGGTCGCGGTGATCGCAGCGTGAGTGGCCTCAGTAATATGCGTGCCCAGCATGTCGTCGGACAGAAACGCGACCGCCTCGTTGACCAGAGCCGTGACGTCACTTGCCATTTGGACGCCATCGGGGATCCCGTCGGGGTCAAGGAACCCGGCTTGGTGTATCAGGGCGTCACTGTAATTTTCACCGCCCGCCATCACCACCGAGTCGAGGCCGAAGTCCTGAACTGTCGCGATATTGACCTGTGCATTCGAACCGGCCACGACCGACACCTGCTTGCCCGATGCGCCGGCAGCTGCTGCAGCGGCATTCGCGACCGCCATCTGCGCGATGTTCACCTGATCAACATCGCCCATGACGTTGGTCTGTTCGGCGATCGTCACTGTCACGAAATCGTCTTTGATGTAGAGCACCCGCAGCAGATCCGTTCCGGCAAAGAGCGCGTCATGCGTCACGGCACTCGTCACGTCTTTGACCCCCAGGGCGAATTGATCGAGAGCATCACTGAAGTTCGCGGTCATCTCGGCTTTGGTATCGACGCCGGTGGTTGCGATCCGGGCAAGGTTATATTGCAGGTTGTCGCCCAGACTGACTTCCGTTGTGCCGCCGATCCAGTTGGCATCCAGAAGCACGTTGGTCTGGGTCAGCATGGTGACGTCGAAATAGTTTCCGCCCACCATGATCAGATCATAGTTGAACCCGGTCTCGGTCAGGAACGCCTCGTTGAACTCGGCGTTCTCGCCCAGTCCGAAAAAGGTGTTCGACCCGGAGATGGTAATCTCTGCGGTGTCATTGTCGGTGGCGAAGTTGTACTGCTGAGTCCAGTTCACCTGCGTCACGCTCGTCTCAAGTCGTACGGTAACGGAGTTGGAGGGCAGAGCTGTCGGTGGGGACGCAACCGCGTCCGCCTTGGCAGAGGATGAGGTCACGATCTCGGCGGCGTTGAGCGCCTTCGAAGTTGCCGTAGCGACTTGCCCCGAGACGACATCATGGGTCGCCATCACATTGACTTGGCTGATCGCGTCCAGGTGCACGGCATCGTTTTGGACGGCGATCACATCGGCATCCAGCCAGCTGCTTTTGAGCTGCATTTCGTTGAGTTGCGTGTTGGCGCCCGCGACGACCTGATGGCCGGGGTCGACCGCCCAAGGGTCGGTCACACTCTCCCCGAAATCCTTTGTGAAGTCGTGCTGGGGCACTTCCGTATCCGTTTCGCTCCCAGTGTCATCGAATCCTGCGGCATCGGATGCTGCGGCATTGGGTCCTGCGTTATCAATCCCTCCGTCATCGGGCCCTGCGGTTTTGGAAGCTGTTTCATCGGACGCTGCGACATCAAGCCTAGCGTCGTCGGACCTCGCGGCAACGGGGCCCGAGGCACTGGATCCGCCATCATCGGACGCAGCGTCACCAGACCCTCCATCATCGGATGCGGTGGCATCGGGTCCTTCGTCAGTCGACCCTGCGGGAATAGGCCCGGCGTCATTGGACCCTGCGGTATCGGATGCTCCGCCATAGGAACCTTCATCATCGGATCCTACGTCAATTTCGTCATCTAAGGCCTGCTTGGTTGTCGCCTGCCCGGCAGACCCGGGTTGTGCGTCTTCCGTTTCGTCGGCGGCGTCCTCCTCGCGCAGGAAGGCTGGCAGGAGGTCTTCAAGCTCCGGCAACTCGTCCGCGCTGACACCGTCGATGAAAATATCGCTGGCCGCGTCTCCGCTGGTCGTATGAACACTGGCCGCGACGGGTTGCGCTTCGTCCCCCTCTTCTGCCGCACGGATCGCGACCATCGCCTCTGCCACGAATTCCTGCCATCCATCTTCGTCCGTCGGCGAGTCTGGCAGGACAAACCCCGCCAGACTTTCGGCCGTATCCTCGAGTGACGTGAGTGCCGTGTCGACCGACCGGGCCAGTGCCGGCAACTGTTCGACACCGGGTCCGACGATGTCGTCGTCGTTCAGATTGTTGTGCTGGACGGTGATGGAACCGATCGAGCTTGGGTAAGGTAATGTGAGTGAAACATGCGCTGCAATTCCGCTCAGCCCACCTTCGATAGGTGGCAGAGATTGGTGACTGCTGACCGGGGTAGTAAACACCCCCGAGGAAGAAGTTGGCGCACTTGCAGATGGCGCGGCGATCGCCGACTTGGCCTGATCGGTAGTGGCGCGATATTCGAGCTTGGGCTTGTAGCCCTCGAGCCGGTAAGTGGAATGAACGCGGAAAGGGTCGGCATTGAGCGCATCGAGCGCGTCCTGCGCTTTTCGGAATGCCTGAAAATCGAGATATTGATCGCGCAAACGGCTTTCTTCGAGAGAAATGTGAAAGTGCCCGATAAAGTGGGCGATCGTTTCTGTTGTTGCATCAATAGCCATTTGGCATCGGTCCGTTTCCACTGGTTAAAGTTTCAGAATCGGCCTTGAAGAAATCGTAACGGTAGTTCCGGGGGCCAGGGCCGGCTTGCGCCGGCCCTGGCTTTGTTTTTTGTAACCTAGGCTTCGTCGTCACCAACGTAGCTGGAGCTGAACGAGCCGCCGACGACGTTCATGTCGACGGTGTTGCCCAGCACATTGGCGCCCATCACGATGGACTGGTTGAATGCTGCCACATCAACCTGAGCCGCAGCCGAGGCGTAGGATTCACCGGTGACGAAACCGTCGTCCCCGTTGCTGGAACCCCAGGTGCCGGCATTGCCGCCCATACCACCGTCTCCAGTGGTCGCGCTGCCTCCGGCACCGCCCGCTGCGGCACCACCCATCGCGGCACCACCGGTGGACATACCACCCGCCGCGTCGCCGGTTCCACCACCTGCGGCGTTCGCGAGGCCACCAGCACCGCTGTCACCACTGGTTCCCATCACGTCGCCACTCGCATCGTTCGAGTTGGACGCATCGGCGCTGTTGCCAGCAGCACCACCGTCGCCGGTAACGACATCAGTGCTGTTGCCGTTCATCGACTCGGCAAGTGCCTCGGCCGCGATATCGGACAGACCGCCGTAGCCACCGTCATTGTCGGTGTAACCGTCGGCCATACCTTCACCAGTGGCGTCGGTATCGGAGTTGGTATTGCCACCCGCTCCGCTATCGGCAGCTGAGTCGGCGCTGCCATCGGCATCCGCAGCAGCATCAGCCGCAGCGTCGCCCATTCCACCAGCACCGCTGTCGGCCATCGCGTCGCCGTTACCGGTGCCATTGGCATCGTCATCGGACATCGCGTCGCCCGCGCCGCCTGCACCCGAATCCGAGTCGGTAGACCCGGCACCGTCTGCCATTGCGTCGCTTTCGGACGTCGCATCGCCGTTACCGGCATCACCAGATGTACCAGTGTTGGCAGCATCGCTGCCGATGTCGTTGTCGGCCATTCCGGCTGTGGACGTACCGTTGCCACCGTTGCCCGCAGTGTTATCGCTGCGGCCAGTACCGGCTCCGGTTCCCGTGGCGTCGTCATCGGTCATCGCGTCGCCGTCGCCGGCCCCGCCATTCCCACTGTCGCCACCGGCACCACCGTTACCGCTGTCGCCACCGGCACCACTGTTGCCACCGGCACCGCTATCGCCAGCCGCACCGCTGTTGCCACCAGCACCGCTGTCGCCACCAGCACCGCTGTCGCCAGCCGCACCGCTGTCACCACCGGCATTGCCGTTGCCGCCGTCACCAGTGTCGCCAGCGGCTGCACCAGCGACACCAATGCCGCCCAACAGACCCAGACCGGCTGCTGCAGCGCCTGCGTTGCTGCCGGCACCACCATCGCCGCCGTCGCCGCCGTTACCAGCGTTTCCGGTATCGCCAGCGTTTCCGGTATCACCAGCATTTCCGGTATCACCAGCGTTTCCGGTGTCACCAGCGTTTCCGGTATCACCAGCGTCACCGGTATCACCGGCGTCACCGGCATCACCAGCGTCACCAGCGTCACCGGCGTCGCCAGCATCGCCGCCGTCAGCGTCTGAATCCGTGCCTGCGGCACCAATCCCGGCGCCAAGGCCCAGTCCGAAGGCGTTGCCGCCGTCACCACCGTCGGTCTCGCTCTCGGATTCAGCGTCGCCGTCAGACTCAGCATCGGCTTCTTGATCGACTTCGCCTGTATCGCCGCCGTCACCGTTGGCGTCGCTGCCTGACAGGGCTACGCCCAGACCTGCAGCGTCACTGTCTATGTCGCCGGAATCCCCGCCGTCACCTTCGCTGTCGCTGTCGGTCGAACCGGCACCAATACCCAACCCAAGGGCAAGCGCGTCACCAGAATCTCCGCCATCTGCATCGCTGTCGGCATCGGCATCAGATTCGCTGTCTTGCTCGGCGTCGCTCTCGGCATCGCCGGAGTCACCACCGTCATCGTCGGAGCTTGCACCTGCAAGACCCAGGCCCGCAGAGATGTTGTCGCCATCTGCGGCACCACCTTCGCCACCTTCGCCATCGGCATCGGTATCGGCAGAAACATCGCTGTTGCCACCGCTGGTCTGGGCGTCGTCATTTTCGCCGCCTGCACCACCGTTACCGTCTGCAGCCGCGTCTACGTCGCCGCCTTCTGCATCATGACCGGTCGCATCCGTGTCGCCGCTGTCGCCAGCGTCGCCGCCAGTGGCATCGGTATCCCCTGAATCGCCGCTCGTACCGCCGGTTGCGCCGGAGAATCCGCCAGCTGCGATCCCGCCAAGCGACGCGCCGCCATCAGCATAGGCATCGCTGCCGCCTTTTGCACCGTCGGAACTGGTACTGATGCCTTCCTCTGCACGTGCGTGTCCGCCCGACGCGTTGCCGGACTGGTCAAACGTGCCGTCATTGCTGACATGCGCTTCTTCTAGGGTATCGGCATCGTTGAGGTCATTGGTTTGCAGGTTGATAAACCCGGCATCGTTACCTGCACCCGTCAGCGAACCGTTCAGCATTTCACCGAGATTGACGTCATTGCCCGGGTCATGATTGATGTTGCCGTCGGCCGCGAAGATGTCGCCGGTCGTGGACCCGTCCAGATCGAAATCGGCGAAATCGTCATCTGTCGGATCGAAGCCATCGAGATCAAGCTCGACATCAATGTCGACGTCCACGTCGGTATCGCTGCTGACATCTACGGTCGTGTCCGAAGTGTTGGAGTTCTCATTGTTGTTGTCGTTCTCGCTTACGTTCGAGTTGTCGTTGCTGTTTTCGGACGCGTTGGTATTCGCGTTATCGTTGCCATTCGTATTGTCGCTGGCATTCGCGTTATCGTTGCCATTCGTATTGTCGCTGGCATTCGCGTTATCGTTGCCATTCGTATTGTCGCTGGCATTCGCGTTATCGTTGCCATTCGTATTGTCGCTGGCATTCGCGTTGTCGTTGCCATTCGTATTGTCGCTGGTATTTGCGTTATCGTTGCCATTCGTATTGGCGTTGTCATTCAGGTTGTCCGACGTCGAAAGCACGTCAGCGATTGCATCGGCTTTTGCTGCGGCGTTGTCGTCGTCACCGACGTTGACGGACGCGTTGTCGCCAAAGGTGACCATCCCGTTATTGATGATCCCGCTGTTGTTACGTTGTGACATTATTTTATCTCCGTTGTGGCGCCGACCACGTCCCGCTGCTCATCTACAAAGCGGGCACTGCGCAGGGCGCGTGTTTGGACTGGTTTGGATTGTTTTCAGTGATGTGGGTATGTCGGCGAAAACTCGGCCGAAACAGACCACGCATCAGCTCAAGCTCCGTGCGTATCTACACCTCCCTCCCGGTTGCAGATCGCGTGCGGAGTTTTATCAGAAAATAGCCGACCCCACCGTCTGGTTTGAAAATTCAGAAACCAGCTGATCTGCAAGAAATATTAGTTACACGCGGTGACCGAACAGAAGGTCACCGATCACCCCGCAAAAACGCAGGTCGATGCTGGGAGCGTGGCAGGCAAGGCGGAATTGGAATAGCCGGTAATAGGGCGTAGAAGGCGCTCCAGCCCAGAAGCTCAAGGGGTTAATGAAGCTTTTTCGGCGTCTCGGGCATAAGTTTGCGCCATGCTCAGGACATGAAAATGACCGAATCGGTCATAATGATTGCCTGAACTTGCCCGGCCTTATTCCGTAATGCGAGTGTTTTGGCTTGAGGTGCAATCAGAGCGTGCATTGCTATGCTCAAACGATTAGCTTCCCATTATTTTGATTAATAATGCTTTTAGCGTTTTTGGCGCCGTAGCTAGTCACATCGTCTCACGTGATACCCATTTTATTACTATGTACACGCCAATATTGCGGGTACCATATCCGTGCGAAAGAAATTTTCTGCCAGACAGTTTATTGTGGAGTGCCGCAGCTTCGCTTGTTGGTGAAAACTTTTGGGGAAAAGGGGGTGTTCATGATCAAGAGTATTGAACCAGCCTCTTGTGAGACCGGACCGAAAAAAACAGAACAAAGTGAATCCACCGTCGTGTTCGTAGGAGGGGCGTTCAGCTTTTCCGATTTGACGATACGCATATTCAAAGATGCCTTCCCGTCCATCCGGGCGCTGCGGGTGTCAACTCAGGCGGATTTGCACTTGCTGATGCAAACGCGAGGCGATCCGGCCATGGTCGTTTTCGAGCAATCCTTCTTCAGGGAATTCATCGACGGTGCCAACAATCTTGGACGGATATGCGGTAAGGTCCGTATGGTCCTGGCCTATAGTGACCCACGGATCGCATTGCGGGTATTGAAGGCGAGGCGGGCTGCTCCGGAACTGAAGCCTGTCTGCTTCCTGCCCATGGAGCGGAACCTTGATACGTGGTTGGCAATTTCCGGCCTCCTGCTCAGAGGTGAAAGCTACCTACCGCCGGAGGTATTCGAAGCCATCGACATCCCCGAAGAAGACGTGGCGCCGCCAGAAGTTCCGGACCAGACATGTGGTTTGAAATCCGACGTTTCAGAAGACCGCCCGTCGGTGTTGAAACCGCTGACGGAACGTGAGGCCCAGATATTATCGATGGTTGCTCTGGGCAAACAGAACAAGATCATAGCGGGCGATCTTGGCCTCTCTGTACATACGGTCAAGCTGCATATCCATCACGTCATCCGCAAGCTCGGCGTCAACAACAGGACGGCGGCTTCGGCCTGGTATCACGAGCGGTTCCTTTCTGGCAGCGCGGGCCCACAGGTCCTGAATGGCTGAGGACGCAAATCCAACTCAGTTCGACGCGCTTTTGCTGCTGATTGGCAAGCTCAACTATTCATGGACCAACACCGAAAGCCTGTTGATCCACCTGATTGCGGGACTGTCGCGTACCGACAAGGAAACTGCCGTCATCATCTTTCTGACGCTCAACACAATGCGGGCGCGAGTGGATCTGGTGGAGCGGCTTGCAAAGATGGAACGGGTCTCGGAGGACGAGAGGGACTGTATTCTGAAACTGACCCAGGACATCCTCAAATTGTCCCGGTTGCGTAACCACTACAATCACTCGATCTACGCATTCGATCCGCAGAGCGGGATGGCACGCACCATCCTGATGCGGATTGCGGACCGGAAACAGGAAATTAAAATGGGCCAGGCCACAGCGATAGACGCAGGTGCACTGGCTGAATTAGAAACTGCGATCACTGACTTGGGCCGTTTGAACCACCGGTTCTGGGATGCGATCCGAGAGTACGGTTATCCCACCTGAGACGTCACTCTGTCCGGGGATGTCGCATGTTTGACGTCAGCTATTTGATTGTCAAAATCAGGCCGGACTTTTCGCTGAGGAACAGAACGCCAAAGCAAGCGCGGCACCGACGACTACCAAAATCAAACCCGCAGACTCTCGTCATGAATGAGGGACTAGATGGGGGCACGTCTGGATGAGAACGCAGGGCTGGAAAAGCGACTGGCCCAGGAGATGCCGGTTCTGACTGGCATAACGGATCTCGTCACACCAAACGTCGCGAACGACACTATAGCCCGAGGGCGCGGCGCTTCTTTTTGAGCATTGCCTCAACGCGGCGACAACCTTCTTCATGAGAGATGCTCGGACTCTTTGCGCGCTCCTCGAGGAAGGCGCGCAACGCCGCCTGTTCGAACTCTTCACATTCGATTTCGGCTCGCACAAGTTCAAGCCCGCGCTGTACGACCGCTCTCAAGCTTGGATAATGGCCATCGGCCACGAGTCGTCGCGCGAAATCATCTTGTTGTTCCGTGATAGACGCTGACGTGTTGACCGACATGAAGCACCCTCGGATGCAGATATCGCTCCAGTTTAAAGGCGGGACGGGCTAAACGCGGACACATCAACTCCAGCAGCGCACAATTCATCGGGCAGGGGGGTCTCAAGCAACAGCGCGGCGGCGATCTGCCCAACAGCGGGGGATGTCTGAATGCCGAAGCCACCCAGCCCCGCGAGCCAGAAAAAACCATCAAGTTGAGAGCTGGCTCCTATGACCGGCAAGCGATCAGCTGCAAAGGTCCGCAATCCTGCCCAGCTATGGGCGATATGCCTGACATCAAGGGTCGTGCATTCAGCCAGGTAATGCGCCGCGTAGGCGATATCCAACTCTTCCGGGCGCACGTCATGAGGGTCAACGGGTGTTTCATCTGCAGGGCTGACCATCAATTTGCCCGCATCAGGTTTAAAGTAGAACAGCTCGTCAATTTCAGAAACTTCGGACATGCTCCCAACATCGTGGCCGGAAACCTCGACGTTGATTGCGGTCCGGCGGTGCGGCGTCAGCCCCAAGGGGTGAACGCCGAACATTTGCGCCACCGGATCGGCCCAGGCACCGGCGGCGTTGACGACGCATCTGGCGCGAACCTCGCCTTGCGACGTCTCGATTAGCCAATGCCCGCTATCGCGCCGCCCGGCTGTGACCTGGCAGGATTGACGGACTACCGCACCTTTGGCTTTTGCGGTACGCAGATAGCCCTGCAACAGGTTTTCAACCTCAACATCCCAGCAATCCGGATCGAAAAATGCGGCCTTGACCCATTGAGGATCAAGGATCGGGCATTTCTCAAGCGCGCCGTCGATATCAAGCAGTTGGACGGGCGATGCGCCTGCCGGGGCAACCGCGCATTCCTGATGAAAGGCATTCGTCAGCCTATCCGCTTTGTCAGTATCCGCCACAATCAAATTCCCGCGCAGGCGCAGCAGGTCGGCATCGCTGAAGCCAATCGGCGGGTTCATCATGAAATCCGCGCTGGCCTTCGTCAGCCGCCCGATTGGTTCGGAGTGAAAGCGACGGGTGAATTCGGCCGCGGATCGGCCGGTGGAATGATACCCAAGCGCACTTTCCTGTTCGAGCAATATGACCGAGCGGGCACCATCCAGAAAATGAAGAAGGGAAGCGCCAACGATGCCACCGCCCACAACAGCAATATCGTGAACCTCAGTCATTGATCTTATCCAGTGGAAAAATGGGACGGCGAAGCCGCTCATAATTGCGGGCGGTGACATCGGGCGTACAAAGTCCACCGGCATCGGTGACAATGATCTGCGACGAGATCGGCGCGAACGCCCCTTTGAAATGTTGCATGGATTTCACCGCCAATATGGATTTCTCTGTCGGTTCGATCCCCACGACCCGAAAGATATTGCGGTCAAGCATCTGCATCCTGTCGGAGACGATCATGATATCAAGCCCCTGAACCCGCAAGCAGACGCTCTGACCTGTCGAGCCGGGCAATCCGGTAAACATCGGACCCTCGAATTTGAACCGCCCATCGCTGATGGCCATGACCTGACCGGAGACCTCTAGGGGGCCGCCGCCGACGGTTGCGTCGATCTTTCCTCCGATAGAAAGTGTCACCTCGGCGCCGATACCTGCTTGAGCCAGTTCGGCGACCGCTTCGGGATCAAGCAATGCGCCAGCGGCCGCGTTCTCGACACCGGCATCCAACAGTGCAGCGATCAACGCGGTGCAATCGCTATAAGCGCCCGATCCGGGATTGTCCGAATAGTCTGCGATCACGATTGGTTTGTCTGCTCTCGGTGCCGCCTTGATTTGAGCGATGCAGTCGCCGAGGGGGACGGGTCTTTGCCACTGGTTCCGCAAGCTCCAGATTTGATCGCAGATCCGCTCGGCAACCTCGGTGGCATTCGCAGCCACGGCTGTGTCATGGGTCACCAGGACAGAGGGGCCTGTGGCCCAGACATCGGCGTCGGTGAACCCGGCATTGATCGCGACATTCAGGATGCCCGGTGCCGCCATTTCGCGCTTGGCACTTTCCAGCAGACGGCACATCGGGCCGTTTTCCGTGGTGCGCCCGTCGTCGCAGCCGACCAGAACAGGTGGGCGGCGAATGGCGATCTTTGGCACGATCTTTCCAGACATCGCCGCATCCAGCAATGTACAGGACTCGACGCCAACCTTGCGCATGTCGATATGCGGATAGGTACGGAATGACACGGCGATGTTGGCCAGTTCGGCCAACTCGTCAAAGACGTTCGCGTGCAGGTCCAGCGTGATCGCAACCGGAATGTCAGGGCCAACCACGGCGCGGATTTCGCGCAGGAACTGGCAATCGCCATCCTGATCCGTCTCGGTCACCATCGCGCCGTGCAGGGCGACGAAAACGCCGTCATAAGGCCCGCCCTCGGCCAGCCTGCGCAGACATTCACCGGTGATTTCCGCACGCGCCTCTTCGGTGATGATGCCGCCCGGCTCGGCATGGGCGGCGGTGATATAGACCGGCGTCCAGCCCTTGGCCTCAGCCACATCTATCGCACCCCCAACCTCCGAGCCGGTGCCGCGAAAATTGGACGGGATTTCATCGCCCTTGAAGTAGTGCGAGGCCTGAAAATCCTTCATGTTCGTGCGCATTACAGTGAAGGTGTTGCTTTCGTTGATGAACTCGATAATCGCCACTCGGTAGGTCATTCTGTGTCCTTTATTGTCGTCGTGCAGGCGCGGCTTAAGGCTGCGTCAACGCGGGCCCACCTGTTTCAGGAACCGGCGTGACCGCTTGTGCTGCGGACTGGTGAAAAACTCTTCGGGCGACGCGACCTCGACGATCTGGCCTGCGTCCATGAAAACGATGCGGTTTGCCACCCTGCGCGCAAAGCCCATCTCATGCGTGACGCAGAGCATGGTCATCCCGGCTTCCGTAAGATCGGCCATCACATCCAGGACTTCGCCGATGGATTCGGGGTCAAGCGCGGATGTCGGCTCGTCGAAGAGCATGATCTTGGGCTTCATGCACAGGCTGCGTGCAATCGCGGCGCGCTGTTGCTGCCCGCCCGACAGTTGTGACGGGAACTTGTCCGCCTGATCCTGCATCCCTACACGATCCAGATACGCCATCGCAGTTGCACGTGCCTCGGCCTGCGGCACCTTGTTGGTATGGATCGGTGACAGCGTGCAGTTATCTAGCACGCTCAGGTGGGGATAGAGGTTGAAGTGTTGAAAACACATGCCCACCTGCGCGCGGATGCGCCGCACCGCACTCTTGCCGTCATGCGCAGTGATGCCACAAACTGTCAGCCTGCCGGATTGCACAGGCACCAAGTGGTTGATGCAGCGGATCAGCGTCGACTTGCCTGAACCGGAGGGGCCGCAAATGACGATCTTTTCGCCTTGTGCAACGCTCAGATCAATATCGCGCAAAGCGTGGTAATCGCCGAAATGCGCGTTTACCGATTCAAAGAGAACTGCTGGTGTGCCTGGTGTCATGCCATCCATGTGAACCGCCTTTCCACCCGTCGCAGCGCCCATTCAATGGCCAGAACCAGAACCAGGTAATGGACGGCAGCGACTTAGTAGACGCGCAGATCGAGCGTTTCGGAAAAGATGAAGCGTGCCTGCCCCATCAGGTCGAATACCGTAATGATCGCCACTAGTGAGGTTGCCTTGAGCAGCAGGATAAATTCGTTGCCAATGGCCGGCAGCGCCTTGGCGAATGCGATAGGCAGCAGCACGCGGCGAAATGCGGTCCAACGCGTCAGGTTCAGCGCGGCGTTGGTCTCATGTACTGAAGCCGGGATGGTTTGAAGACTGCCGCGAATGATCTCGGCCTGATAGGCGGCGGTGTTCAGCACAAGAGCCAAAAGGCCGCAATACCATGCGTCGCGAAAAATCCACCAAAGGCCGACCGCGCGCAGTTCGCTGTTGAATTGGCCCAGACCATAATAGACCAGAAAAAGCTGCACCAGCAGCGGCATACCGCGAAACAGGTTCACATATCCCAGTGCCAGCCAGCCCAGCACCCCCGAAGACTTCGCGCGTGCAACGCCGATGGGGATTGCCAGAAAGAACCCGAAGAAGATCGCCAGCACTGTCAGTGATGCCGTCGTAATGACCCCATCGAGCCAGAGATCGCGATAATTGAGCCAGAGGTCAAGCATCGCGCGCCTCCATCCGTGTGATGCCCTTTGAGGCGCGATGTTCAAGCGTTTTTTGCAGCCGCGTGGACAGAATTACCAGCGCGACATAGAACGCCCCGATAACGAGGTAGAAAAAGAACGGCTCGCGCGTGGTGTTGATAGCCAGCGTGGCGACATGCAACAGATCGCTCAGCGCGATGATCGACACCAGTGACGTGTCCTTCAGCAGGATCACCCACAGATTGCCGAACCCGGGAATGGCATGGCGCCAGAGCTGTGGCAGAATGACTTTTCTGAACGTTATGAACGGCGACAGGCCCAGCGATTTTGCCGCTTCGGTCTGGCCGCGACCGATGGCATTCAGCGCCGCGCGCACGACCTCGCTGCCATAGGCGCTGATCACGAGGCTGAGCGCGATCAACCCGGCAAGGAAGGGCGAAACAGACAAATTGCTACCCGGCACGATCCAGCCAGTGATCCAGTTTACCAACGCTTGCGACTGATAATAGAGGATCAGCAGCGTCAGGATTTCCGGCAGGGTCTTGAATACGGTTGTATGGGTATGCGCAACGACGCGGATTACGCGATACTTTGACACCTTGGCCCAGTGGATTGCGAATGACAGCAGGATCGCGATGGGAAAGGTCGTCAACGCCAGAGCCAACGTGATGCCCAGCCCGTGGAGCAGCTCATCACCCCAGCCCGTATCCCCTATAGCAAGCAGTTTCAGCCAGTCCATCTTGGCAATGCCTCATGTCTCAAGGGGCGTAAGGCGGGCTGCGGTGAAAGCAGCCCGCCCGAGGTATCCGTCGGATTTACTTGGCGAACAGTTCGCTTACCGCGATCGGCTTGCCACGGATGTCAAAGTCGAAATACTTCGCGCGGATCTCGTCATAGGTTCCGTTCTCGATGATTGCCGCCAGCGCCACGTTCACGCGGTCGCGCAGTTCGGTCTCGTCCTTGCGCAAGGCCATGCCGGCACCGATGGTCCCATCCAGCAGGAAATCCTGCCCGACGAATTCACAGCAATCGACACCGTCGGCCATCCAGTCGGCCAAGGCGAATTTCGATTCCAGAACCAGGTCGAGACGACCGCTTTCCATGTCCAGAAATGCCTCGCCCAGCTTGGGGTAGAGTTTGATATCGTTGTCCGGGAAATACTGTTTCAGCACCTTGCTGGCGACGCCGCCCGACTGTGTGCCAAGCACCATGCCGCTCAGAGTTTCGGGCGTGGCATCTTCCAGCCCCAGTTCCTTGAGTGCCGCGAAACGCATGGTGTTGAAATAATAAGGATCGGAAAAGGCGACCTCCTGCATCCGCGCCTCGGTTATTGCCATGGACGCGATCATCACGTCGAACTTGCCAGAGTTGAGCGCCGGGATGATGCCGCCCCACTCGTGCGTACTCCATTCGCAGGTGACCTGCATCTCGGCACAGATGGCATTGCCGATGTCGATATCAAATCCATTCAGTTCGCCGCTTTCCGAGACCGAGTTGAATGGCGCATAGGCGCCTTCGGTCCCCAGGCGGATGTTTTCGGCCTGGGCCATACCCGCACCAAGCACGATCGCAGCGGCCGCGAGCGCAGAATTTTTCAAAAGCACAAACATTGTGATCTCCCCTCGAGCCACATCCGTAGCCCATTGTTTGTTTTGCCACCGCGACGCAGAGGCATTACTATTATGTAGGCGCCTCATCCAACGGGCAGCTCCATATAAGGCAAGCATAAAGATGATTTATCCCGACATTTCAAAGCAAAAGAACTATTTTCCCCATGAGGAAAACTAATAGCTGGCCCCATGGCCGATCGACGCGCAATCAACTCTCCAATCTGCGCGCCCTCCGCGCATTCGAGGCAGTGGCCTGCCATCTCAGTTTCACCCTTGCGGCCAAGGAGCTGTCGGTAAGCCAGGGCGCGATCAGCCACCAAATCAAACTGCTCGAAGATCGGCTGGGCAAACGGCTGTTTTCCCGCACCGGCAAGGGCGTATCGTTGACCGTAGAAGGGAAGTTGTTGCGCGATGTTTGTCAGCGCAGCTTTGACGAGATCGGCGAAACACTGTCGCTTATCGGCCAGAAACGCGATGCTCAGGTGTTGCGCGTTCGCAGTGGCCCTTTCTTCGCGATGAAGGTGATCGCGCCGAGGATTTCTGAATTTCTCAGCGCCAATCCTGGTATCCAGCTTCATCTGAACAATCTTGATCCTGACTCTGCCTCCCTTGGAAGCGAGGACGTGCTGATCAAATACTGCCTACATCCTCCGGAAAGTTCGGCATTCGTCGAAATTCTCAAGGAAAATCTTGTGCTTATCTGCAACCCTGATCTGCTGTCCAGTGGCGACGATCTGGCTCGGATCATTGCAAGGCCGGACGTCGCGCGCCTGCATTACCGCGATATGAGCGATTGGGAAAGTTGGCTGGAAAAGTTCGGATACGACGGACCCGCAGCATCGCAGAACCTGATCTTTGACGACCAACACACGATCCTCGAGGCCGTCCGATCCGGCCAGGGGATCGGCATGGCCGAACGTTCGCTGATCAAGGGGGACGTCGCCCGTGGGCGTATCGCGATCCTGTCGGACCTGTGCCTACGCCCCAAGACCTCCTACAAGTTCATCTACAAGACGGAACGGGCAGCATCGCATCCAGTCATCGGGAGTTTCCAGAGATGGTTGGAACAACAGGTCGAGATGATCCAACGTTAAGTCCCGTCACAATGACGACCAGTATCATTGCGGCCTTCTGGGAAGAGGCCAGCCCCGGTATTTTGGAAGGCACTAGCGGAGATTAGGGGCTCTGATGATGTGACCGCTCCTCCTTTGTGGATCATTGCAGACCCACCTTGGCACATCGATGCCGCCAGGGGGCGGTCACATCATCAAAGTCCATCGTTGAGCACTTCGCGGATTAATGCCCCGACAACTCCAATAATGCCGCATCGATTGCCGAGATGTCGCCCACGGGCGCGGGGTTGATGCCGATCAGCTGCAACGCTGGGCCGTTGGCCGCGGCTTGCGGTACCCGCTGGATCACGGCGTGCCGGCCAACGGCGTTCAGCGAATACACCTCGTCCGGGGCATTAAGGAACCGGACCAGCCCCTTGGTGCGAAAGAAATGCGCCTGCAACAGCTGGGCAAAGAGGCGGAACGCCTCGCGGTCAACCGGGGCGTTGAGCTGCCCATCCCAGCGGTAAAACGTTGCGTGCTGTGCGGGAGCTGGTTTTTGAGCGGCACCGTTTCGCGTAGTGCTAAGCGCGCCGAACAGGATTTCGGGTGGTACCTGACATTGCATTGTCGACATCAGATGGGTGTAGGGGGCCGCGACCTTCAGCATGTCTGAGATGGCATCAATCTGCGCGGCATCGACCAGATCGGCCTTGTTGATCAGCACCAGATCGCTGGCAACCGCGTGGTCGATGATCGTTTCCGTGCCGATGTAATCCAGCCGCCCAAAGTGATCGGCGTCAATCACGTAAAGCGCGGTATCAAACCGGATATGCCCGGCCGCCTCAAGCGCGCGCAAGGACGCCTCAAGCGCGCGGGGATCAGAGACGCCGCTGGCCTCAATCAGGATACCGTCCACTCGGTCGTCGCCCTGGGCAAGGGCCACGACCGCCGCGACGAAATCATCGTTCAAGGTACAGCAGACACAGCCGCTGGAAAACGAGATGCGATCCGCTTCGACGCTATCGACCAGGTTCACATCAATATTGATGGCCCCGAAATCATTCACGAACACCACATACCGGCGCCCATCAGAGCGGGTAAGCAACTGGTTCACCAGCGTCGTTTTGCCCGCACCCAGATAGCCGCCGATCGTTACCAGCGGAATGTTCGCATGGCGGGCTTCAGCCGCCATGAACTTGCGTCCCCGCCAGCCAAGTCGCTGCCACCGAAATAGAGGTTAACGCATCAGGTTCCACATCCAGCGGATTGGCCTCCAGCACCACCAGATCGGCGTGTTTGCCAACGGTGATGGAGCCAAGCCGATCTTCCATCCCGATGTGGTAGGCCGCGTCGATTGTGACGGATTTCAACGCGGTGGGGATATCCAGACATTCCGACGCCCCAAGGCAGCGCCCGTCGCCCGCCCGGCGCGTGGTTGCCGC
>Ga0209344_10002119_pt1 | contig 23088 bp, 28 predicted proteins | sample Cruoilmetagenom6_FD_187293 | JGI IMG/M metagenome (GOLD analysis project Ga0209344, IMG submission 187293) | Oil polluted marine microbial communities from Coal Oil Point, Santa Barbara, California, USA - Santa Barbara Oil Seep Sample 6 (SPAdes)... | ecosystem: Environmental > Aquatic > Marine... | reverse complement strand
TATGCTTATCATATGCTTAATGTCTACTTGATCAAATGGTTTACTTTTCTTACAATTTATGGATAGATTTTTTCTTTAAAATGCTATCAATTTTGTTGCATTAAGTTGTTGAGTTCGGATGTGTTTTTACGTATTTTTGGTAACGTTGTTGTATATGGTTTGTTGCGTGTTTTAAGCACCTAATTTAGTAAATAATTACCGACCAAGAAAGTCCGCAAGGACTTTCGTAAGTAGGGAAGAAGCTAGCAATAAATTATATACGGTGTTAGCCATCTGGCTTTATTTTCCAATTATTTTCCCAATTAAATCATTCGGCATTGTTGGTCCTGAATCATCTTTAAGTAATCCTGTTTCTGCTCTACTAAATAATGATTGTAAAATTAACTTTCTATCGTCATCATTTATATTGGTATCTTTTAGTAGTGCTAAATAGAAGAAAGTCAAAGTATGTCTTTCTTCTGCATCTCGAGCAAGATGAAATGAACTGAACATAACTTTAGTAATTGCTTTTATAGCAAATGCTAACAATGAAATTAAAGCAATAAAAACGATAGACCATCTTACAATTGCTGTAGCATTACCTTTAAAGACTGTTTTAAATATCCAATCAGGTGATGTCATTAAAATTATTGCAAAAAATATTCCAGAAAGAGCAACCATTGTCAATAAAATATTTCTTGCCTTAATAGCGTCTTCTCTATATTTATTTGATTTTGTTTTCCAATATCTAGCAGGTGCTTCTAATTGTAATTTTTTACGATAAGTATCTTCTAAATCTGTTATTCTCTTTTTTGAATTATCATCAAATTCTGTGAAACCGCTTTTTGAAGAGCTTATCCATTCATTAAACTCTATTTTCTTTGATTCAAGTAATTCATCTATTTGTGTGGTTTGGCCAACTAATTTTTCTTTAGAATCTTCGAGAACCTCATTGATTTCTCCTTCTGTTTCTGATACGTATTTTTCAAATGAATTTCTTATTGTTGAAATAGCAGCTCTTTCATTAGAACGTCTTTTAGAAATGTCAGTTCTTCCTTGATTTCTATATTCATAGGCTTTGATTAATCCAGTAAGTAAATCGTTAGAATTAATTGTCTCGTTCTGTCCTGTCAAGAAATTGTACGCTCCTTTGACATAGTTAGGATTTTCCTTATGTAGTTCTTCAAGAAATTTCGTAACACTTGAATCAGATGTGAATACTTTAGTTCTATTATTTGTTTCTGCGTTTTGAATTTGAGATTTTATTTGTTGCCATTTGCTTTCAACATTATAACGACCACCGTTTACTAAATCAAGAATTTGAGATTTTAACCTTTTAAAATGTTCTTTAGAATTATTGAGATAAGAAGGAAGTTCTGTATTGTCCCAACCTTTGTTTTGTCGTAATAAAAAACCATATATAGAATCAATACCTTTCAAGTCTATTGAAAAATCTATATGTGGATAATTTATATGAACAGTACAACTTTTGAAAAAGTCTTTATATTCAGATTGGTTAATTTCTTTTCTTAAATCTTTTAGCGTCATATTTTTTTCAGCTTGTGGCTAACGTGTTTGTGTTATGATTAGTTACGGAAAAGTGCGTGAGCAATTTTCCGCCGTTGCACTAAGATAATTAATTTGCGTGAATTTTCGTAAGAAAAATTCCGCCGTAATTAATTATACACGGTGTTATGCATTGGTTTTTTATTTTTCTAAATTCCACCAGAAGGACAAAATGTTCTCTTCGTTTTGGTCAGAAATAGCAAAATCTCCATTTCCTTTTGGAATTCCGTTTATTGCGTTTTGTAATTCAGTCAGTTTTTCTTGTCCGAACTGGATTTCAATTCCGTTATCAAGCTCTTTAATCAGCCAATGATTTTCCGATTCAGACGTTTTGTAATTCAGAGTAAGATACGGTTTAGATTTCCACTTAGCTATTCCGTTTTGATTATTCGGAACTTGTAATTGTGCTTGAGTAGGTAATTCAGTCTTAATTTTCTTTTTAGTTGACCATTCACACGCAGACATTAAATTCAGTAATTCCGAAAGAGTTTCGCTCGCTTTTAAATCAACCGTAAAATTCCAGCCTGGATAATTTTGATTATTGTCTTTATAAGTCCAAGCATAAACTTTTCCGTTTACTTTATGTTTCTCGATTTGCCTTTTCATCCGGTTTTTTCTCTACTTGTGCATAACGGTTTTGTGTATGGCTGGTTGCGTTGGCGAGAACTAAGTTAACAAAAAGAAACGAACCAGTAGGAAAATCCGATAGGATTTTCCGAGTACACACAGACCAAGCAATTGGTTATACACGTTGTTGCCAAACGTTTTTATTCAATTTTGTCTCTTAATTCATTCAGTTCTATTTTTGTCGAGCGTAATTCTATTTTAAGAGAGTCAGATTCCGAGTTCGAATGTGTGATTTGTTTTTTTAATTCTGTAATCTTTTCGGACGATTCAGTTTGTTTTAATTTCAAATTATAGTTTCGATTCGCATAATACAATGCTGAAATTCCAAAAAGAACAGTCAAACAAATTGGAATTATTCGGTACCAATCTAAAGGTTTTTTAGAAATATGTTTCTCGTATTCTTCGTGTCCGCCTAATTCCTTTGCTTTTATACCTTTTTCTGTCAATCTATACTCAAAGTGGTCAACTTTATCAAAATACTTATAAATCACTCCAAGTCTCTCAACTCTTGAACTTAAATCTAACATTTCTTGCTTTAATTCTTCTGTTGCTAATTCAAAATCAAAGTCTTCTTCATCTTTAAGTAATGTCCAAACATTGAAACTTGTAATATCTTCGATGTTGGATAGTACCAAATTCAAGTATTTTATTTCTATTTTATCTGACACTTTATTATTATTATACTCTAAATTATGTTAATTACTTTCAACATCCACTTCTTTTCTAAATTCAGATTCAAGTTCTTTAAGAATAGATGGAATAGTCTGTCTAACACGTTCTCTCATTTCTTTTACCATTTCGCGACTAAATTCAGTGTAACTGTTGCCATAGACGTTTTCTCTAAAATGATAATCGGATAAAACTGAAAAAGATTCTGATTTTAGATTGTCAATTAATTTACAAGTTTTTTCTGGAATAAAAATTCTTTTTTTGTCGTAATAATCTCTAAAATCATCATAACTTTTTCCTGCATCAATTTTGCGTTGTTCTTTTTGTTCCAAGTCTTTTTGGTCTGAACCTGAAGAAACAGTAAAAGAAGAAGTTAAATTTGCCAAATTAATTCTTACATCAACGATTAGTTTATATAAATCTGAAATAGTTTCCAATCGTTTTTCGTGAAATCGAGAAGCTTTAGTCAAATGAATGTCGAGTTCACTTCTATATTTTTGAGATTGTTTTTCTAATTCGCTTTTAAATAATTCCGATTTGTTATTTAATTCGAGTTCAAAAAGACTAGATTTTTTATTGAAATACTTGTTGATGAAATTATGGATTATTAAGGTGATAAATCCACTAATAATTCCAAATACACCTAATTCTTTTATGATTTCTTCCATTAAATTATTTGGTTCTCAATGTTTTTCTCAAATGTTTGGCAACGGATTTGTGTATGATTAGTGGCGTGTTTAAGCACCTAATTTAGCAAATAAAAACCGAATAGAAAATCCGCGAGGATTTTCGTAAGCAAGCTCAAACTAGCCATTAATTATACACGGTGTTGTAAAACGTTTTTATTCAGTAACTCTTTTTCAATACTTGTCCGAAATCCAATATAAGTTATTTCGGCAATTTTTATTTTTTCATTTCCAGTCCATTCCGCATCTTCGTTCATTAATTTTAATACCGCTTCGTTTTCCGTTAGGTTTTTAATTTGTCCGACAAAATATGAATCATCGTCAGTTTCTGTAAATATTGCAATCAACTCTTCGTTTTCTAATTCCGATAAACATTCGGACATATTGTTCATTCTTTCAAGTGGCAGTTTTCCGATAAATTCCGCGTAATTATTATTCTTTATTTCACTTAATTCTTCTTCGTCCCATTCTCGATATTTGTCAATTTCAAAATTCCTAATAATTGCAAAACCGTCAAATTCTTTTGTTTCGTCATTAAAGCAAATAAACACAAAGATATTCTCATTTGATTTTAAACAAATTCCAGAATAAACTTCGTCTCGATTTGGTGCTAAATCAACGTGAATTGGAATTCTATTTTTGATGGTTTCCTGCATTTTCTTGCTTTGGTCAAATGTTTTACAACGTGTTTGTGTATGATTTCGTTGCGTGTTTAAGCACTAAAGTTAGCAAATAAATCACAGATAGAAAGTCCGCGAGGACTTTCGTAAGTAGGCCAGAACTAGCAATGAATTATACACGGTGTTAGCTGTAGTATTTTTCGTCAAATTGTTTCTTGTATTCCTTTAATTCCTGTTCAATAATATCATTCTTTGGAAATAAAACATCTTTTGGCATTGGCTGAAAATCTTTATCCCAAAAACCTCCATTAGAATTGTCTAATTTAAACTTAGCAACCATTCTATTCGATAAGTCGTCTGAAACAGTTTTTGTATTTGAAAAAGGAAATTTACCTACCAAATAGCCTTCTTGATATCTGGGTCTTACTGCATTGACAGAAACTACATTTTGAAGCTTTAATAATATTATTCCCAAGTCAGTATAATATGAGATACTTTGATTCGGAAACGGTAAACCAAATACATACAAAAATCCCATTTTTGAATTGTCAAGTGCAAAAGTTGAGGCAACTCTTAAAGATTGGGTTATATCAATTAATGGTGTTCGAGCTATTTCATAATGTTGAAATAACGACATATAATATTCATAAGGAAGTCGACTTCGATTATGTTGATTAATGTAATCAATCAAATCATATAAATATTTATATCTTTTGGCTACATTCTTTTTTCGAATTGAATATTTTATGGTTCCGTCTGGTTTTTTATCTGGTCTGCATATTGCTGGCAATATTGTTGATTTCTGTTTTCTATCTTTATAGAATACTCCTTGATTATTTAGATAATCATTTTTCTGTCCACGATAAAACATTTCGAAAGACTTATTGTTTAATGTCACTATAGCAACTTCATCTATAAGCTCTCTGAAATTTGATATTAAGTATCCTTCACTTGCTCTTACTTTGCTAACTGTTCCTCCAAATCTATCCCATTCTTTTTTAGTTCCAATTCTAAACGTATTATCCATAAAATTCCCTTGAGGAAAACTCACATTTTTTTGATAATGTGTATTTAATTCTCCTTCAATTTTTTTCATAGATGTTCGTGGGTTATATTACAGCTAACTTGTTTGTGTATGGTTAGTTGCGTGTTTAAGCAACTAATTTAGTAAACAAAAACGAACGCGAGAAAATTCCGAAGGAATTTTCCAAATAAGCACTTGCCAAAGCAATTAATTATACACGTTGTTACCCATAGTTTTTGTATTTATTTAAAAACCTTCATCACTTTCCAAATATTCTGGAATAGATTTAGGTGTTGGAATTTTTCTCACCTCTTTATAAATTGAAAGGTATTTCTTTTCTAAATCATCAGCTTCTGTAGTAAAGTTATTTTTTCTGTATAATTTTGATAATTCTTCAATCAACATTTTATTAAGAAACCATAAAAATTTATGTTCATGGTTGACTTTTGTATATTTTATAAAATCTTTATCTCCATAATCAAGGTCTCTCCTTAAAATCTCTTTGTTTTTTGCTATAACTCTAATTATATTTGCTGCAATACATCTATGATAATCAAACACAAATTGTTCTATTTGTTTAATGGAAGAATTATTTAAAGAAATTTGATGGCAAATGTTCAAAATTGAATTTGAAAAATAGTTAAAGTCTGAACCGACTGAAAAAGGAATTAAATATTTAATTATTTTGAAACCATTTTTATTTTCTGAAGTCTGAATTTTTTTTGCAATAGCTATGTTGAAATCATCTTCAAAATTTTCAGTATAATTAATTCCTAAATTTTGAACAACGTAATCATAAAAATGTTTATCATTCAAGGGGAGCTTTTCGTTTTCTGTTAAACCTATTACATATGTTATTGAATTAAAATAAGGGTTTAAATTAAATTCAACATAAAAAGCTATTCTTAATGGAGAAATAACAAGATTTTCAATGAATTCTAAAGATACTCTAGGTTTTTTATATGATTCTACTATTTTCAATATCAAGTTTGACAACCTTTTCATTTCCCATTGGTCAACGCCTCCTGTTCTTATAAACCTAATTTCTAAAATATTTTTGATTATTTTAAAAGCATATGTCTTTTGGTTTTTCAAATCCCAAGCATTAATTATAATTAAGAGTTCTTGTAAGTTTTGATATAAGGATAACGAATTTCTAATCTTTAAATATTTATTTATCCTTTTAAAATCAAGCTCATAAGCAAATCTTATAAAATCCATTGTATGTCTTTTATATTCTTCGGTATTACATAAGTTATATAATGACTTTATTTCTTTTTCAGATAAACTTTCACCATAAGATATTAATTCCTTATTTCTTTTTTCATATTGTTGTATTCGATCTTTTGTTTTTTTTGGTATTTTTCGATTCTTTAATATATTGGGAGTGTTTTTAATAAAATAATTAATAGTTACAATATTCCATTTTTTTAATGTATTTGATAGATACTTATTTTCATCATCATTCCCAAAAATAGTTGATGAAGAAATAATTGTATTAATAGAATCTATATGAGAAAAAGGTTTACCATTATTACCAGTCATTGGTTGCCCCCAAGTTGGGAATGCTGAAAGGATTTCATTACCCCTAATTTGAATTCTTATTTTAATAGATTTAAAAATATCACTTTTATTGAAATAACCTATTAATAATGAATCATTAGATTCATTTCTATCTATATTAAGTAAGGCTTCATCAATGGCATTTATTATATCGGACTTTGAGAATTTTAAAGGAAATAGAGATTTCCATAAATAGCCAGATTTATAATATGTTTGAGGAAATTTTGTAATATTAGCAGCTTTAGATTTGAAACAATTCTTAGGTATTTTTAATAAAATCACTTCGTTTTGTAATTCTCGAGCATAATACCAATTTTCATTTTTTTTAGGATTAAATAACAATGCATGTTTTACATCTTGACGATGCTTTATGAAATTTTCCCATGCACCCATTGTATGAAGACCTCCTGCTATAATTTTTGTTAAAACAGTATTACCATTTTTGTCCTTACTTTGTCTATCTGAAAAATCGCCATCAATAATATGTTTTATAGCTTTTTCAGATAAACTATATTTTCCTTCTACACCTAGTTTATAAGTCATTTGTTTTTTTCAGGTTCTGCAGTTTTTTAAATTATGGGTAACTAGTTTGTGTATGATTTGTGCGATTGGAAATCCGTAGATTTTCAATTGTAGCAAATCAGTTGAATAAAGGTAGTAATTTTAATTGAAGTGGAATGTGAGCATTAATTATACATATTGTTACCTACTGTAGTGCATAACGAACCTTTGGAAATTACAAACACTAGCATATAAACACAAGCAACCGAAACAGAATGCTTTTACCGACTTAAGTAGACAATCCCAAGAAACCGTTGATTAGGCAAAAGAGAAAAGACCACAACAGCATTTAGGTTGCGTCACAGGAAGAATCAGGAACGCCTTTTTTGGATTTTGGAACGATTCAGAACGCTCTCTTATATTTGGCAGAGGAACGAATATTTTGTTGAAATTTTTGATAACAGTTACTTGAGAATAATACCACTTAATTTGAAGTAATAATTTCTCTAATTAGGAACTTATTCCTAAACCATATGAAAGAAGCAGAAAACACAAAAGCGTTTAGTTCTCCAAAAAAGGAATTTTCCAATAAATGTATTAGAAATCAGAAAACGTTTAAAGTTAGTAACTCAATTTTAAAGGATGTAACAATGTTGATTTTGCACTATTGTTGGTAACGGTTTTGTGTATGGCTAGTTGCGTTGGCGAGAACTAAGTTAGCAAAAAGAAACCGAACCAGTAGGAAAATCCGTAGGATTTTCCGAGTAAACACAGACCAAGCAATTGGTTATACACGTTGTTGCCAGTAGTGCTTATGCTACTTTAAATTCCGATTCATTCATTTCGACACTAAATCGAACGTTTGCTTTTAATGCTCTGAACACTTTTAAAATCGTTTCGATAGTTACGTTTTTAGTGTTTCTTTCCAATTTCGAGATTTGCGATTTTTGAACTCCGATTAATTCTCCGAGTTGCGCTTGAGTTAAATTCCGTTCTTTTCGGACAGACTTTATCATATCACCAAGCACTTCCATTCGCAAGTCAAATTCGTATTTGTCACGTTCTGGTGTTCCAACTTTTCCAATGTCCTTGTCCTTCATTTGGTCAAGTGTCATCATTTTCATTTTTTTATTTTTCGTTGCCATAATTTCAAGTTTATTCGTCAAAATATTCAGCTCTAATTTTCAATGCTTTCTCTATTTCTGATTTTGGAACTTTACTAACCTTTTTTACCATTCCGTGTGTCGATAGCACAAGCGTTTCGGTTTTATCTGTTTTGTCCCAAAATGCAAAGAGTCTGTATTGAGTTCCTTGATAAAGTGTTCTAAATTCCCAAATGTCGTCTGTTAGTTTCTTAAACAGCTTTGGGTCATTTTCGAGTTTCGCTTTATCCAAATTGTAATAGATTTTCTTTTTTGCTTTAGCGTCCAATTTGGACATAAAGTCTATAGCTTGTTCAAGAAAAACTACCTCAAATTTTGATTTCATTCAGTTTATTTGTCGTTATACATTAGCAAAGATAACAAAAAAGTTGAATTATATGGAAACTTTTGATGATTTCGTCCGCATTACTGGCAACGGTTTTGTGTATGATTAGTTACGGAAAAGGACGTAAGTCATTTTCCGATTAGTAGCTAATATAATTAATTATTGTGAATTTCCGTTTGGGAAATTCCGCAGTAATTAATTATACACGTTGTTAGCAACTGTAGTGCAGCACAAACCATTGGTAAATAACAGCACAAGCTATAACCTCTTAGCAACCGAAAGAGAATGCTATAACTAACATTAGCTGATAATCCCAAGAAACCGTTGATTAGGCAAAAGAGAAAAGTCCATAATAGCATTTAGGTTGCACCACAGGAAAAATAACGAACACCTTTTTTGGATTTTAGAACGATACAGAAAGTAAGCGATAATTTGGCTGATTTACGAAAAAACAATTTTAAATGAACGAACATATTATCTTAAAAAGAAACTGTTTACCATTGAAGTAAGAAATTATCTTGAGAGTTTTCTAGCTATAACTTAATAAACAAAAACAGACCATAAAAGCGTTTAGTTCTCCAAAAAATGATAAGCGAAAATCTTAAATGAGAAATTAGAGATTTTTGTATTTACAATAATAGTTCAAATAGAGTAGTGCTGTTGAATTTTTGCACTATTGTTGTTAACGAGTTTGTGTATGATTTGTGCGATTGGAAATCCGTAGATTTTCAATTGTAGCAAATCAGTTAGTTAAAGGTAGTAATTTTAATTGAAGTAGGATGTGAGCATTGATTATACACATTGTTGTGCTTTCGTTATTTACATTCTTTTTCTTTTAATAATTCTATAGGTTCTTGCATTTCTTTTTTCAAATTTGATAAATGTTGTTTCTGTCTGATTAACATAGCAATAAATACTATAAGATTATCTTGAAACTTCACGAAGATTGGATTGTTTGGCTCATTTGTCCAATCGTTTTTTGGTAATAAATCCACTAGTTCTTTACCGAGCACTTGATTAAGGTAATTAATATCTTGATATCCAAAATCAACTATTAATTCATAATCACTCATTCTTTTAAGAATTTCATTCCTATTCTCTTGAAGTAGATTTAAAATATTGTTCAAAAATGTACTGTGCTGAATGAGTCTGTTTTTAAGTTTCAAATCTGTCAACAGTTTTAACTGTCCTGACGATGTTATGTCTTCAAAAGCTATATTGCTAGGTACAAAAACGTCTTGTCTTAAAGCAATTACAAATTTATTAAGTATTTTATCTCTTTCATTTGGTATTTTGTTTAAATCTAATATCAATTCTTTACAGAGCTCTATTTTGTTGTTTATCAGTTCAGTAGTGTCATCAATTAATTTTTCATTGAGTTCAAAGTCATCTAAAATTCTACAGTAATAATCAGCTTCAGCAATTTTATTTTTTCGGTTTTCATTCCAATTATTAATCTGTAAAGCAATCAAAATTCCAATGACTACAAGAATAATTTCTCCGATAGCATATTTAAAATACTTTCCAGTTTTATTTTCCATTAGTAAGTTTTGTCTAATTTTTCTAAAAAATTTTATCATTGGTTAGTTATTTCTCGAAAGTTAGAATAATTATTTTATTCCGATCGAGTGAGAATAATGAAGCACAACGTGTTTGTGTATGGCTAGTTGCGTTGGCAAGAACTAAGTTAACAAAAAGAAACGAACCAGTAGGAAAATCCGATAGGATTTTCCGAGTACACACAGACCTAGCAATTGGTTATACACGGTGTTGGGCTTTCGTTTTTATATTTCTTTGTCTAATTTATTTGGGTTTTGTCTTGTATCAAATAAAGTAACAATATTGATTCGCTTGGAATTATAACGATAATATAAAGTCGTTTGTTTTGTTATTACACATTTTCTTAAACTTTTTCCTTTTTTAGATTCAGGAAATATTTCAGGCTGGTTTTTAATAATTTCAATCGATGAATCTAATTTTTCAACAAAGTCTTTTTTTACTTTAATAGACCACTTTTTAATTAAGTATTCGAAAAGTTTTTCTAATTTCTTTTCGGCTGTTATTGAAATGACAACTTTTCTGCTCAATTTATCTGTGATTTTGCATAAAAGATTCGTAATCTGTTACTTCTCCATTTTCTATTTCGCGAGAAGCTTTCTCAATTTCCTTTCGTTGCTCTATGGATAAATCGTCCCAAAAATCAGTTGTTTTTGATTTTTTGAAGATTTTTTTAATTGATTCTATAATTTTGGGATTTTCTGTATCCAAAAGCATTTTAACCAGTTCTATTTTTTCCGCCTGAATATTCATCTCGTTTTATTTTATAACCAAAAATAAGGATTTAAACCTAAATTTTGGTTGAAACGATATTTTTTTTAATGAAGCCCAACGGTTTTGTGTATGGCTAGTTGCGTTGGCTAGGACTAAGTTAGCAAAATAAACCGAACCATTAGGGAAATCCGATAGGATTTTCCGAGCACACACAAACTAAGCAATTGGTTATACACGGTGTTAGGCAACGGTTTTTATAGTTTTTTATTAATTGGATTCTTTCTGTTTGAAAACAATGAAACAATCTCAATGGAATTTTTATTAATTCGGTAATAAAGATTATTGTGCTTTTCGACTACAGCTTTTCGAACATTTTTTTTCTCGAATGATACTGGGAAAATTTCGGGAGATTTTGAAATCAGTTCTATTGTATGGTCTAATTTTGCAGAGAATGTTCTTAATTCTCTTTCAGTCCATTTATTTTCAAGGTATTCAATAGTTTCTTTTAGTTCAGATATTGCGTGGTCAGTCCACAGAATTTTATAACCACTTTTCATAAATTTCTTTCACGTTTGAGTGAGAAGTCAATTTTCCGTTATCAGCATCTTGAATTCCTTTCTCAATGGACTCTTTTTCCATTTCAGAAATTTCATTCCACCAATCGTTTTTCTCTTTTTCTCTTAATTTCATTAGTTTGTCAATCAAAGAAGTATCATTCAAAGTTGATAACCATTGAATTAATTCTATTTTTTTATTTTCTAAACTTAAATCCATAATATCAAATTTACAAATTTAATCTAAACATTCAATTTTTGGACGTGATTTTAACTGTTGCCTAACGTGTTTGTGTATGATTTCGTTGCGTGTTTAAGCACTAAAGTTAGCAAATAAATCACAGATAGAAAGTCCGCGAGGACTTTCGTAAGTAGGCTAGAACTAGCAATGAATTATACACGGTGTTACCAACTGGCTTTTATCAGAGTTTAATCCAATTTAATTCGTTTTCCTTAATATTCTTTAAAAAATCAGCGTCAATATTTCCCGCTGAATTCGTTTTTCCGTTTTTTATTTTTATTTGTTCGTTTTGTAATTCACCAGAAAATTGGTGGTAAAAAATTCCGATTTCGTTTAGTTTGCTTTTCAGTTGTTTGTCAGTCAGAAATTCAGTCCATTTTTTCGCCTCTTTGTTTTCCGCTTTTAATTCGCTTGAGTTTTTTTCGGTAAATTCTTTTCGTTTTTGTTCCAGAAGCAATTCAATTCGACGTTTTGAGAATCGTTTTCTTTCGAGTTTTTTCTGTTCTTTTTTCCAGTCAGGTTCAGATGAATCGTCCGAATATTTTTTTCCTAAAACAGAACCACAATCGCAATCTTTAGTTGTCGTTAAGAAAGTCCGAATTTCATTAGAATTTGGTATATCCAAAGTATATTCTGCGTAATTCAATCCGAATTCAGAAGCAATTTCCTTGATTTCTGAATTGTTAGATTTCTCTTTTGTAACTAAAAAGTTGAATTGGCACATAATTTTTTTCAGCTTGTTGGTAACGTTGTTGTGTATGATTAGTTGCGTGTTTGAGCAACTAATTTAGCAAATAAATCACAGATAGAATATTCCGCAGGAATATTCGTAAGTAGGCTAGGACTAGCAATTAAATATACACGGTGTTGTGCGTTCGTTTTTATTTCGTTTTAATTATCAATACGTCTCCATCAAAACCTCTGTACCAAGTTGTATTTTTATTCAGCTTTTCTTGAGTTATTATTTCGAAGTGTTCGATAGCATTTAGGTCAATTTTAGTGTTTTCTTTTAAACTATCAATTAATGGAATTCCATCTATTACAATTAATGATATTTTGTTTTTATTCCAACCTCTACGTCCAGCAGATAAACTGTCTAAATTCAGGTTTTTCATTTCAAACAATTCTGTTCGTTTGAGTTGAGTGATTTTCAATTCCTTAGTTCGCTTGTCAATTTGGATGTTTTCAATATTGTCTTTGTCAAGAAACACAGTTTCCAAATCCATTTTTTCATTATCAACAAACATTTTGTATTCCGATGAATATTTTTTTAAAATTTTATTTCGGTCATATTTTATATTCCGAGTTGCGCAACCGAAAATAAAAGTAAGTATTAATAAAAATAGAAATATTCTCATTTTTCTTTGTTTTAATTCAAAAATATTTCAATTCCGTTTTTTATAAAATCTATAATGAGTGAAAGATGTTTTTCGTTTAGTTAACGTTGCTCTTAAATGACGCACAACGTGTTTGTGTATGGTTAGTTGCGTGGTTAAGCAACTAATTTAGTAAACAAAAACGAACAAGAGAAAATTCCGAAGGAATTTTCTAAATAAGCACTAGCCAAAGCAATTAATTATACACGGTGTTGGCAGTAGTTTTTATTTTCCGTTTGTTCTTATTCGTCAAATATTTATAAATCCCATACCCTAAAATTCCACCAATAATAAGTGAAATAATCAAATTCAATAAATTCGGACTTGGGTGTCCATTGTCAGCTCCTCCAGCACTATAGAAAAGATTCAAAAAAGGATTCATTTCGTTAGTATGATAGTAACAAATGTCAGGAATTAATAAATCATAAATTAGCGTAAAACTAATCAGACATATTAAAATTCCGCCAACCGAAATAAAAATCCATTTTAAAGTTCTACTTTCTTTCATTTAGTAACTATATACAAATACATTGTAGTAGTTTTTTAATCATTCCAACCATAAACTACAAATTCTTTATCCGTTGAATTATATCTTACTGTTTCCAAAAATCCTCTTGAGTATTTGAATCCGTATCCATTTTCTCCAGAAGTATATTCAATTCCCATTGCTAAATCAATATTTTCAGGAAAACTACCAGTTTTATCTTTAGATTTTTCAATTTCAGTTATCGCTCTTTTAATTCTAAACCTTTGGATTCTGTCAAACACAAAGTCAGAAGTTAATTGTGCTATTACAAAAAGTGGAAGTATTGAAAAGAAAAATAAAGCCTTTCGTGGATTCAGTTTTTTATTTATTAGACTCACAATTAAATAAATCAAAGTCAAAACGAAAATTATTGCAAATGGAATTAGAAGAAAAAACATTTCAAAAATTAGAATGGAATCAATAAAAGGCACGAAAATTCCGATTAGAATTATTATGAAAAGTGCTATTTTTTTATTCTTATTCATTAATGTTCAGGGTTTTCTCAAATTACTGCCAACGGTTTTGTGTATGGCTAGTTGCGTTGGCGAGAACTAAGTTAGCAAAAGAAAACGAACCAGTAGGAAATTCCGATAGGAATTTCCGAGTATACACAGACCAAGCAATTGGTTATACACGTTGTTGTGTGCAGTTTTTTTATTTCAGACGTTTTTTAATATCCATTCTCTGATGTAAAATTCTGACGATTTCTACAATTTCATTTTCAACTTTTCTGTAAAAAATCAGATGTGATTTGATTTTTGTTACTCGATAATTTTTTCGGGTTTGTTCAGCTGATTTTCCAATCAGATAGTTGTCCGCAATAAAATCAATTTCCGCCATTATTAAATCGAAATATCTGTCTGCTTGTTCTTTAGACCATTTGTTAAATGTATAAATCCAAATTTTATCTAAATCCTCAATCGCTTGTTGGCTTATGCGATATTTGTTTTTACTCATAAGTGTTTACGATGTAATTCTTTCAAATGTTGTTTTGGATCAAAATTTTCAACAAATCCGCTATTTTCTCCAACTTCGAGAGCTTTAATAAGTTCTCTTTCTTTTTTTTCTTCACGTTCTAACAAACGCAATGCGGAACGAATTACTTCACTAACTGAACCATATCTACCAGAATTTACTTCTTCTCTGATAAAATCTTCAAAATGATTTCCGAGTGATATTGAGGTGTTTTTTCCCATTTTGGCTATAATTTTACTCAAATATACCAAATCTTGGTAATGTAGCCAAATTGCACACAACGTGTTTGTGTATGATTAGTTGCGTTGCTAAGCGAGTAAGTTAGCAAATAAAAACCGAATAGAAAATACGTGAGTATTTTCGTAAGTAGGCTAAAACCCAGCAATTAATTATACACGGTGTTGTACGTTCGTTATTTTTTTTCATATTTTTCTGACCAAATAAAATCTAAACATTCATATATTTTTTCTAAATGGACTCTAATATTTTCATTTGCACTTAACATTTTTCTTTTATATTCAGAAACAGTTTTATCTGTCTCTTTTTTAACAAGATATTTAAAATTATTAATTTCTACATCAGACTCAACAATATTGAATAATTCTATATTTCTCAAGTCTTTACTGTTAAATCTTTTTTGATGAGTAATTTCATTTCTTATTTCTCTGAAGTCTTGAATAAGAAGACCTAATAAATTGAGTTCAAGAAATAATTCAGGGTCACTTCTTTTTATAATTTCAGCATATTTTCCCTCTTTTCCTTTTTTGTCCATTAGAAAGTTGTGGGGTTTACATTGTGCAGGTTTTAGATTTGTTTCAAATATGATATTTAATAATATCATCATTCTATCCATAATTCCCGTTATTCTAAAAAGATAAGATTCAATATGGTATATTATGTGATTAAAACGACTTATTCCCTTTTCTTTAAGTTTTTTAGTTTGTCTAAAATTTGAAATAAAATATGGTGTTTGTTCAAGTTGCTCGAAAATAATTTCTATTTCGGCTAAAGCTAAAAATGATTCAGTTAAATAATCTGTTTTCGGTGTTGTTTTTTTTCCACTTTCTACAGGTATTTTACCTTTCTCTCTATCTAAATTCTCGTTGATGAATTTAGATGCTAAAATGTTCAATTTATCTTTAAATGTTTCTTTTTTCAAATCTGCTTGGTAATGACGTACAACGGTTTTGTGTATGATTAGTTACGGAAAAGGGCGTAAGTCATTTTCCGATTAGGAGCTAAGTTAATTAATTATTGTGAATTTCCGATTGGAAATTCGGCAGTAATTAATTATACACGTTGTTGCCATTTCGTTGTTTTTTCAGTTCGTTATTATTCCACTAAATTCCTTTCTCCGATTTTCAGCGTTTGAGTGAATTCAGTCAGCGTATTATTCTTCAAAATTTTCAATTCCGATTGAGTGAGTAATTCCGCTTTTTTTTTCATTCGATTACTTTCTGTATTATCAATATATCGATTAAATAAGGTAAACCAACTGTTCCAATAATTACAATTAAAGAAGGTATTATATCAATAAATCTATCAGGATATTGCGAAATTTCTGGCTCACGTTTAAAAATCCAATAATATGGAATACGAATTAATTTATAGATTAAAATAAAGGCTATTGTCATTTGCGAACCATAATAGACTAAAGATTTGTTTTCCGTAATTGATGTTTTTTGATAAATAATTCCGAATATTAAAATTCCAATAGAAATGAGTAAATATTTAATAAATACCTTTTTATTTTTTAAATTTTCTTGGTCGAAAAGTAAAATCCATATAAAAGGAATAAATAAAAGAAAGTATAGTATTTTATCAATATTCATTAATTCAGATTTTTTCGTTCAGAGTGCGTTCCGCAATGAATGGCAACGGTCTTGTGTATGAAACGTAGCGTATAAATAAACGCTAACTTTTCAGATTTAGCACGAGCCGAATTTTTATTTTTATGTTTAATTTTCTTTTCTAAATATAACCAAATAAAAAATTTGGCGTACTTTGTAAATATACAAAAACCTCTCGAAAAGCCTATAATAGCTATGTTTTATACACGTTGTTGTGCATAGTGCTTTTCACGTTCAGCTTGGTTTTCCGATGTTTGTTATTTAGTTCAAATGTGTGCGTTGGCAAGACATACTCTTTTGCAATTTTTGGTGTAGCGTTGGCTGATGCGAATTGCGAATGTGTGTGGCTTCAAGCGTTGGGGTTATTATTCCCATTTTCAAATTTCTCCAACTCCTCTTTATACCATTTTTCAATACTTAGTTTAGCTAAATGTGCTTGCTTTTTCGATATATCATCTAGTATTTCTTCGTTTGCTTTTAATTCAGCGTCACGCTTTTGGTCTTCAACTTGTAAGAATATTTGTCCATCAAGTTTCGAAGCTTCCTTAATTTTTTCTAGAATCGTATTGACTTTAGAATTCATTTTTGACATTGCTTCCTGCTGTTGAATAAAATACTCGTATTCAATTCTATCTAATATTTCATCATAAGGTCCTCTTTTAGTTAATAGTTTCACTATTACTGGTGCTGTCTCTAATGAAATAAACAATAATGTTATCAGTAAACTAGACCAATAGGCTGAGTTCTTTGAACCGTCTGTGTCTTTTTCACTCGTAATATTACCTAAAGCCTCTAATCGAGCAAGTAAATCAGTACTCCCTTTAACCTTGTTTTTCCAATCGGCAAGGTCAGTAGGATAACTATTATTTTTGCTTTCTATCTGGTCTAATAGTGGTTTTCTACTAGCATTATAGTTATCAGATATCTTGGATATAGCGTCTTTAAACTCTTTTTCAATTCCGCTCAATTCGTTTTTTATTTCGTTTTGCTCTGAAAATAATTTTGACTTACGCTTTCTTAATTCCTTGTTTTCTGCATCTTTGGCTCTTGCAGTCTGATTCTTAGACCAATATTTATAAGATTCTCTTGAATTGTAAGGTGTACCATCTGAATAATACCTTGTTACATTCCTGTAACCAGTTTTTAACTTGGTGTTTTTTTTAATAATACCTTCGTTCGTTTTTATTAACTTATCGATAGACTTTAACTCAGTATCTATCTTATTTCTTTGACTTAATTTGTTTTGATATACTGGGTTACCACTATAAATATCTTCTTTTTCTTTTGATTCCTTTTGGTTTAAAGAATTAATTTGCTCATTTATGGATTTAATTTCATTCTTGAATTTTGTTTCAAATGCAGTTATATCACTTTTCTCAATATTCCCTAACTCTTTGACAATACGTTTGTTAAAAAGCCTGAGTTCAATGGGTTTAGATACGGTGAATGCGATTATGATAGCAATAACAATTCTTGGTAGTGCCATCAATAATGTATTAGCAGTACTACTTATTTTGTCAGAAATCATCGATTTCTTTAAAGTTGGGTCAGTCTCTTTAATGATTGTAGAAATTTTTTCTGAATTTCCTTTACGTAAACTCATTACGATATACCTATCCAAGTTATAAATAACAATACCCCAAAAAACACCAAAAAGTATTGAAAGAAATGTACTTTCAAATACAAAATGAAAAGCATAACCACCACTTAAGCAAGCTAATATTGCGGTTAATAATATTGTAGCTCCTATACTGGCAAACTTGTTTCCTTCTTCTGGACAATATTTAAGGATATTAAAATTTGCACCAGAACTGAAAATTAGAAATTTTTTTATTGGATGTAATTTTAATTCACTATCAACTAAGTTGTGTGATTCTTTTTTTGATTGATTCATAAATAGTAGATAGTTTATACTTTAAGGTTTGTTGCTCAAGCTCTTTTTTAATTTTTTTGATTTCATTCAAAGGAATTATTTTACTATGAGCAAAATCAATTGTTTTAAGTTCTGGTTTATTGAGATTGATTGATGTGTTTAGGTTTATGTTATTATTATTTTGGTAATCGAAATTCGCAGTTTGAATCCTAAGTGTTACATTTCTTTTAAAATCTGGACTTGGAACTAACAATGACTTAATTACTGGCGTTGGAAATACTGTAATTGAGAATTTTTTACTAATATTTCCAAAGTAACCAACTGCTTTAATTTCTAATGTTGTATTGTCGTTTAGAAATAACTCTTTTTTACCTTTCAAAGGGACATTTCCAATACCATTATTAATTTCAACTTTATAAGCATTTAAAACTTCCCATTCTATGTTAATTGGTATTCCTTTTATAATTGAATTTCTATCTGATTTGAATACTGAAATTTGTGGCGGAACTTGTACTGACTTTAATACACTTTCCCATTCATTATAGGTTGTTCTGTTTGTCGGCTTATTATAACCGTAATTAATAGTTTTGGAAAGTTCATCTAATATAGGTTGCTGTAACGTTGTTTTTAACCAATTTTTAACTGGTACATAAATAGCTTTATTGTTATTGTTAAAATAATTTTCATTCTCACTTATTTCAGGCCATTTATACTTTGAAAAATATTTTTTCGTGACTCTAGGACTTAATTCTTTTAAATAGAATAGGGGATGAGTGGTAGTTAAAATGTAGTGAATACCAATAGTTACAGACCACAAATCGGAAAGTAGATTAACCTTTATTTTTTGTAGACCAGTTGAAGTTGTTTTTTTTAATTGTTCCCATATTTCGGGTGCAACCCAGTCATTTGGTGCACCCCAAGTATTTGGTTCATCATTTATGTTTTCAGTAATAGCACCACTATCAAAATCTATAATAGCACATTGATTGGTGTTTGTATTAATAAAAATGGCCTCAGGTTTTAAATCTGCGTGGATAAATAGCATTTTTTGTAAGATTTTAAAACCTGAAGCCAAATGGTAAGCTATTAGCATTTTTTTATCTATACTCAGCTTTTGATAAGATGAAAGTAGGTTTGGTTTTTCTAAAATATCAATAAATTCTTCAAAACCAATTTTCTTTAGATTGGTTGAAGAAAAACCTCTAATCGTCTTACCATTTAAAGTTCCAGTAAAGCTAAATTGAGGAACGCCTTTTAGAGAAGGATACTCATCTGTAATTAAGCTGTTAAGCTTTGAATTTTCAGCTATAAGTTTTTTCTGTAGCTTTTTAATTGTTTCATAATTATGGTCTTGTTTATTATTTTGGTCTTCTTTAAATATTTTGATTACTTGAGGTATTGGAACTGAATTTCCATTGACTGACAGACATAAATAAACTGCACCAAATGCTCCTTCTGCAATTGGATTATTTTCTATTTCAATAGACGAAATTTGGTCAAAGTAGTTATAAAATTTTGACGATAAAAAGCTATTTACTTGTATCTTTTTCATTTAATCTTTTTTGGTACTCAATAGCTTTTTGTGAATACATTATTCCGAAAGTGGTGTCATCGTCTAGCAACTTTTGTTCTTTAATATTTAAAGCATATTCCTCTAGTATTTCTTTAAAATTGCGCTCTGAGAGATTCTCATTCCCTGAAAACTCTTTTAATGTATTAAACAATAGTTCCATTTTCTTTTCTCCACTTACCCATAATCCTCCATCTCGGTCTTTAGCAATAGGAATATGGTCAGAACTGTATAATCCGTCAGTAGAAGCGATTAATAAATCGCCATAAATTTCATTGTCTTTATAGATTTGTATTACAGAAGGGTTAATCTGTATTTCTTCTGTTTCAAGAGCAATAAATTTATAAAGAGCTTCTTTTCCATTTTCATCGACTGTATGTGGATTCAACAGGTTAAGAGCATTCCAAGGTAGATACCTTTGTTTATTTATAAGTGAATTGAAATTCCCTCTTAAATGCCAAATTGAACCATTACCTAAATATGCAACGATATATTTGTTTTCAAATTCTAAACAAGCTATGAGTGTTGTACCGTATGACCTTTTTGGGTTTTCTAAACCATCCTCATTATTTAAAAACTCCTGTTTTAAAGATGATGCTACCCTTTGAAAGATTTTTTTGAAATCTAATTCAGATATAGATTTTATATTGCTTAGAATGTCACAAAGTCTTTTAACACAGAATTTCGAACCTAGGTCTGGCTGATAGTGCGAGCCTATTCCATCAGCCAAGACAAAGCCTTTGAATTTTAAGGCTGGATTCACAAAATCTTGTGAGAAATCTTCATTAACCTTTTTCTCGCTAATTGAATGGGTACTAATTAAAGATTCAGTCATACCTATCCGATTTTTCCAATACCTGAAGATTGACTAATTGATTGCTCAAAGAACTTTCTTAAAGTTTCGCCATCATAAACTGTTGCATAGTAAGAAACTGGATTTGTAGCTACATCTTGCATAAGGTTTTTAGTCTCGTTTGCTTCTGAATCATTACTACCAACTTCTGCCAAGTAAGCGCAAGCAATATTTATACTATCATTTGTTTTAATATCGTTTGCAACGCTTTTAGTATTGTCAGGTTCAAAACACATTCCATCTGACATAAGTAGAATAATTACGCTGTGTTTAACACCATCTTTTGGGGCATTATTTAAAAAATCATCTGCGATTAATTTTGCTTCTTTTAGACCGTCAAAAATATGAGTTCCACCACCTTTTCCATTTAGTGGATTGAAATCCTCATTAAAGTAATCTAAATCCTTGAATGGTGTTTGATTAAGTGATGTTGTTGCTGTGGTATCGAATTTGACACAAGCAAAAGAAAAGTTATTTTTAACTCTACTTGCATCAAATCTTGAAAACATTTCTTTCATACCCATTTCGACTTCTTGTGCTTTAGTCAAACCTTGCCTTCCTGAAGCACTCATAGAACCACTTCCATCTAAAACTAAAATTCCTAGTTGGTGAAAAGTTTGTGGTACTTCTGGTTTGTCAATTACTAATCCTGTTTCTTCCATAATTTATTGTGTTTTAATTGTTTCAATTCTAGAAACCCAATCATATACATCATTTATTATCTTTCTTTTGTGATTTTCCGTACCATTTTTAAGGAAAGTTAAGTATAAGTTAGGCGTATTTAGGTTGTTTGTTTGAATTCTCAGTTTTAATGTATTAATCTTGTTTATATGATTTTCTTTTGCGATGTGAACGGAAGCTTCGGCAGTTGACTCACTTCCCAAAGATTTTAATACCAAATATTTTCCCCAAGTTTTGATGAAATCTTTTTGATGATAAGTAGTTTCATCAATTAATATATCAGTATTTTGAATATTCTTTTTGCTCAAATAAAATGGTCTGTCAGATTCATCAACAACGCAAATTAACTTTTGATTGAAGCTGATTGCAATGGCTCCACTATAATTTACCATAATTTGGTAGTAGTCTGGTTGAAAATTATTTTTATTAGCCATTATACTTAAAGCCTTATTTATATAGTTTTTTTGCTTTTGCTTTTTAAATACAAAGTAACCTATTACTCCAATCAATATTAATATTATTCCTGTCATTCTTTATTCAGCGTTGGCAAAAAAAACAGCTCTTTTGGTTTTTTCAGCGTTGGATTATGTGTCGGCAAAAAACCAAATGTGCTGTTTGTGCGTTGGCGTTTTTAGTTCAAATGTTGAATTTTAGCACGATTTTCGCATTATGCACAACGGTTTTGTGTATGATTAGTGGCGTGTTCCACGCACCTAATTTAGCAAATAAAAACCGAATAGAAAATCCGCGAGGATTTTCGTAAATAGGCTTGAACTAGCCATTAATTATACACGGTGTTGTGGGTAGTGCTTTCATCCCCAAATTGTCCAAATCAGAGTAATTATTCCGACAATTCCAGCAATCAAAGCAATAATCACATTCGCCTTTGACCAAATCGATTCTTTTTGTCCGTTATCATTTTCAAACGTCTGTTTCTTAACTTTAGAATTTTTATTAATAATCAAATTACCATTATTAACTATTTCTTGTTTCGAACCTTTCTTTACGTTCACACCTTGTTGTTTTAAATAATCCATAAAATTTTCTCCTTCATTCTCGAACCATTTTAAAAATTCTGGAATATTATCTTTAGAAAAATCAGGAACTGTTTGTAAATCTCCGCCCTCAATTGCTAAATCTCCATCTTTTATCTGTAAATCAAAGTCTTGGTTTTCCTTAAACCATTTTTTAAAGTGATTTCTAACTGCTGTTTTATCTAAATTAATTAGTTTTTTCTCAATAATCATATCAAGAAAAAAATCTGCTTGGTCAACTCTTTTTTCAAGAAGTCTGTCGTAATATTTATCCCATTCTTTTTCATCAAAAAGTGGATTCCCTTTCATTTCGCTTTCCATTTCTCTCCGAAGAAGAAGCCCAACGCTTGATTCATTTTTTTCGACCAATTCTCGTCCTTTTCCACTCAAATTATATTCGCATTGTCCTCCTAAAGTTGAGTTGTCTCTTCCTCTTACTAATTCTACTAAATCTAATTCCTCAAGAATGTATTCCAGCGTCTTAAATTTTTCTTTGTTTTTTTCGCTCGGAAGTTGGTTCATTTCTATTCCCATAGCAAGTGAAGTCGCAAAAGATGCGTT
>Ga0209344_10002118_pt1 | contig 23089 bp, 22 predicted proteins | sample Cruoilmetagenom6_FD_187293 | JGI IMG/M metagenome (GOLD analysis project Ga0209344, IMG submission 187293) | Oil polluted marine microbial communities from Coal Oil Point, Santa Barbara, California, USA - Santa Barbara Oil Seep Sample 6 (SPAdes)... | ecosystem: Environmental > Aquatic > Marine... | reverse complement strand
CCCAATCGTCTTGCTACTTCTGAATATGCGTCCGTCAGAGACCCTAAATCACGACGGAACACATCTTTGTCCAGCTTTTCATTGGTCTTGATGTCCCATAAGCGGCAACTGTCGGGGCTGATTTCATCGGCGATAACCAATTGCTGATAATCATCTGTCGTCAAACGCCCGATTTCAATCTTGAAATCAATCAGTTTAATACCGACACCGTACATGATGCCCGACAGATAATCATTTACCCGTAAAGCCATCGCAATAATATCATCCAATTCGCGCTGTGTGGCCCATTCCAGTGCCAAGATATGCTCTTCTGCAACCAAAGGATCGCCAAGACTGTCTTCTTTGTAACTGAATTCCACAATCGGGCGGCTTAAAACAGTACCTTCTTCAATCCCCAGACGTTTGGACATAGAACCGGCAACGACATTGCGCACGATTACTTCCAGCGGGATGATTTCGACACGTTTGACCAGTTGTTCACGCATATTCAGACGTTTGATGAAATGTGTCGGAATGCCGATACTTTCCAACCCAAGCATGAAATGTTCGGAAAAACGGTTGTTTAGTGCGCCTTTGCCATCAATCACATCTTTTTTAACCGCATTAAACGCAGTGGCGTCATCTTTGAAATATTGAACGATTGTTCCCGGTTCCGGCCCTTCATACAGCGTTTTGGCTTTGCCTTCGTAAATCTTCTTACCCTTGGCCATGTGGGTCTCCAATCGGACAATGGGGGGACTCATTGTCCCCGTTCCTTGCGCACTCTATAAGCTGTCCTAAATCATGCAGCAAGTTCATTATGCCACACCTTGTAGTGGGATCAATTTGGTATCATATTACGGACAGGTAGATTCCATAAGGAGAACAGGAATGAGTACGTTTGATGATCGTGAAAGCGCATTTGAAAATAAATACGCCCATGATGCGGAGATGCAGTTTAAGGCAGGAGCACGCCGTAATAAGCTATTGGGCCTTTGGGCGGCAGATTTGATGGGAAAATCTGGTGATGATGCAATGGCTTACGCCAATGAGGTTATTAAATCAGACTTTGAAGAACCCGGTGATGAAGATGTTTACCGCAAGATATCAGGCGATCTAGGGGATAAGTCTGATGAAGTCACAATTCGCACCAAGATGGTTGAATTGATGGTTGTTGCAAAAGCGGAAGTGCTTGACGAAGTCTAAGACACGTCTGTTTTGGGATGTAAAAATAATAAGGCCTCAGATAAATCTGAGGCCTTTTTTTCTTGAAAAGATTGGCACAATCAAAACACGCATTCTGATAGGGTCTGAATTTCCCCCAAAAACGATCAACCGTTAGGTAATATCCGTTTTTGTAGTCCAACTCTAATATGTCGTTTAGTAACACAATAGAGAGTGATTTTCATCACTCTTTTAGATAAGGTAACGTTTTTGTGAGCGCGGTGTTACCCGAAAACACGCTTGAAGATCGTATCAACATGTTTGGTGTGATAGTCCAGATCAAATTTTTCTTCGATCTCTTCAGCACTCAAAGCTTTTAGAACATCTTCATCTGTAAGCAGCTCGGTTTTGAAATCTTTACCCCGTTCCCAAACCTTCATTGCATTGCGCTGTACCAACTTATAGCTGTCTTCACGACTGACGCCAGCTTGTGTTAAAGCCAGAAGGACCCGTTGTGACATGACAAGACCACGGAATTTGTTCATGTTTGCCAGCATGTTATCAGGGTAGATCACCAATTTCTCCACCAAACCTGTCAACCGCGCCAAAGCGAAATCCAGTGTAATACAGGTGTCAGGACCAATATTACGTTCAACGGAAGAATGTGAAATATCGCGTTCGTGCCAGAGGGCGACATTTTCCATTGCGGGTACTACGGCCATACGCACCAGCCGTGCAAGACCCGTTAGGTTTTCCGACAACACGGGGTTGCGTTTATGCGGCATGGCACTGGAACCCTTTTGCCCTTTAGAGAAAAACTCTTCCGCTTCCAGCACTTCAGTGCGTTGCATATGGCGAATTTCAGTCGCAATGTTTTCTATAGAAGAGCCAACTACACCTAACGCTGCGAAAAATGCCGCATGACGGTCACGCGGGATCACTTGCGTGCTGATCGGTTCAACTTCCAGCCCCAGCTTGGCGCAAACATGCTCTTCCACGGCCGGGTCAATATTGGCAAAGGTGCCGACAGCACCGGAAATTGCGCCCGTTGCAATTTCCATACGCGCTTTTTTCAAACGGTTCAGATTACGGTCCATCTCGGCATAGAATCGCGCAAATGTCAGGCCCATCGTGGTTGGTTCCGCGTGTATGCCGTGTGAACGACCGATGCGAACGGTCATTTTATGTTCCATCGCGCGACGCTTCAACGCCACCAATAATTTTTCCACATCATCAATCAGAATGTCAGAGGCTTTTACAAGCTGCACATTGAAACATGTATCCAGAACATCCGATGACGTCATGCCTTGATGCACAAAACGGGCTTCATCACTGCCGACATGTTCCGCCAGATGGGTTAAAAACGCAATTACATCGTGTTTGGTCACGGCTTCAATCTCGTCAATACGTGCCACATCGAATGTCACGTCTTTGGCTTTCCAGACCGCTTGCGCGTTTTCACGCGGGATCACACCCAGATCAGCCATTGCATCACAAGCGTGTGCTTCGATTTCATACCAGATACGGAATTTGGTTTCAGGTGACCATATGGTGACCATTTCAGGGCGGGAATAACGCGGGATCATGGGATGGGCCTTTTAAGTTGGTGAATATCACACGCGCCTCTTAGACCGATGTACACGAACGTGCAAGGACAGGGTGGGAAATCGTATGGAAATGCAACATTGCAACAAATTGCAATTCTATTTATAAATATGACATCATATTCATAAACAGGAAGAATCATGATATTATTGGATAGGGATGACCTCAGATTTTCGACGGAATTATCGAAAACCGCGAAAGATTTACGTAAAGGCGAACGAACTAAAGCTGCACTTCGCGAAGCACTTTGCCGATGTGCAAACAAATCAGACATAACACAATTGACAGTGGCGGACATATGTAAGGAAGCAACTGTTGCCCACGGTACATTCTATATCTATTTTTCCGATCGGGCGTCTTTACTGGCAGATGTAGCTTTGCTTTTTATCGACTTCCTACAATGTCAGATGCGCAAGGCATCGCAAAGCACAACGGCTGATCCCATCAAAGCAGCCACAGCGATTTATGTGGGGCTTTTTGAACAGAACCCCGGCCTTATGAAATATTTGATAAGTCATTTGGGGCCAAACCCGTCGGCACAGGCAGCGTTCCAAAAGCTGAACCGTGAATGGCTTGATGCGGTTGTGGCGGCCACCGAACGTAGATTGGCCCTTAACGACGATACGATAGATCATGATGAACTGATGCGTCGTGCATATGCGCTTGGCGGGATGACGGATCAATATCTGACCAACCTGTTTCTGGCAAAAGACCCGAACATGCAAAGCTTTTCAAAAGACAAAGAGGCGGTGATAAAAACCCTTAGCTTGCTTTGGAATAAAGGATTGCAGCCATGACGCTTTTATTGCATGCGCAAACCACACCGAAAAATGAAATGGCCGCGCATAACCAAAAATCATGGTTGCGCCAAAGTACCTATGTGGTGGAAAACTCAGATTTTTACCGTGATTTATGGGCCGGACAAAGACCGCCAGAAAACCTGTGTGATTTGCCTTGTCTTCCATTGTCCGACAAATCCCAGTTACGACTGTCCCAAGAAGCATTCCCGCCTTTTGGCAACTATCTTGCGGCACCGGCCCAACTTGCAACGCGCCTGCACCGTACATCCGGCACATCCGGGCAGGCGATGAATCTTGCCATGTCCGCACGGGATTGTGAAATTACGCAAACCGTTGGGGGCAGGGCGCAAACTGCGGCGGGCCTGACGCCTGATCATAAGGTGGTTCATTGCTTGAATTACCAGATGTGGATGGGGGGTGTAACCGACCATTTAACCCTGGAAGCAACAGGCGCACTTGTTATCCCTTTCGGGGTTGGCAGTACTGATCTGCTGATCCACACGATTATGAAGCTGGGTATTACCGCAATTTCCTGCACCCCTTCGTATCCTGCCGTTTTGGAACGTGTACTGGCCGATAAATATCCCGACCTTACGCCCCGTGATTTAGGTTTGAAGCTTGGCCTGTTCGGTGGTGAGGCGGGATTGGATGATCCTGCCTTGCGTAAACGCCTGAAAGACACTTGGGGGTTTGAGCCACGCAATGCGAATTTCGGCGTCTCGGATGTGTTTTCGAACTTTGCGGCACAGTGCGAACATGATACGCGGCTGCATTTTCTGGCAAGTGATGTGCTTTACCCTGAGCTTATCGATCCGGATACCAAAATCCCTATACCCATTGAAGCAGGGCAGACGGGTGAACTGGTTCTGACTCATCTTGAGCGCGATTGCCAGCCATTGGTACGCTTTCGCACGGGCGACATTATTGCCATTGATGAAACCGACCCTTGTGCTTGCGGGCGCACGGGGTTTCGGTTTCGTGTTATTGGCCGGTCTGACGATATGGTTGTGGTACGCGGTCTGAATATGTTCCCGACCATGGTCGCAGCTGTAATCAGTGGATTTGCGGAACTTACCGGTGACTACCGGATCATTCTTGACGGGCCGCCACCTTATGATGCCCTGCCTATAGAGGTTGAATTGGCAAAAACAGTGACCGGTTCACCTGCATTAGCAGAACGAATTGAACAGGAATTCAAGCGCAACCTCGGGGCCACAACGCGCATCACTTTGCGCCCGCATGGGTGTTTTCCCGCAACGGAAGGCAAAACCAAACGTGTGATAAGGAAAAATCAATGACCGATATGTCATATAAGACAATCTTAAGCAGTCTGAATGCCGCTGGTGTGCGCACAATTACATTGAATCGCCCGAACAGCCTAAATGCAATGAACCGCCAATTGATTGACGATGTTGCCAGTGCTTTTGACGATGCAAATGCTGATGTGGCGACCCGTGCGATAGTATTCACAGGTTCGGGCAGGGCGTTTTGTGCCGGTGATGATCGCCGTGCACATGTCCACCCTGAAAACGAAGAACAGGCACGTGATTTGGTGCAAGCGATCCAAAAGGTTACTATGGCAATCACAATGGGTTCTAAACCGGTTGTTGGTGCAATAAACGGTTGGGCCGTTGGTGGTGGGTTTGAATGGGCAATCAATTGCGACTTTCCAATATGGGGTGAATCCGCCAAAGGATTTTTTCCCGAAATATCGCTGAACCTGTTCGTGACAGGGGCAGTGACATCGCTGTTGCCGTCTATGGTCGGCCTGCATAAAGCGCGTGAAATGCTGTTCTTTGGTGACAGATACACAGCCGCCGAGCTGCTTGATTTGGGCGTTGCATGGCGTGTTGTACCGGACGCTACATTGCAAGCGCAGGCAATGGAAGTGGCGGAACGGCTTGCCAATCTACCGGAATTATCCTTGCGCGCTATGAAGCGGGTGTTGAATATAACGGCAACACCTGATTTAAACCGTGCCATGCAACTGGAAACAGATGCAACGGTTGCAGGGTTTATGGACCCCAAAACAACAGAATTACTATCTACGTTCTAGGTGGAAAAGGGTATAGACTATTATGATCACAAGAATTGTAAAATGCATCTTATTTCTGTCAATCTGGGCTACACCTATGGTTGCGCAGGATTGGCAGAAACTGGATGGCTTGGCGATTGAAGATGCTCTTAATTCGCGTACATTGGATTATGGTGAGGCGACACAGGACTTTTTCCCTGATGGGCGCACGTCTTATAAGACCGAAGAAAAAAACTGGGGGCGTTGGCGGGTGAAATACGGCCAGTATTGCTCGATTTGGCCGCCCTCGGATGTTTGGGTCTGTTATGATATCGAAACGAAAGATGTTGGGTTATGGCTGCGGTTTATCGGTAAAGATGGCAACATATTCACCGGTAGGTATGTCGATCGGGATTAATGTGCTATAGCCCACGTGATCTGATACGCTGTATTTCCTCAGGACCGCGCGCACCGGATTTACGATAATCTTTCGGCGTCTGATGCATTTTGGCATTAAATAAACGGGTGAAATAGGCAGGTGAGCTAAAGCCAAGTTGTTTTGATATTTCTTGTACTTTATGGTTGCTATGCAACAATAAATGTGTGGCTTCACTTAACACTCTTTCCTGAATCAGCTGGCCCGCAGATTTATTGTTCATGGCGCGTGAAACCCGTGACAAATGGGTTGTGGTAACCCCCAGTACGTCGGCATATTCACTTAGTGATCTGCCGGATCTAAACTGGCCTTCCAATATGCGGGAAAACTTACGCATCAATCGGTGTGACGCATCTTCTTGATTTTTTTCAATTTTATCACCAGTTAGGCGTAAAATATGAACAAGCAACAGCGCAACATAAGCCTCGACCGCTAAAAATCTGCCGGGAGCATCTGATGACGATTCGGAAACAATATTATCAATATACTTGGCGGTTTCCGCTTGCTTCATAATATTGCGAACAGGAAAAACGAACGCTTGAGACGGCAAGTTAATGTCAACTTTCGGATTGGCGGCTATTAATGACCCGTAGGTATGCAAACCGACCTCGAAAACATGGGGGGTGTTGTTGGGAACAAAAACAAATGTATTTGGGCCTATGCCGCGCGTAATACCGTTGATCACCACGCGCGCATGCCCTTTGGACAACCACATAAATTTGTGAAAACCGTTTTGGCCATCAAGCCGCAATTCAGGGCTGGTACTGCGTACGCTAGAGGCTAGTGCGCCAACCCAGATTTTCTGTTCACTTTGTGTTAGATGGGAATGTGTCAATGATATTGTCCAGATTATACTTGGAATATAAATAAACGATTCTACGTAAATCCAAAAGGATCAATCTTTAAAAATGTGGAAATACGGCAATTATTCGCTTAAAAAAAGCGAATTATGTCATTTTTATGTCGAAAATGTGCAAATCATCCCAATCTTTCATGTGGGATCGAAACCAGGTTCGCTGTCGTTTTGCATATCGTCTGCTTTGAAGTTTGGCAGCTTCGATGGCGTCGGTCAAATTTAAGTCGCCTTTAAGGTGTGAAACCAGCTCTTTTGCGCCGATGGCTTTACACGACGGTAAAGTTTCGTCCCACCAGCTGTCCATTGCAATACGACATTCATCTAATGCGCCTTGATCAATCATAAGGTCAAAGCGTTTGTCGATACGTGCATTTAACCAATCCGTATCACTGGTCAGTGAAATCAGATGGGCGTTGGTTTCCGGGATCAACGGGGCCTTTTGGTTGCTCTGCCACTTGGACAGGCCTATACCCGTTGCTGTTAAAACCTCCCATGCTCGTTGGGTGCGCATGGGGTTCTGAATATCAATCTTTGCGTAAGTATTGGGATCACTGTCTTTTAGTCGTTCTGCAAACACATTGCGCCCTTGTTCTTTGGCCATCAGATCGGCCTGTTGTCGCACGGATGCAGGCACCTGCGGTATATCCGCCAGACCTTGTGTCAGCGCGGTAAAGTACAGTCCTGTACCGCCAACGATAATCGGGCGCTCGTCATGCTTTTTACAATGTTCCAATTGTTGCTCAATCTCACGTAACCATATCCCGACCGAATAAGCCTGGTTCATTTCTATATGACCGTACATATAATGCGGGCACTGCAATAAATCCGGTGCAGGGGGGCGTGCGGTCAGAATATTCCAGCCGGAATAGACCTGTTGCGCATCGGCATTTATGATCGCGCCACCCGTCTTTTCGGCAATCTCTACCGCGAATGAGGATTTGCCCGATGCAGTCGGGCCCGCGATTAGAATAGGTTTGTTGTCTGACAGATATGCGGCCACGGAATTGCTCGTTAATGGTTTCTGATGATATTTAGCGTAAGTAACCCCAGTTTGTCATTGCAACAAACGCCTATTTCCGATTATTTGCAGCAACCGCACTGAAAAGGGAGTCGATTATGTCCGATGGGTCGCAGGAAAGCGAAAAACCAGCGTATAAAAGAGTTCTTTTAAAAATTTCCGGCGAGGCCCTTATGGGCGATACCGGCTTCGGACTACACCCCCCCACAGTTGAACGTATTGCCGCAGAGGTCAAAACCCTGCACGACATGGATGTCGAGGTTTGTCTGGTGATCGGTGGCGGTAATATTTTTCGTGGCTTGCAAGGCTCGGCGCAAGGAATGGAACGCACTACAGCTGACTACATGGGAATGTTAGCTACAGTCATGAACGCACTCGCAATGCAAGGGGCATTGGAAGCGTTAAAAGTCCATACACGTGTAATCTCGGCTATTCCGATGGATCAGGTCTGCGAGCCCTATATTCGCCGTCGCGCGGTGCGCCACTTGGAAAAGAAACGGGTTTGCATTTTTGCCGCTGGTACCGGCAACCCGTATTTCACCACAGATACAGCGGCCACTCTGCGTGCCTCGGAAATGAACTGCGAAGCGATCTTCAAAGGGACGCAGGTGGACGCAGGTGGATGGGATTTACGACAAGGATCCTAACAAATTTTCCGATGCAGTACGTTATGAGAATGTGTCATATGACGAAGTCTTGCAAAAGAACCTGCGGGTTATGGATGCTTCGGCGATTGCTTTGGCACGTGACAATAATCTACCAATTATTGTTTTTTCTTTAGACACACCTGGTGGCTTGGCTGGTATTTTGCGCGGACAAGGTACATATACAACCGTAGGAACACAAAAGACCGATACTTAAGGGGGCAGCAATGTCAGATATAGAAATTGACCTAGACGACTTTGAACGGCGCATGGATGGGACAATGACTGCGTTGAAAGTGGAATTTGCCAGTCTGCGCACGGGGCGTGCATCGGGTACAATTCTGGAACCCGTTATGGTGGACGCATATGGCGCGATGATGCCGCTTAATCAGTGCAGTACAATAAATGTACCTGATCCACGTATGATTACGGTTAATGTCTGGGATAAAGGCCTGTTGGGCGCGGTTGAAAAAGCTATTCGCAATAGTGGTCTTGGCATGAACCCGGTGGTGGACGGTACGATATTACGCCTGCCTATTCCGGAGCTGAATGAAGAACGCCGTACAGAGCTTGCGAAAGTTGCAGGGCAATATGCCGAAAGCGCCAAAATAGCTGTACGCAATGTGCGCCGCGACGGTATGGATCAAATCAAGAAGGCCAAAGCGGACGGGATGAGCGAAGATGACCAGAAAATCTGGTCGGACGAAATTCAATCACTGACAGACGCGGCCATAGAAAATATAGATAGCGCGCTGGAAACAAAGCAAGCGGAAATTATGCAGGTGTAAGGGGAATTCCTTTGCAATATTATTATGTCACAACCTATTATTAAAGATATCAATCATGTTGCCATTATTATGGATGGTAATGGTCGTTGGGCTGAAGCGCGTGGTCTGGAACGATTAGAGGGCCATATGCGCGGTGCGCGTATGGTTAAAAAAATCGTGCGCGCCTCTAAAACTTTGGGCGTAAAAAATCTTACATTGTATGCGTTTTCAACCGAAAACTGGAACCGCTCCAAAAAAGAAGTCTCGGGACTTATGAGCCTTTTCAGGCGTTATATTCTAGCCGAATCTGCCGATATGCTAGCCGAAGGTGTACGTATGAAGTTCATCGGGCAGCGTGACCAGCTGGATGATAAACTGGTGTCACTGATGAATTGGATCGAAGATCAGACGGCGGATAACACTGCCCTGCAATTGACGATCGCCCTGAATTACGGTGGCCGTGATGAACTGGTGCGCGCCAGTCGCAAGATGGCCGTTGCTGTGCAAGAAGGCCAGTTGCGACCAGAAGACATAACTGAAGAGACGGTCAGCAGTTTTCTAGACACTGCAGGAACACCTGACCCTGATTTGGTGATCCGTACTTCCGGCGAATATCGCACATCAAATTTTCTGCCTTGGCAATCATCGTATGCCGAATACGCATTTATCAATGAATCTTGGCCCGATTTCACAGTGGCCTTATACGAACAGGCAATTAGTAATTTCCGTGCACGTGAACGTCGTTTCGGGTCAGTGATCGGGAAATGAAAACCAAAGCGGACTTTTCCGACTTGATGACACGCGTGATATCAGCCGTTGTTATGTTGATTGTTGCCGGGTTTGCAATCTGGCAAGGTGGTGAAGTTTTCAAGGCCCTGTTGATTGTGGCGGCATCCCTTATGGGATGGGAAATAAGCCGTATCCATGATGGACGCATGAAAATTGCTGTTGTTTCCGGCATTATTGTCGGCTTTTGCACATTCTTGACCTTCTTTCCATTGGGCTTTTCGCCACCAATCATATTAGGCACGCAAATCCTAGTGGCCCTGCTGATGTCCGAAACGCATAGAACGTCGAAAGTAACAGTCTTTTTAACTGTCCTTATTGTTATATTCGCAACAACAGCTCTGGGAAACTTTCGTCAGGATTTGGGTTTAATCCTGACCCTTTGGTTGCTTTTATGCGTTATTGCCAGTGATATAGGTGGTTATTTTGCCGGGAAGATATTTGGCGGACCAAAACTATGGGTGCGTATCAGTCCGAAAAAAACATGGTCGGGAACGCTTGGTGGCTGGGTACTGGCCGCAGGTGTAGGTGTGTTGTTTGTGATATTTACAGCCCAACCTGTCTGGTTGATCGTGGTGTCTGTACTGGCGGCAATTGCTGCCCAAATCGGTGATTTGGTCGAGTCTGCAATCAAACGTCGGGCAGGGGTCAAGGACAGTAGCAATCTGATCCCCGGGCACGGTGGTCTTCTGGATCGTTTCGACGGCGTTTTAGGCGTGTGTTTGATCGTTTTTCTGGCCGGTGTTTTGGGATACCTTTAATGCGCAGTATTTCAATATTCGGGGCAACGGGTTCCGTTGGACAAAATACAGTTTCGATCATTCAACATAATCGGAATGCCTTTGATGTTCATGCCGTAACAGGTGCCAAGAACATTGAAAAACTGGCCGAAATTGCGGTTGCATTGAATGCCAAGCTTGCGGTGACATCAGAGATTTCACGCCTTGATGACCTTCAATCGCGCCTAAAAGGGACGGGTATTGCAGTACAGGCAGGGCGCGATGCGCTATTATCCGCCGCTGCCGATCCCGTGGATTGGGCAATATCTGCGGTTGTCGGCTTTGCGGGGCTGGAGGTCAGCCTTAAAATTGCTGAAAACGGCAAAACCCTTGCCTTGGCCAACAAAGAAAGCCTTGTGTGTGGCGGCGCATTGCTACACGAGACTTGTAAGTGTGCAGGTACTACGCTTTTACCCGTAGACAGTGAACATTCGGCAATTTTTCAGGCCTTGAACGGGGAAGATATAAACCGTGTCGAACGTGTGATCCTGACAGCTTCAGGCGGTCCCTTCTTGAATTCTACAATAGAAGAAATGGCACATGCGACACCGGAACAGGCCGCTGATCATCCAAATTGGTCGATGGGGCAGCGTATTTCAATTGATAGTGCATCTATGTTCAATAAGGCTATGGAAATTATTGAAACAAAAGAATTATTTGGAATATCTGGTGGCAAGATTGATGTCGTTATTCACCCGCAATCCATCATTCACAGCATGGTCGGGTTTAAAGACGGGGCAATTATCGCGCAAATGGGCCCAACGGATATGTGCGGGGCGATAGGGTACGCTTTGTATTGGCCGGTTCGTACGGATACGGGCGTGGATCGATTGGATTTCTCCAAACTGTCACAGCTGGATTTCCAGCCCGCAGATATGGATCGTTTTCCCGCAATTGCCATCGCACATGACGCTATGAAACGTGGCGGACTTGCAGGGACTGTGTTTAATGCAGCAAAAGAACAGTGCCTTGATTTATTCCTTGATCGCAGCATTGGTTTTCTGGATATGGCGGATTTAGTTAACGAAACCGTCCAATCACTTGAAAATTTTGGAAATTGTGATGCAGATTCAATGGACAAAATCTTAAAATCTGATACATGGGCACGTGAGTATGTTTTGAAACTGTTTAAAATGAGTAACAAGTAATGTTTGATTTTCTGATCCACATCCCCCTGATCGGCGACCTATTAACCACAGTGATACCTTTTGTCATTGTGTTAAGCATTGTCGTCGCGATCCATGAATATGGCCACTATATCGTTGGCCGTTGGTGCGGAATACATGCAGAGGTGTTCTCATTGGGTTTCGGCCCGGTCATATATTCACGTCAGGATAAACACGGCACCAAATGGCAGTTGGCGGCAGTACCTTTGGGCGGATATGTGCGATTTTTGGGTGATGCCGATGCGGCCAGTCGCCCCGGGGGGCAAGATGTTGCTGCAGCTTTGAAGCATAAAACATTGAATGGGGCTAAGTTGTATAAGCGCGCTTTGACCGTATTTGCAGGCCCTGCGGCCAATTTCATTCTTTCTACAGCTATTTTTGCCGGCATTATGTTTGCCTCCGGAACAGTCTCGAATGAACCCGTGATTGGAAAATTGGCCGACCTGCCGCAAACGCAATATGATTTGCGCGAAGGGGATAGAATACTTGCGATAAACGGCACTAAGGTTGAGACGTTTTCAGAGATTATTAAAGTGTCAGGTGGTTTGGACTACACGGTAGACATCTCTTATCTGATCCAGCGCGACGGGCGTGAGCAACAGGTAACGGGCCCGTATTTTACGCCGGCTTTGGTCGGTTGGGTCATGCCCGTGTCGCCTGCCAGTAAGGCTGGTCTTAAAAAGGGCGATGTTTTATTGTCCGCTGATGATAATGAACTGCGCACTTTTTCACAATTGATTGAAGTTATCAAAGCATCCGACACAGGTGCTATTGACCTTAGAGTTTGGCGTGATGGCCGCGAAATGACGTTGGCCATTACGCCTGAATTCAGAGATCTTCAAATCAGCCAGAACACGTTTGAAAAACGTATGATGATTGGCGTTTCCGGTGCTTTTGCGTTTGAATCGCCACGCACTAATCTTTCGGTAATTGATGCGGCAGGCTTTGGTGTGAAAAGCACATATTTTGTCATTTCAAGTTCTTTGAATGGTATTTATCTGATTGCAACGGGGCAAGTGGGGGCGGAAAACCTGCAAGGGCCGCTGGGAATTGCGCAAATGTCCGGTGATACAGCATCAAAAGGCTTGGTATCGTTTATTGAACTGATCGCCTTTTTGTCAGCCGCGATCGGATTTTTAAACCTGCTGCCTATTCCGGTTTTAGATGGTGGGCATTTGGTGATATATGCGTTTGAAGCGGTTTTTCGGCGCCCGCCCAGTGTAAAAGCGGTTCAAATCGCTATGACAATGGGGCTGACATTGCTTTTATCCATGATGGTCTTTGCTACTTTTAATGACTTTATAAGGTTATTGTAACAGCTATCAAAATAGGATGGTGCAACTGAAAATCTCGTGTTATACCGCACCCCAACCGGGGTAAGAAGACAAGAGCCAATCTGATGACAATTACTAAATTCATTCAAAGCCGATGCACCATCCTGAAATCAACAGCATTAATGATTGCGGTTGGTGCGGCTTCGCTTTATGCGACACCAGAAATATACACAGCTTATGGACAAGCAACTGCCGTTTACAGTCGTATTGATGTGGCCGGCAATGAACGTATCGCATCGGATACCGTACGGTCGATCGCAGGGATCACGCCCGGCGAAAGGGTGACGCCTGGTCAAGTGAATGCTGCAACTCAGAACCTGATTAACTCTGGCCTGTTTGAAACGGTAGATGTTCATCCCGAACGTGGACGCCTGGTAATTGATGTTGTTGAACATCCAACAATCAACCTTATCCGTATCGAAGGTAACAAAAAGTTAAAAGACGAGCCTCTTATGACTTTGGTGCGCTCAACATCACGCCGCGCTTTTTCGCCGTCGTTAGCAGAGGCCGATGCGCAGGCAATTGCGGATGCTTATGCCGTATCGGGACGTTTGGCTGCCCGGGTTACACCCCGAATTATTCGCCGTTCAGACAATCGTGTTGATTTGGTCTTTGAGGTTAAAGAAGGCAAAATTACCGAAATCGGCCGTATAACCCTATTGGGCAATCGCAAATTTTCAGATCGGCGTTTGAAACGTGTTCTTGCGACAAAACAGGCAGGCTTGCTGCGCAGTATCGTCAAGGGCGATACATATATAGAAGACCGGATTGCGGTTGATAAGCAACGCTTGCGCGAGTTTTATAAAAAACGTGGTTATATCGACTTTCAGGTTCAATCCACAACAGCCGAGTTTGCAAAGCAGCGCAATTCATTTCATGTCACTTTGAATATTCAAGAGGGGCAGCAATATGACTTTGGTGAAGTTACGATTATTAGCCTTGAAAGTGATATTGATGCCGAAGAATACCAAAAGCTGAATACAATCAAACGGGGTTCTACCTATAGAGCCACTGAAATTGATACTGTTTTGGAACGGATTGACCACCAAGCGTCATCGCTTGGTAAAAACTTTATACAATCAACACCGCGGATCACCAGAAATGATACCGACCGTACCCTTGATGTTGAAATCAGCATTGTACGTGGGCCACGTTTGTTCGTTGAACGAATTGATATCGAAGGAAACTCAACGACTTTGGACCGGGTTATTCGCGGCAAATTCAATACGGTTGAGGGTGATACGTTCAATCGTCGTGAAGTCAAACAGGCAACAAACAGGATACGCCAAACCGGCTTTTTCAAGAATGTAGATGTTCAGACACGTGAAGGATCTACCCCCGAACAAGTTGTTCTGGATGTGAATGTTGAAGAACAACCAACAGGGACGCTTGGGTTTGGGATTACGGCCAGTTCGGATAGCGGTCTTGGCTTTACCATCAACGTGCAAGAGAAAAACTTTCTAGGCCGTGGGCAAACTGTGGGTGCCGCCGTGACAGCCTCATCACAAGATAGCGCCCTTCAGGCAAGTTTCCTGGAACCTGCATTTCTGGGTCGTAATCTTGCATTCGGTCTGAACATTGGCTTTGGAACAACCGATCTTGATAATACACCCTATGATACGGCTTCAATCAACTTTTCCCCAAGCCTTGCGTTTCCGATCAGCCAGAACGGCCGGTTGCGGCTTTTCGCCAATTTTTCTTCTGATAAAATTGAAACGAATTCGCAAACAGATAACGGTGTTGCGCCTGCTAATTTTAACATTGGCGAAGCATCGATTGTGATGCAACCGGATTTCGGTTCTTCAACAACGGGCCTGATCGGCTTGACTTATAGTGTTGATAAACGGAATTCGATCATTCAGCCAACATCCGGTTACAATTTTTCGATCACGCAGGAACTGGCAGGGCTGACGGGTGACAGGGCCTTTTCACGTACAACGGCCAATGCGAAGTTTTTCAAATCGTTCTTTAATGAAGAAGTTATCGTATCCGCCGAGGTTGAAGGTGGGGTGATTGTATCATCCAATAACACTACACTGATTACAGAACGTTTCATGCTTGGTGGGGCAAATCTACGCGGGTTTGAACAACAAGGTGTCGGGCCGCGCGATACTAATGTGGATCAGGCATTGGGTGGCAACCAGTTTTTCACTTTTCGGGCCGAGGCCAGCTTTCCACTTGGGTTGCCGGAAGAGTACGGAATTCACGGTGGAATATTTTTTGATGCAGGATCGCTTTGGGGGTTGGACTTTACTGGCGGGTTTGACGACTCGTCATCCTTGCGAACATCCGTGGGGCTTACCTTATTTATAGAATCGCCACTTGGCCCGCTTCGGTTCGATTTTGCCAAAGCTATTAATAAAGAAGTATTTGATGAAACTGAAAGCTTCCGTTTTTCAATTGCGACACGTTTCTAACGACGAATGGGCCGTATCCAAAATAATCTGGTTCTTTTTACACTTTGTTTAAGCTTGCAATCGCCAATCGCGGCGGTTGCACAAAGTTACCCTACGTCTGAGCAGTTTTTGTCGGTTGCAACGATCAATCAGGACAAATTATTTACAGGCAGCCTTTTTGGTAAAAACTTCAATGAAAAATTCCAAAATGATGCAAACATACTGGTAGAAGAAAATCGGCGTATTGAAAAAGAACTGGCGGACGAAGAAGCGGATTTAACCCAAAAACGCAAAGAGCTTTCCAATGCTGAATTTCGCGCATTGGCGGCCGTTTTTAATGAAAAAGTCGAAATCATTCGCCGTGATCAGGCGCAAAAACTAAATATTTTAAATGCATCACGCATACAGGCACAGCGAGCGTTCTTTGTTCAAGCCCAGCCTATTATTGTTAATTTGATGCAAGAACGTGGTATTCAGTTTATTTTAAACGATCAGGCGATCTTCATGTCCGGAAGTTCTGGTGACATCACGGATAGTGCAATCGAACATATAGACCGAGTTTTGGGTGCGGGAAACTTACAGCCCCAAGAATAACCCAATCGCTTGATCTAAAGCGCATTGATTGCTAATCATAAGTAACAAAAACAAGGGCCCAGACGCATGACCGAAACCACTTCCGCAACAATTGATATTCAAGAAATCAAGCGATTGATACCGCATCGCTATCCATTTCTTTTTGTTGATAAAGTTCGTGAATTAGTCCCGAAAATCAGCGCTGTCGGGATTAAAAACGTAACCACCAACGAGCCACATTTCCAGGGTCACTTTCCGTCACAACCGGTAATGCCCGGCGTGACAATTGTTGAAGCAATGGCGCAAACTGCAGGTATTTTGGTCAGCAAGTCACTTGAACTGGAAGACAGCGGCGCCTTGGTTTATTTCCTTTCAATCGATAATTGTAAGTTCCGCCATCTGGTCGGTCCGGGGGATGTGATGGAACTGCATGTGAAGGTTATTCGCGGGCGCGGTAAAATCTGGAAATTCCACGGTGATGCGGTCGTTGACGGCAGAATCGTTACCGAAGCGGACTTTGCCGCAATGATCATCCCGCCCGAAGAGGCCTGAATATGGCAATTCATGCCTCTGCAAATATCCATCCAAGCGCAATTGTTGAAGATGGCGCGACTATCGGCCCAAATTGCGAAATCGGGGCGTTCTCACATGTCGGTTCGGATGTGACATTAGGTTCCGGTTGTATTTTGAAATCACATACTGTCGTAGCCGGCTGGACCAATATCGGCGATGATACCATGATTTATCCTTTCGCTTCTGTAGGGCATGCGCCACAAGATTTGAAGTACGCAGGTGAGCGAACAAAGTTGGAAATTGGCGCAAAAAACCGTATCCGCGAAGGGGTTACGTTAAATCCTGGCACGGCTGGCGGTGGCGGGGTAACGAAAATCGGCGACAATAATCTGTTGATGGTCAATGCCCACATTGGTCATGATTGCATTCTTGGAAGTGGTATCGTTGTGGCCAATGGTGTCAGTCTGGGTGGCCATGTTATTGTAGAGGACAACGTTATTATGGGCGGGCATTCCGCCATACACCAGTTCTGCCGTATCGGGACTGGGGCAATGCTGGCAGGCTTTGCAGCCGTTGCCGAAGACGTGATCCCGTTTGGCATGGTTCATGGCAATCGTGCGGATTTAACCGGACTTAATCTGGTTGGATTGAAGCGGCGCGGTTATGAAAAGGCCGATATTCACAGCTTACGCGCCGCGTTCAAAGATGTGTTTTATCAAGATACGGGCACGTTGCAAAAACGATTGTCCAAAGCACTGGCCGACTACCCTGACAGCGGTCTTGTCGCACAAATGGTGACGTTTGCCCAAGCTGACACCTCGCGTGGTCTTTGTACTGCACCAAAAGGGCATTAATCATATGCCACAGGCCCCTTTAGCAATCCTTGCAGGCAAAGGCCGTTTGCCTGAAATGCTTGCAGCTACGGCCGTGCAAGCAGGGCGTAAGGTTATTTTGGTGTGTTTCAATGGGTTTCGCCCCGATTGGATAACAAATGAACATCTGATCGAAGCCCGATTTGAAAAACCCGGAACCATGTTTAAAGCAATTAAGGCCGCAGGCTGCCGCGATGTTGTTTTTGCAGGCTACATTATCAGACCGCGCATAAACCCTTTGAAGTTCGACCTGAAAATGATCTCGGTTGCGGCCAAACTGTTACCGACGTTGAAAAGCGGGGATACGGCCACTTTGGATGCCATAAGGTCGATTTTTGAAGCAGAAGGGCTGCAAATTCTGGGCGCGCATGAAATACTGAAAGATTTGCTGGCCCTTGGCGGCACATTGACCAAAGCGATCCCATCGGCTGATGATTTTACGGATATGAAACGCGCTTATGCCATTGTCACGCAAATGGGCATTGCCGATGTGGGGCAAGGCGCGGTTGTGGCCCAAGGTCTGTGTCTGGGGATTGAATCCATTCAGGGTACGGACGCTATGCTAAATTTTGTCGCAACAACCTCTGCCGATTATCGGCCTGATGAAAATGCGGGACAAGGTGTACTGCTGAAGGCCCCGAAACAAGGGCAGGACTGGCGCATTGATTTACCTGCCATTGGCCCCGATACGGTTGAAAATGCTGCAAAAGCGGGCCTAAGCGGTATTGCCGTTCAGACACAAGGTGTATTGGTTTTGGGGTTGGAAGATACCGTTGCCGCCGCTGACAGATTGGGCTTGTTCATTCACGGGTTCGACCCCAAGGATATGCCTGATGGCTGATACGTTGAAGGTTTTTATCATCGCAGGTGAACCTTCGGGTGACAAGCTTGGCGGTAACCTGATGGAAAGCCTGAAAACCCTGACAAAGGGACAGGTCGAATTTTGCGGTGTTGGCGGCGAAATGATGCAAGCTGCTGGTTTGAAATCACTTTTTTCGATGTCCGATCTGACGATCATGGGATTATTCGAAGTTATCCCGTCTATTCCAAAGATAAAACGGCGCATTTCACAAACAACAAAAGCCGCAATTGATATGCGCCCAGATGTATTGATTACCATCGATAGCCCCGATTTTTGTCTGCGCGTGGGCAAAAAATTGCGTGCAGAGTACCCCAACCAGTTTTCAGTGCATTACGTGGCCCCGTCCGTTTGGGCTTGGCGCCCTGAACGGGCGGCGAAAATGGCAAAAACAGTTAATCATGTGCTGGCATTACTACCGTTTGAACCCCCTTATATGATTGCGGAAGGTATGACATGTGATTTTGTCGGCCATCCTGCCACAACTGAAGATACACCTACAAAAGTGCAGATAAAAAAGGTTCTGGAGGCGTTGGATTTAAAACCGAGTGACGAAATCATTTCGGTTCTGCCGGGGTCACGACGATCCGAGATTAAACGACTTATGCCGATTTATCTTGAAGCGATAAAGCTTATTTTGGAAGAGCGGCCGCAAACAAAGTTTGTGCTACCTGCCGCACGTCCAATTTTAGCCGAATTAAAATTCCAACTATCAAACACCACTTTACCTATTCAAATACTTGACCCCACACCGTTTACCCCGCTTGAAGCGGAACATCGCAAACGTGCGGTCTATGCGGCCAGTCGGGCAGCCCTTGCCACATCGGGTACCATTGCACTGGACTTGGCTAAACAACGTTGCCCGATGGTGGTGGCCTATAAGGCCAGTTGGTTGACGGAACGCGCAGTCAAACGGTTGGCGCAGATTGATCGGGCCAATCTAATCAATATTGCGACCGACAGCTATGTAGTGCCGGAACTTTTGTTTGAAAAATGTACCACCGAAGCTGTGGCTGGGGCGGTTTTGAATATTTTGAATGATAAAGAGATACGGGATGCGCAAATAGTGGCTTTGAACGACACGATGCAGCAATTGGGCGAGGGGGGAGATCCGCCCGGATTGCGCGCGGCAAAATCAGTATTGGCGGCTATTCGCAAAAATCGGCAATAATTCCCTTTGTTGCGGTAAGCAGTCTGTCTGAGCTTATTGAAAACAGATGGTTCGGTGTACCGGCAGCTGCCCACACAGTATCAAAATCCATCAGCTTTTGGTCAACGAAACATCGAATTGGGTTAAGATGACCAATTGGGGATACGCCACCTATAGCGAAACCTGTTTTTGTGCGGATCAGACCCGCATCGGCCTTACCCAATGGTTCATCGGCTGTGTTTGATGCTTTGCCGGCGCAAACACGGTTTCCGCCCGCAGTTAAAAATAAAACCGGGGTGTCACTGTTTTTACCCAGAAAAATAATAGACTTTGCGATATGATCCAGATCACAGCCCACAGCATCTGCGGCCTGTTGTGCAGTTTTGGTGGGGGAAAGCATTTCGATGACCTTGATTTCAAGTTCCATATCTGCGGCGTGTTTGATCACGCGTTTCAGGCTTTTGCTCATCATTACGTCCTTATTCATCTTGACCTTGCTAACAGCACTGCCCACAAAAGCCTATGGTATTAAAAGATCAAATCACACAGGCCCCGATCCCTTTTGAAGCGGGCCTTGGTACGGAAACCGCAGCGGCTTGCGGCTTAAGTGATGGGGCTGTTTACGATTTGGTTGTCGGAACAGCAGGGTGCAGCCCCTATCTACGCGGCCTTATGCAAAAAGAAAGTGACTGGTTGGCGCAGATCTGGGATCAGAACCCTGAAACGATGTTCAGGGATATCCTGGCAGGGGTTGGCCCTGATGCCCTTGCAACCAGCTTGCGCCGTGCCAAGCGACGTGTTGCACTTCTAACAGCTCTTTGTGACCTTGGTGGTGTCTGGTCGCTGGAAACGGTTACAAAAATTTTAACGGATTTCGCGGATTTCGCGGTTCATATTGCCCTAAAATCCTTGGTTCAGGCAGAGATAAAACGCGGAAAACTACCTGAAGAGGCAGACGGTGATGCCAATGATTGCGCCGGTATTTTCGTATTGGCGATGGGCAAGATGGGTGCTTTTGAGCTGAATTATTCATCAGACATTGACCTGATCTGCTTTTTTGATGATAGCCGCTACAAGTTGGAAGATTTAGGTGAAGTACGCCCGCATCTGATCCGTATTATTCAGCGCATGTGCAAAATCTTGTCCGATGTGACGGCTGACGGTTATGTGTTTCGTACTGACCTGCGATTACGCCCCAACCCATCTGTCACACCCGTCTGTATCTCGGATACGGCCGCAATGCGTTATTATGAAACCGAAGGGCGGACATGGGAACGCGCGGCGTTTATCAAGGCGCGCAGTTGTGCGGGTGATATTGCTGCGGGTAAGCAATTTTTGGCAAATCTGACCCCGTTCGTGTGGCGCAGGCATCTGGATTTTGCCGCAATTGAAGAGGCCCATGATATGCGCCTGCGCATCCGTGCGCATAAAGGGCTGGCAGGTGAAATTGATCTGGCTGGCCACAATATGAAACTGGGTCGTGGTGGAATACGCGAAATCGAGTTTTTTGCCCAAACCCGTCAGATGATTGCCGGGGGGCGCGATGCGGGCCTGCGCGATCGGGGTACGGTTCAAACTTTACGGAATTTAGCGGAACGCAACTGGATTGAAGAAAACATAGCGGATCAGTTGATCGCGGCCTACATCATGCATCGCACCCATGAGCACCGCATTCAGATGATCGGTGACCTGCAAACCCATAATCTGCCCAATACGGACGCGGAAATGCACCGTTTCGCGCGGTTCTGTGGTTATGAGCAGACCGAGGTTTTGAAAGATGAGGTCAGGGAACGATTGCAATCGGTACATGGCATAATCGAAGCGTTTTTTGCACCGAACCAAAATGAAAACGCTCAAGATACTGATTACGAAAGTATTTTTGGGACATGGGAAACATTGCCTGCCTTTCGCAGCGCTCGTGCGTTGGATATTTTTCAGCGCTTGAAACCCAAAATCGCCAAGGGTATTGCCGCATCGCAAAATCAGGAAGAGGCTTTGGCCCATTTTGAAACTTTTCTGCGCGGCCTGCCATCCGGTGTTCAGTTGTTTTCATTGTTCGACAGTAATCCGCAGATACTAGACCTGGTTCTGGATATTGTCGCCACAGCCCCATCTTTGGCTACGTATCTGTCGCGCAATGCCTCGGTACTGGATGCAGTTCTGTCGGGGGCATTTTTCCAACCGCTGCCTGACAAAGCGACATTGGTGCAAGACTTGCAAAAAGCATTGGCGGCATCGGACGATTATGAAGACAAGCTGAATATCACGCGGCGTTGGCAAAAAGAACATCATTTTCGTTTGGGCGTTTTGCAACTGCGCAATATCGCGGATGCGTTTGAAGCGTCACTCGCCTATTCCGAACTGGCGCAGGCCTGTCTGATTTGCCTGTTGCCCGTGGTTAAGGCAGAATTTTCCCGTAAGCATGGAGATATAGCAGAAAGCGGTTTGGCCATTCTGGCAATGGGTAAACTGGGTTCAAATGAAATGACAGCGACTTCCGATTTGGATTTGATCGTAATTTACGATCCTGCGGGACAGGAGGGTTCGAACGGCAAACGCCCGCTTGCGACAGTGCAGTATTACGCGCGCTTAACGCAGGCTTTGGTGACGGCAATGACAACACCCACATCCGAAGGCAAGTTGTATGAGGTGGATATGCGCTTGCGCCCCTCTGGCCGTTCCGGCCCGGTAGCGACAAGTGTTGCGGGTTTTGAAAGCTATCAAAAAACCAAAGCGTGGGTCTGGGAACATCTTGCCTTGTCGCGGGCTTGTTTGGTGGCGGGCGCACCTGATGTGATCAAACAGGTGGAAGACATCCGTGCGGGGATTATTAGCGCGAAACATGATCGGGTGAAGGTGATGACCGAAGTATCCGAAATGCGTGATCGTTTGGCACAGGCAAAATCAAAAAACAAAACCGTTTGGGAAGTTAAGGAAATCGCTGGCGGCTTGCTGGATATTGAACTGTTGGCGCAAGCTTGTGCGCTGATCGGCAATATCCTTGAAAATGACCCGAAAGGTCAATTGACCCAAGCGGCCGAGTGTGGATTGCTTGATGCGAATGATGCAGTACAGTTAATCGAAACCCATAGCCTGCTTAGCCAAATTCAGCACATTAGCCGATTGTTGGTAACAGGTGCGTTTAATATAGAGACTTTGGGCAAGGCCGGCTTGTCGCATATCCTGACAACCACCGACTTTACAGACAAAGTGACGCTAGAAGCGGCCATGATGTCGAAAACAAAGGATGCAGAGGCGATTATTTTAAAGTATCTGTCAAAAGTCTGATGCAGGGAATTTGCCATGGCTGTTTTTAAAGGAAATCTAAAGATCGACCCACGCGGTATGATCTATGAGTCTTACCGCATTCACGATGTG